>Ga0194043_1001208_pt1 | contig 14674 bp, 14 predicted proteins | sample JunL4415m_MetaG_FD_161274 | JGI IMG/M metagenome (GOLD analysis project Ga0194043, IMG submission 161274) | Anoxic zone freshwater microbial communities from boreal shield lake in IISD Experimental Lakes Area, Ontario, Canada - Jun2016-L442-15m | ecosystem: Environmental > Aquatic > Freshwater >...
GATGACCTTGCTGGCGCCGTCCTCGTCGAACAGCAACGGCGGCACCGGCATCGCGTAGATGCCGAAGCTGTCGGCCTCGCCGGCCAGCGCCGTCATCTCCTTGAGCTTGCCGAGGATGTGGCCGTCGCGCGGCGCCACCAGCAGCGGCTTGCGGGTGCCGCGCACCATGGCGTCGACCTGGGCGAGGTCGTCGATCGCCTGTGGCACGTCCTCGGGCAGGCCCATGCTCATGACGAAGTCGATGTGCGGCAGCTTCTCGCAGAGCGCGGCCATGCCTTCCACGTCGGCCTTGCGCACGCGGCGCCGTTGGCGCGTGTCGGGGTCGCAGACGTACAGCACGTCGCTGCCGGTGCCGCAGTAGCTGTGGTGGGCGTCGAGCACGAGCGGCGCGGTGTCGCCGCCGCGCGGCTTGATGGTCGCGTCGCGCGGGGCGCTCGCGAGGGCCGCGTCGACCAGCTCCGCCGAGATGCGCACACGCGTGCCATCGACGTCGGCGCCGGCTTTGGCGAAGATCTCGAGCGCCGGCGCGTACCGCACCTCGACGCCCGTCTCGGCGAGGATCTCCAAGGTCGCTTCGTGCACGCGCTTGCAGGCTGCGTCGTCCCAGATCGTCAGGCGAGCCTCGTTCATGCCGCCATCTCCTTCGTCGTCGACGCAGCCGCGAGCTATCGCTCGAGCCGGTGCGTCCGTGGGTGTCGTGGGGCCGGCGTTGCACCGGCCCGGAAGAGTCTACCTTGTGCGCGCCGCGCGGGCGGCGCGGCTCGACGGCAGCGCGCGCGGGCGGCTTCGCGGGCGGCGCTTGCCGGCGGACTCGTGGCCACCGGGGCGCCCCTGGCCCGGAAGGCCAGGTGAGCGGCAGAGGGAAGCGGGTCATGTCGGGACCGACCTCGGCGAGGGCATTCTCGGCCGTGCGTCTCTCGACGCCGGGGATGCCGCGGCACAAAGGCCCGCAGCTTCGTCGGGTGCAGAATGCGGCGACGAAGACCCAGCGCGCCTGCATTGACACTTCGGTCTTGGGCGGCTGCTTCGATCCTGAATTCGCCCGCTGGTCGAACGCACTCCTCGCGGACTTTCGCGCAAGCCTCCTCAGCAGCACGGGATTCTAACGCCCAAGCTCTACGCTGATGGCGTCCATATTGCCTTGGCGACGATCGCCGAGGCCGATCTGTTGGTCAGCTGAAATTTCAGGCACATCGTCCGCTATGACAGGTCCGGCTGTTCACCGCCGTGAACCTGGAACCAGGCTACAAGCCGCTGGCAATCTATTCGCCTCGCGAGGTGGCAAGCGATGAGTAAGACAACCATCAAGGCCGTGGAGACCGTGCGCAGCATTCGCGATGCGCAGTACGAGCAGTTGCGCGGGAAGAGTCCGGAGGAACGGATCGCCTTCTATCGCGCCAAGGCGCGCCTGCTGCAGGCACAAGTCGCGACGCAGCGCCAAGAGCGGCCCGCCGACGATCTGCGCTCTGCATAACAGGCGTCGGTTTGTCGTGGCATGGTCCACGCGGTCAGGTCAGTCGCCCCAACGCTCATGTGTCCCCGGCAGGCGGTTGAGAGTGTCGCGGGCCCGGGGTTCCTCACCGGCTTGACGTAGACGCCCTTTCTGAACCCGTCACTTGGAACGGTCCATCCCGACGCTGGGTGGCTTGTTGGCGTACGGAGTGGTCGGTGAACGTCAACCGTCGGCAGGCATCGTCACCGGTGCACTCCAAACACGGCAAGGCTATGCTGACCTGGCCATGATCCCCACCTCATGACCATCCCCTTCCGTCCGGCTCCGCGTTCAGCCTCCGGATCGACGAGCGGCGAGAAGGCGGAGATGGCGCGCCGCACGCGCCGCGGCCGCCGCGGCGGGGTAGTACTGAGAGGGAAGATAGGGAATCCCGGCGAATCCTTGTCTTCCCCCCGGCGAGCGAGCCTGCGAACGGCCGTGCGCGACCCGACAGTTAGGGAACCCCTATCTTCCCTTTGCGCACTACCCCGCGCCGGGGCCGCCGGGGGCGCTGCGGCCGCGCGCGCCTGAGCGAAGGGGATGGTCATGTCCCAGCCTTCCGCCCATGAGCCCGCGCCGAGTCCCTGCCGCTTCTTCGAGAACCGCGTAACTTGTATGCAATACAACTTGTATGGCATGCTCCTTCAATGAACGAGCTCTTCATCGGCAGAGGCGCGGAGCTCAGGAGCCTGGAAGACGCTTGGGAACAGCCGGGCTCCAGCCTCGTGCTGGTCTGGGGCCGACGCCGCGTCGGCAAGACGCGTCTTCTCGGCCGCTTCGCCGACGGCAAGCGGGCCGTGTTCTACGGCGCCACCCAGCAGGCGCCCGCGGCCGAGCTGGCGGCGTTCTCCGACGCAACGCGGAGCGCGCTCGCCCCGTCGGGGACCGACCTCCTCGCCCACGGCGACTTCCCCAACTGGGTGTCGGCGCTCGACTACCTCGCCGCGCAGGCTGCTTCACAGAGACTCCTGGTCGTACTCGACGAATTCCCCTACCTGGTGGCGACCGAACCGGCGCTGCCGTCGCTCTTGCAGCGCTTCTGGGACCATCGCGGCAGCGCGTCGAAGCTGATGCTCGTCTTGTGCGGTTCAGCGCAGGCGGTCATGGTCGATCTCCAGGCGCAGAACGCACCGCTGTTCGGGCGCGTCGACCACCGTGTTCGCGTCGAGCCGTTCGCCGTGCGGGACGCGGCGCTGTTCACTCCGGGAGTCGCGGCCGCAGATGCGGCGGCGATCTACGGGATCCTCGGTGGCATGCCGACGTACCTGTCGCGGTGGCGCACCGGCCAGGGCAGAGACGCCAACCTGCGGCGGCTGTTCGGCGAAGCCTCGTCGCCGCTGATCGAGGAGGGCGAGTTCGTGCTGACGAGCGAACTGCCAGACGCCTCGGGCTACTTTCGCATCCTGCACGGCATCGCCGCCGGCAATCGCACCTTCAACGCCCTGCGCGACTTCGCGGCCATCGATATCGCGCGCCAGCTCGACCGGCTCCAGCGCGTCGGGCTGGTGCAACGCGAGGCGCCGGCGACTGAAGATCCGCTGCGCTCGAAACGCGTGCTGTATCGCATCGGCGACAACTTTCTCCACTTCTGGTTTCGGTTTGTCCATCGACGGCGCGTCGACATCGCCCGCGGACTCGGACGGGAGGTCGTCGATCGCGCGATCATTCCCAGACTGAACGACTACATGGGGGAGCCCTGGGAGGAGATGTGCCGCGACCACGTCAGGCGACTCGCGGCCGGCGGCGCACTGCCGGTCGAGGTATCGGCGGTGGGGCGCTGGTGGAACCGCGACAACTCGATCGAGATCGACGTGGTCGGTCTCGACGATCGCAAGGTGGTGCTGGCCGGGTCGGTCAAGTGGGCGGCGTCCAGTGGCCGAACGGAGTTGCGACGGCTGCAAGCGTCAGTCGAGGCGTTGCCGAACCGGGCGCCGCGCGTTGAGCTGGTGCTCTTCGCCCGCGAGCGCGTGAGAGACGTTGCGCCCGACGAGGCGCTGACGTTCACGGCGAACGATCTGTACGCGTAGGGGCAAGGGGCGCGCCGCTCACAGCCCCAGCCTCGAGCGCGCCCTGGCCGAACAGCGGGGCGGCCTGTTCCTGCCGGTCGACCTCGCGATGCGCGGACACCGTATCGCCGAGATCGGCGCCTCGCACTCAGCGATCGTCTGAGCGATCCACGACCGCGAGCCGGAGGCCGCCGCCGGCGCCGATCCCTACTCCTGCTCGTCGATCTCGCGCCCGCGGCTCCGGCGCCGCAGCAGCAGCACGACGACCACGATCACCGCGGCGCCCACGAGCCCAACGACGAGCCAGGCGGTCGGGCTCGTCCTCGTCGTCGCCGTCGTCGCGGCGACCGGCTTCAGGTTCACGTACGTGTCGACGTTGCCGGCCGTGAAGAACGCCGGCCCGTTGCCATCGTTCACGCGCGTCCAGCCGGTCCAGTCGGCGGTGTCGTAGGCCTCAAAGTAGTCGGGGTACGCGACCACCACCCACGGCGTCTGCTCGTACATGATCTGCTGCATCCGCCAGATGGACTGCTTGCGCTGCTCGGGGTCCAACTGCGCCGCCTGCTCTTCGGAGAGCTTGTCGTACTCCGCATTCGACCAGGCCGGCTCGTTGGTGCTGCCGATCTGCCAGGTGGCCTCCGCGGTCAGCGTCTGGCCGGGGTCCACGTAGCCCAGCCAGCTGTCGATGTACATGTCGAAATCGGGGCGGTACGCGCTGCCCTCGAAGTTCCAGACGCGGGCGCTGAGCGCGCCCGCATCGAGCACGGAGAACTCGAGGTCCAGGCCCAGCTGATGAAGCCAGCCGACGATGAGCTTGCCCTCGGTCTGCGAGGGCACGTTGTCGGTGGTCACGTACAGACGGAGGACGATCGGCTTGCCCTGCTTGTCCACGCGCTTGCCGCCCTTGAGCGGGTAGCCGGCTTCGTCGAGCAGCCGGCCGGCCTCAGCCAGGTCGAAGCCCATCTCCTGGTCCGCCGCCGGCTGCCAGTGGTAGTCGGGATCTTGCCAGGTCTTCGGCGGGACGATGGTGGTGCCCGGCGCGGCGTAGCCCTGGAAGGCGATCGCGCACAGCTTCTCGCGGTCGATCGCGTAGTTGATGGCGTTGCGGAAGCGCCAGTCCTTGAGCACCGGCGCGCCCATGGAGTCGGGGCTGTCGAAGCAGTTGAGGTTCAGGTACTCCCAGTTGTAGTAGGGATACGCAAGCGCCTCTGTGCCCGGCTCGGACTCGAGCGTGCGGAACTGGGCCACGGGGATGCCCCACGCCGCGTCGAGATTGCCCGATTTGAAGTCGATGGTCATCGTGTCGGGGTTCTGATAGGTCGCGAAGACGATCTCGTCGACGGTCGGTCGCTGGCCGTGGTAGTAGGGGTTCCTCTCCATGCGCAGGAACTTGCCCTTCTCGAACTCGACCGCCGTGAAGGGCCCGCTGCCGATGATGGGCACGGGGTTGGTGAAGCTCGTCGTGGCCGCCTTCGGCGTCACCTTGCTCCAGACGTGCTGGGGGATGATGGGGATGAAGATCTTCATCATGTCGGCCTTGGGCCGCGAGCAGGTGATCTGCACGGTGGTCGGGTCGATGGCCCTTGCACCGAGGATCTCGCGCGTGGCGAGGGCCATGTTGAACATCTCGTTCTTCACGATGTAGTTGTAGGTGAAGGCGACGTCGTCGGCCGTGAGCGGCTCGCCGTCGCTCCACTTCAGGTCCGGGCGCAGCTTGATCGTCCACACCTTGCCGTCGGCGGAGAGCCCGCCGTTCTCTTGCGTCGGGATCTCGCTGGCGAGGTCCAGAGTGGGTGCGTCCGAGACGCCGAAGCCGAAAAGGAAGCTGCAGTTGATGGACCATATCTCGTAGTCCTGGTTCTGCCAGCCGATGAACGGGTTCAGGTTGTCGGGCTCGACGGTCCAGCCGATCTTGAGGACGACCTTGTTGGTCGAGGCCGCCGGCGAGGCGCTTTCGGCGGCGGCCGTAGCGGCTCCCCATACCAGGACGACAGCGAGGGCCAGTCCCAGCAGGGCCGTCAGGCGGCTGACGCTGCGGTTACGCGACCTCTTCATGCTCTTCTCCTTCGCGATCGCCGGGCGCGGCCGGGCGGGCGTCTTCGAGTGGGCCGCGCTCATGTCGGCAGCGCGCGGCCGATGGCCGGTGGCGGCGGCTGGGGCTCTTCATCTCGTGCCCCAGAGTCATCGTCATGTGGTCCTCCCCGAGCCGCCGGCGAAGCGGGCGTCATGCTGGTGTCTGCTCCCGCAGGTAGGCGAGCACCATATCCTCCCAGAGTCGGTAGGTACCCTGGTGGTCGAAGCCCTGGTCGGCGGCGTACTGCACGGCCAGGCCCTCGACGACGGCGACGCTCAGGGCGGCCAGCCTGCCGAGGTCGGTGTCGCTGTGGCCGGTCTGGCCCGCGGCCAGCGTCTGCCGGTCGAGCTCTCTCGACTTCGCATAGTCCGCGGCGAGGTCTGCGCGCAGCCGCTCGTCGCGCATGATGTTCGGCAGCAGTTCGTAGAAGGCCCGGAACCCCTGCCAGTCGGCGGAGATGTGCCGCTGCTCGTCGATCAGCGCCCGGACACGCTCGACCGGCTCCTCGATCTCGTCGAGCCGCACGCGGAGCGCCTCGTCTTCGGATTCCATCAGCGAGTCGATGAGCGCCTCGACAAGGCCCTGCTTGCTCCCGAAGTAGTAGGCGACGAGCGCGCGGTACTCCCCGGATTCCTCTTCGATCGCCTGGAGCGTGAGCTTGGAGTAGCCCTTCTCCGAGAGGATGCGTTTGGCGGCGTCGAGAATGCGCATCGCCGTCGCCGAAGTCGCTACGCCCTTGCCTTGCGCCACTCGCGTCCGCACCGCCACCACTGGCCTCCTCTCGACAGACCACTCTTGCGTCAGCGCTTTGATTGGTCGTACAATAAATACACCTTCACCGAAATGCAAGGGGCCGGCGGCGATTCCCGCCGCGCGGCTCAAGCGCAAAGGAGCAGAAATGCCGCCAGCCACCGCCGATCCTCCCCGCGACGAGGGTCGCCAAGGCCCCACCCCCAACTCCCTCGGCTTTCGCATGCCGGCCGAGTGGGAGCCGCACGAGCGCTGCCTCATCGCCTGGCCGACGGAGGTCCGCGGCGATCTGTGGGGCGAGCACTACCTGCTTGCCAAGGCGAGCTACGCGGCCGTCGCCCACGCCATCGCGAGGTTCGAGCCGGTGCTCATGCTCGCCCGCCCCGGCGAGGGCGGCGTGGCGCGCAGCTATTGCGGCAGCGACATCGAGGTCGTCGAGATGCCCATCGACGACTCCTGGCTGCGCGACAGCGGCCCGATCTTCGTCGCGCGCCCCGACGGCGCCCTCGCCCTCGCCGATTTCGCCTTCAACGCCTGGGGCGAGAAGTACCACCCCTACGACAACGATGCGGCCATCGGCCGCCGCCTGGCCGAGCACTTCGGCGTCGAGCGCTTCGGCGCCCCGATGGTCCTCGAGGGAGGCGGCATCACCGTCGACGGCCAGGGCACGCTGATCACCACCGAGAGCTGCCTGCTGCATCCCTCCCGCAACCCCGGCCTGACCAAGCACGAGATGACGCAGCTCCTCAAGGACTATCTCGGCGTGAAGAAGGTCATCTGGCTCATCTCGGGGCTCGGTCTGGACGAGGACCCCGACACCGACGGCCACGTCGACGGAGTGGGCGCCTTCGTCGCTCCCGGCCGCGTGCTGCTGCACATGGTGCGCGACCCGCAGCACCCGGACTACGAGAACCTCGTTGAGAACCGCCGCCGGCTGGAGACGACCGACGCTCGGGGCCGCGAGATCGAGGTCGTCGAGCTCGACCTGCGCAGCCGCCCGGTGCTCGTCGGCGACACACCCATCGTCGAGACGTACATCAACTCGTACTTCGCGAACGGGGCGCTGATCGTGCCCACCAGCGGGACCGCGGACGACGAGCCGGCCCTCGAGCGCCTGCGCGAGATCGTCCCCGACCACGAGGTGGTCGGCGTGCCGTGCCCGGTGATCGGCTACGGCGGCGGCGGCATCCACTGCGTGACGCAGCAGGTGCCTCGGGCAGGGGTGCAGCCCAGCTGACGGCCGGCGGGAGCCGGCGGAGCGTATCTCGCCGCGGAGGAGCCTCCGTGGTGCTCGTGGACGCTCCCGGGCACGGGTCCGTCACTTCGTGGGAAAGGGACCGCTGCGCTGGTCGCGACGAGACGGTGCAGCTTGACCACGACCATCTTGTCCGCACTACGCCTCTTCGCGAGTACCCCCGCCGGTCATGCGCACGAGGCCTCGCTGCCCGACCACGATCACGGCGATGATGGCGATGATGGTCGAGAGGATGATGAACGTGGATGAGATGGCTGCCACCGCCGGGCTCACCTCGTAGCGCAGGCTCGTCCAGATGACGACCGGCAGCGTGTAGGTGCTCGGCGTCGTCAGGAACAGGCTCATCATGAACTCGTTGAACGAGATCACGAAGGCGAAGAGCGCGCCCACGGCCATGCCCGGCAGGATCGACGGGACGATGACCAGGAAGAAGGTCCTGATCGGCCCGGCGCCAAGCACGCGCGCCGCCTCCTCGGCGGAGTGGTCCACGTTGATATAGACGGCGCGCACAGCCAGGAAGGCTACCGGCGTGCACCACGGTGAATGGGCGAGAGCGATGCCGACATACGTGCCCGAGAGGTGGATCCGCTGCTCAAACATGAGCAGGCCGACCGCCAGGATCAGGCCGGGCATGAAGAACGGCAGCAACACGCCGAACCCGAGGACATCGGCCCGCTTGCCGTGCGAACGCGCCAGAGCAAGAGCGGCAGGCGTTGCTACCGCCACCGAGATCAGCGCAGCGAGAGCGGCGATGATCAGGCTGTGCCAGAACGGCACGGTCCAGCGCGGGTCGGACAGCACCTGTTCGTACCAGCGCAGCGAGAACTGCATGCTCGGCTTGGCCAGGTACTCACTGGGAGTGAAGGATGTCCAAACGGTGATGACGATGGGCAGCAGGAGAAACACGACACCCACCATCCCCAGGACACGGTAGCTGAGCGACTCAAGGCTCCAGAGGCGGTTCACGGTACGGTCGCCTCCCTCCGTCGCGCGAGGATGCGGCCCACCGATTGCGCCACGACGAGAAGCACGACGATAAGCCCGAAGAGCGATACGGCCAACGCCGAGGCACGAGACCAGTTGAAGGCCGCGAACATGTCTTCGCCGATGTTCTGGCTCACAAACCGCTGGCTGCTGGAGCCCAGCAGGATCGGTGTCGCGTATTCCCCCATTGCCCAGACGAAGATCACGGTCGATGCCGACGCGATACCGGGCATCGAGAGCGGCAGGGTCACGCGGACGAACGTCCGCAGCCGGCTCGCTCCAAGGTTGCGCGACGCTTCCCGAAGGAAGGGATCGACGCCGGCCAGCACCGCCGTCATGATCAGGATCGCATAGGGCGCCGTGATCTGCACCAGCCCGATGACCACGGCCGGCGTGTTGTAGACGATCCGCAGAGGTTCGTCGCGGAGGCCCACGCCCATGAGCCAGTTGCTGATGAAACCGCCCGGGCTGAGGATGATCAGCCAACCGTAGAGCAGGGTCAGCAGATTCGTCCACAGCGGCACGATGACGCAGAAGAGGAGCAGCACTTTGAGCTTCGCGCCGGCGCGACTGATCCAGTAGGCCAACGGATAGGAGATCGCCAGGCAGACGACGGTGGCGAGAAAGCTCACCCACAGCGTGTATGCGAACGATTTCAAGTGCAGCGGGTCGGTGAGGATCTGACGGTAGCTCGCGGCGCTCCAGCTGCCCGAAACGTAGGCGCCACCGCTCACGTGTTCGGTAAGGCTCACACGGCCCATGAGGAGAATGGGGACCACGAAGAAGGCCAGCGTGATGAGGCAGGCCGGCACCGCCAGCCAGAGGCGGCCGATGCGAGGCATTGCGAACCGGCGCGGCGTCGTTGGCTCAGCCGGGCTCGCGCTCATGCGACCGGCCTGTCCGGCAGCACATAGACGTCTTCGGGGTCGATCACGAGAAAGACCTTGTCACCGCTGTCGGGGTGGGCTTCACGGCGAGGCACCATCGTGTTAACGAGCCGGCCACCGGCAACTTCCACGATGTACTCGTAGGAGTCGCCTTTGTAGCCCCACACGTTGACCACGCCCGGGATGTTGTTCATCCCTTCAACGGGCTCGTGACGCACGAGGACGTTGCGGGGACGCACGACCGCGGTGCACGCGCCAGCCGTCGTCAGGCCACGACCGGCCCCGTGATCTCGAGGCCGTCCTCAGTGCACACGATGCAACGGCCGCCGTCAAGCACACGCGAAACCGAGCCCGCGAAACGATTCGACTCGCCGATAAACCCCGCGACGAAGGCCGATGCCGGATGGTCGTAGACCTCGCGCGGCGCCTCGACCTGGGCGATCACGCCCTCGGACATGACGATGACGCGGTCGGAGAGAGTCAACGCCTCCTCCTGATCGTGGGTCACGAACAGCGAGGTGATGCCGAGCTCCTTCTACAGGCGCTCCAACTCAAGTTGAAGCTCCTGGCGCAGGCGCCTGTCAAGGTTGGTCAAGGCCTCGTCCAGCAGCAACACGTCCGGCTCGACCACAAGCGCCCGGGCCACGGCGACGCGCTGGCGCTGCCCCCCGGACAGCTGCGAGGGCTTGCGTTCGTCGAAGCCTTCAAGGCGAGCGCGCTTCAGGGCCTCGCGAGCCCGGTCGCGGGCCTCGGCCCGCCCGACCCTGCGCATGCGCAGGCCGAACGCGACGTTCTGCAGCACGTTCATGTGGGGGAAGAGCGCGTAGCTCTGGAAGACCATGGCCGTGTTGCGTTTCTCGGGCGGCAGCCTGGAGACGTCGCGCCCCTTCAAGTAGACGGCGCCGTCGGTCAGGTCCTCCAGTCCCGCGATCAGTCGCAGGGTGGTGGTCTTGCCACAGCCGCTGGGCCCTACGATAGAGACGAACTCTCCGGGCAAGACCTCGAAGTCGATGTGGTCGACGACCGTGTTGCGCCCGAACGCCTTGGTGAGGCCGACGCACCGCAGGTCGGGCTGGGCGGCCGCGGTCACGCCCGGCGGCTGAGTTGCGGCCCCGGGCTCCTCGGTCTCTGCCATGCTCATCGTCTCCTCTTGGATGCGCCTCATGCGGGGGGCGCCGGCGCTCCTGCCGGGCGCCGGCGCCCCGCTTTGACTCATGCCGCCTTGGCCATCACAGGCTACTGGCCGAGGACTTCCTTCTTCCAGCGACCGGCAAAGTAGTCCCAGTTCTCGTTGAAGATGTCCCAGTCATAGTCGTGCCAGTTGGCCCATTGCTCGTTGGTGGTCGCGAGCAGCGCCGCCTTGTCGGGAGGCGTGTCGGCGGGGAGCTTGGCGTTGCTGTTGACCACGCTGGACCATTGGGCCAGCATCCATTCCTGCTGCTTCTTCGCGGAGATGAGGTAGTTGATCCATGCCTCGGCGAGATCGCGGTGCTTGGTGCCTCGGACCACGAAGTAGTAGTCGATATAGCCGACCTGGCCATCGGTGGGGATCGTGCCGCCCAACTGGAGGTCGGTGGCTTCCTGGGCGACCAGGGCGTCAGCGTAGTAGTAGCCGGCCTTCAACTCTCCGCGCCCGAAGAGACTGAACAGTTCGGCGCCGCTCTCGTACCACTTCAGGACGCTGGGACTGAGCTCCGCCATCTTCTTGTAGACGGCGTCGAGCATGGTCGGATCCGTCAGCGCCTCGCGTGGGTCGTAACCCAAGGCATAGATACCTGCGTAGATGCTGTAGTAGTAGTTCACGTCAAGCGAGAGAGCGCCCTTGAACTCGGGCTTCCAGAAGTCCGCCCATTTGGTGGCGGTCGTGCCGGGCGCCGTCATGATGGCCGCGTAGGCGCCGTCGAACGGCACTCCGTATCCGTCAGTGACCGGCCGAGCCGTCATGACAGCCGGGAAGACTTCCTTGAGATTCGGCACGTTCTCCGTGCGGATCGGCAGGAACAGCTTGTCGTTGATCACGGTCCAGTACACGGAGCCGTCGCCGATGGTCGCATCGTAGGGCGGATCGTCGGCCGGTGCCGCCTTGATCTTGGCGGGTATCTCGATCCAGCTCGGGATGACCTCGACAGTCGCGCCGGTCACTTCTTCGAACTCGGCCTTGAACACCTTGATGAAATGAGCGGAGTAGGGCCCGCTCCAGCAGGTCACGCGCAACGTCTCGCCCTTGAACTTGTCCTTCAGGCTCGCCAGCCATGGGTCCGCCGCGTCCGACGCCTGCGCTGCGCTCGGCGTCGGACTGCTGCTCGAGCCGCTGCTTCCACAGGCAGCAGCCAGCAGCAGCGCCGCGACAGCCACCCCCAGCCACACAAGCACACGCGACATCGTCTTCCTTCGTGTTGTCATGCGTCCCCCTCTGCATTCTCCGATGCCACTCTTGCCGAGCGTTTCACCGGGTCTCTTCCCAACTTGGCAGAGTCATGCAGATGTCCGTGGTGCGATGGCCCTCGCGTGCCTGGCGCCATGTCCTTCCGTGTAGTACCCCCTCCGCTCTGGCCGGGCTTTGGTCAGCCCGGCGGCCGAGCCAGCGCCTCACGAAACAGCGCTTTGTACGCAGGCTTGTCCATGGGGATCGGGTTGTCCGGGTCGCCTGAGCTCGTCATAGCAATCTCAGCAAGGATGTCAGGCAAGCCTGTAGTCGCGCAACAGTATCTGCTGCAGCACAGGCGGTTCATGGCGGTTTCTGCAGGGACGGGCTGGGATGGCTTTCGCGCCTGCATCCGGCCACCGCCCGGAACGTCGGGCGACCAGGGGCCACCGACTCTGCCGCCGGTTGGAGAAGGACAGAGCAATGCTCTGGATCAAGACGCCCCCGGCTTTGTCACTTGGCCACGTCGCGTGATGGCCTCGCCGTCTCCTGGGAGCCAGCGGAGAGCGGGCCCGCCCGCGAGCGTCTGGACCGCACCGCGGTCGGGCTGGACAGAGGCACTCAGCGTGGAGATGCTTGCGCCACCATGAACGTCCAGCACGTCTACGACGAGGGCCTGTGCATGCAGTGCGGCACCTGCGGGGGCGTCTGCCCTGAGGGCGCCGTCAAGCTGATCTGGGACCTTCGCGTGGGGTACCGCGTCTCTGTCGACGAGGAGAGGTGCACGGACTGCGGGCGCTGCCACGACGCCTGCCCCGGCCCGGGCCTCGACTTCGGGCCGGAAGCCTGGTGGCGCGCACGCAACGAGGGGGCCGCGAACGTAGATTATCTCGGCCCCTGGCGCCGGCTCTGGTTCGGTTGGGCGTCCGATCCGGCGGTGCGCCACGCGGGGGCCTCCGGCGGCGTGGCCACGGCACTCATGCAAGCGGCCCTCGAGAACGGGCTGGTGGACGGCGTCGTCGCGGCGCGCGTGAGCGCCAGCAACGCGCTCGAGGCCGAAAGCGTGATCTGCCGCTCGCCCGCCGACGTCACCGCGTGCCGCGGCTCGAAGTACAACGTGGTGGTCGTGAACACCGTGTTGCGCGAAATCCTCGCGACACCCGGCCGCTACGCCCTCGTCGGTCTGCCCTGTCACATCCAGGGGCTGCGACTGGCGCAGCGCCGCTCCCGCCGGCTGCGCGAACGGGTGGTGCTCACCCTCGGCATCTTCTGCGGGCTCACTCACGAACCCCGCGCGACCGCCGTGGCGGCGCGACAGGCGGGGCTGCGCCCCGACGAGCTTCGCGCCGTCTCGTATCGGGGGCCGGGCTGGCCGGGCGGCATGCGCCTCGAGACCCGCCGGGGGGCAGTGCGCCGGCGGGACTACCCGGGATACGTCGATCGCCGGTTCGCAGCCCTCACCCCGCCGCGCTGCCGCATCTGTCCCGACGCCCTCGTGGAGCTTGCCGACATCTCCGTCGGCGACGCCTGGCTCGATCGTTTCACGGGGTCGGACGGCGTGAGCGACCTCATCGTGCGCACGCCCGCCGGGGAACGGCTGCTCGACGCGGCCGCCGGCTCCTTGACCCTTCAGCCGGCGAGCCCCGCGGAGATGATCGCTTCACAGAGCGAGACGCATCTCGTGAAGCGGGACGTGTGCCGCGGCCGCCTCTGGCTGCGATCGCTGGCCGAGCTGCCCCTGCCGGAGTACCCGGGCCTCGACATGGCGGCGTCGACGAGCGACAAGGCGCGCGGCGTCGCAGACGCCGCGCAGGAACGCCTGTTCCGGTTCCTCGTCGACAGGCGCTATCCCGTCTGAAGCACGCGCGGCGACCGTCGACGCGCTCGCGCTTCGGGGCCGACGGCGGCCAGAATCCGCGCGGCCGTCGGCCCGCTTCGCTCGGGATCCTCTTCGGTGAGCACGGCCGGCACCCCCAGAGCGCGGGCCATGGCGGCCAGCCATACGGCGCGCGCGATCGCCTCCTCTGCGTCCGCCGCGTCCCCGGCGCTGAGGGCGTCTCCCCAGAATCGTGGCTGCGAGTCCTGAATCACGAGCACGGAGTCGTCGCGTTCGATAGGGTGCACGATGGCGCGCCTTCGAGTGTGGCGGGGGCGTCAAGCGTACGACGGCCGGGCCGGGCGCGCCAGACCTCCAGCCGCGCTCAAGTTGAGCGAACCTCGCACGTCCGCCGAGCCGCCCGCGACGGATTGCTCGGCGAAGTTGGGCGTGCGCGACTGCCACGCTTTACTCGCGCGCGCCCCGGCCCTACCCTCGTGGTTCGCGGGCGCGGCGCGCCCGCGTGTTCGCGCTTGCATGAAGGAGCGGCGCCTGGGGCACACGGTCGTCCGTCGCCCCGAGCGCCACTCGCGAGCGAAGGCCCACATCGGAGGTGCCGAGAGTGAAACGCAACCTGTTCGCGGGACGTCCCAGATCCGGCGGGCTCAGCCTCAGTGTGTTCACCGACGCGGAGATGGACGACATCCATCTCGCGTCGCTCGAGATCCTCGAACGCACCGGGATGTGGGTCGAGGCGGACGACGCGCTCGACATCTACAGCGACGGCGGCTGCGTCGTCGATCGCGAGACGCGCATGGTGCGCATCCCGCCGTACCTGGTCGAGGACTCGATCCGATCGTGCCCGCCTAAGAGCTTCCTCTGCGGGCGCGACCCCGAGATGGACATCGTGCTCGAGGCGGGTCGCGTCTACGTTTCCAACTTCGACGAGGGCATCATGATCGTCGACACACGCACCGGCGAGTACCGTCATCCGGTGCTCCAGGACGTGCGCGAGGCGGCCCGCCTCGTCGACGCCCTCAGCGAC
>Ga0194043_1001211_pt1 | contig 14657 bp, 7 predicted proteins | sample JunL4415m_MetaG_FD_161274 | JGI IMG/M metagenome (GOLD analysis project Ga0194043, IMG submission 161274) | Anoxic zone freshwater microbial communities from boreal shield lake in IISD Experimental Lakes Area, Ontario, Canada - Jun2016-L442-15m | ecosystem: Environmental > Aquatic > Freshwater >...
CATTTATACGTGCGAGCATCATTACAGACCCTATTCCTACAAGAAGTCCATTGATGGCGTATGCAGACAGCTTCATATTCCTTACATTAACGCCTGCAAGATACGCTGCATTTTCGTTAGAGCCAACAGCGTAAATTCTTCGTCCATATTTTGTAAATGTCAGCAGAAGCCAGCCAAGTATTACTACAACAAAGAATATAATAACATATGGCGGAATTATTAAATTAAGACCGCTGGAAGGATCCTTTGCTCCCTCAATCAGGTTGGTTTTAAAAAAATTCAGTTCTCCGCTCATCATTACTTCTCGGGAATTACTTAGAAGAAGGGCAATGCCCTGGAATGTTATCATCCCGCCAAGAGTTATTATGAATGGTTCAACTTTGCTTCGGGATATGATAAAACCAAGTATTGTATCCAGTACTACAGCCACTCCGATACCCAGTAAAACAGACGGTACCACACCAAGATGCCACTTGGATAATCCAAGGGCGGTTACAATGGCAACCAGAGAAGCAAGCATCCCAACCGAAAGATCAATGCCCCCGGAAATCATTACAATTGTCATTCCAACTGCAACCATACCAGGTACTGCCACCTGCTGTATAATATTAAGCAGATTTACAGGACTGATAAAAGTTGGAAATTGAGATCCACCTGTTTTTATTATCTGGATAATTACTATTACAACAATAAATGCAATAAATATAGACAGTACAGTTGAATTCTCAAAGCGTTTAAAAACAGACTCTTTATTAACCTTTTTCTGCTCTTCTCTCGACGTCATATTTTACTACCTCCTATAGAATGTGTCAGAATATGCTCTTCAGAAACTTCGTTTTTACTAAGTTCCGCTACTACTTCACTATTTTTCATTACAATTACCCTGTCGCTCATTGCTATAACTTCCGGCATATCAGATGAAACCATAATGATTGCTTTGCCTTGTTTTAGAAGGCCAACCATTATCTGGTAGATTTCCTGCTTTGAGCCCACATCGATACCACGAGTAGGTTCATCAAAAATAAAAATTTCACCATCAGTGTTGAGCCATTTTGCAAGAACAACTTTTTGCTGATTGCCTCCGGAGAGATTTATTACTCGAACATGTGAATCATCTGCTTTTGTGCCCAGTAATTTAATAAATTTATCACCGATCTTATAATCACCGGAAGTGCTCATGAAGAATTCCTTTGTGTTTACGAGATTGGCAATAATTGTATTCTGTGCAATGGTTTGTTTTAGAAAAAGACCTGTATTTTGTCTGTCTTCAGTAATAAAACACATTTTATTACTTATTGCGCTGCGAGGGCTGGCCTGTTTTACGACTTTGCCATTTATCAGGATTTCTCCGGACTCAATACTGACTGCGCCAAACAGCAGATTCATCAGCTCTGAACGTCCTGAGCCTGCCATACCTGCAAAACCAAGTATTTCGCCTCTTCTCAGCTTTAAAGATACATTTTTTGCACCTTTCCCCGTAACATTTTTTGCTTCAAATATTACATCGCCCAAAGCAACTTCTTCCCTTTTATAGAATGTTGAAGGGTCACGGCCTACCATATCTTTGATAAGCTTTTCTGTGGTAACATCCTTAAGGTCATATTTGTTTACCTTTTGTCCGTCACGCAGTACAGTCACCCTGTCAGCTATTCTGAATACTTCTTCCAGGTGATGTGAGATGTAAATAATTCCTATACCGCTTTCCTTTACTGTCTTTATAATTTCCAGAAGATTATCGATTTCTGAAACAGAAAATGACGCTGTGGGTTCATCCAGTATTATGACCTTTCTCTGGAAAATCAAACCTTTGGCTATCTCAACAGTTCTCTGTTGCCCGCTGCTAAGCTCACCCATGCGGGCATTCGGATCCAGATCGCTCTTAAGATATTTTAGGACATCTGCAGCCTTTTTCATCATTTCTTTCTTCTGCAAAAAACCATTCCTGCCCATTTCCAGACCTGTAAAGATATTTTCAGTGATACTGAGATGTTTAAAAACCGTGTGTTCCTGATAGATTGTCTGTATTCCCATTGATATGGCCAGACGAGGGTTCAGATTAACTTTTTTCCCTTCGAATATTATCTCTCCGCCTTCATCAGGCTGGTATGCACCTGATAATATTTTTATCAGTGTTGATTTGCCTGCTCCATTTTCTCCACATAGACAATGGACTTCACCTTTTTTCAGGTCAAAAGATATATTCTGAAGAGCCTTGACTCCCGGGAAGCTTTTAGAAATATTCTCTAGACGAAGAATTACTTCATCAGGCATAATTCTCTAATCCTTCTCATTAACATTTGTTAACATTGCTGGCAATGTTTTAGCCTAACGGCAAAAAAAATATTCTTTAAAATAAAATCGCTATGTTATGCATTTTAGCTATCTAACTGAAAGTTGTCAAAAAAATCTTTTTTTTTAATTTATTTTTTTAATTTATTATTTAATTCAGATGTCATTTTTTCATATAAAAACTATCTGCTTTCTAAAAAATTTATTCTGCTTCGACTCCCCTGCTATTAAACGCGCTGCGCTATATCATAAACTTCAGATAAATAAATATTTCCTGTTATAAACATTATATCTTGTCCGGAGGAAATATATAAAATAACACCACTCCTCAGTCTTTTAAGATTTTGGATTCTATTTATTTTCTGGTGAACAATTAGCAGAAATGGTCTGATCAGGGAAATTTTAAGCTTAATTTAAACAAATAATTTACTGAAAACCTGGTTATTCACCAAGAGCTATTTATTTAAATCAAACATAAAATATTTTCAACTGGACCATTTTGAATAGTTATTCACCGGAAACTGATCAGTGATTTTTAATGTGGCTGCAGAGTTTTGCTTCTGCCGGACAGGAAAATAATGGCTAGTACTATTATAGTTACAACAGCCATTAAAATAAAAGAAAATGATATAGACAGCTGCATGCTTGTTTTTGATGAAAACTTTGTTATTGCTGCCGCTGAAGCAAGCCCAAGATTGGATGAAAAAAATAGAAAAGTAGCAAGAAGCCCTCTGCCTTTTTCAAAAATAGTGCTCCCTGCTGAAATTAACAGCGGAAACATGGCAGAATATCCAAGGCCTGCTATTGAAATTAAAATAAAAATCATGTATTTATTGTAAACAAATGAAACTGCCGCCATGGAAACTATTGCCAAAACTGAAAGAACGAGCATTATTTTTGTGGATTTTATTCTTCCCGAAATAATAATTACAACCAGTCTTCCTATTACTACAAACAGCCAGAATAAGTTCAATGCAAAGCTTGCTGGCTGCAGAAGCATATTTCTTGATTCTCCTAAAAATGTAGGCATCCATGTCGCAACTATAGTTTCGGAGCTGCAATAAAAGAATATTGCCATTAATAAGAGGATGAAAATTAAATTTTTTTGCCTGTCGGTAAAAATTTCCTTCAGAGGAATTTTTGCTTCATTTTGAATTGCGGCATTTTCATTTTTCCTCCCTAAAAGAATAATATACAGGATAATGTTTATGGAGATCATAAATATTATTATATAATAGACAGATCTCCAGCTAAAATTTGCACCTATTACTGAGGAAGAAATAAATGGCGCAATAAAAGCTCCTAAAGGATAAAAAGTTAAAAATATTGTAATTATTCTTTCTTTATTTCTTACCCTGCTTGCCAGTATAAACTGATTTGACTGCATCCATATTATTCCAAATATGTAGCCTGATAAAAAATATATTATCCAGAACAGAATAAGACTGGTGCTAAAACCAAGGATTACAGTTAGCGGGACAAGAACTATGTATCCGGCAATAATTACCTGAATTTTTTTAAATTTTCTATTATAAAAAACGGATGTAAGCTGCCCTAACGCAGCTCCGACAGTAAAAAATGTAAATATAAAGCCCAGGTTGGATGTTAATATTCCTGTAGATTTGCTTATCTCAATTAAAATCGGACTGGCAATATTAAAAAAGACTGAAAAAATAAATGCTGACAGGAAATTAGGAATTTCCGTCAGGTAATCTGCTAATCTGTCTTTTTCTTCAATCATTTATTTGTATCCTCGGCACAGCCCTGCTGCTGTTTTTTGATTCCGGAACTTCATATCTGTTTTACATTAAAAGCAATAACACTGCGATATTATAACATAATAGTATCTGGTTCAAAACTTTACATCATCTGGCAAATTAAAGTTATAATCCCGGGATATTTGTTTTAATTATTTTCTATTTTATTTTGAAATAATGGGATAATATTACTAATTAGTTCCTGGTGAACAACTATCTGAAATGGCCTGATTAAAAATATTTTGAACTTGATTTAAATGAATAATTCACTAAAAACTAAGTTAATTACCAGTAGACAGTTAAAGCTTTTGGTAGTTTTCTAAAGATTAATATATATAAATTTATATAATTGTAAAAATTAATAAAAAGGAGAACGGAGGTAAAATGGCTTTTTCGGATTTCGGAATTTTTGCAGAAATAGCTCTATATGCAGTACTCGCGGTAAGTATCCTGGCTCTACTTTATGCTTTCTTTCTTTCCAGGCAGGTTTTCAAACAGAAAACAGGCACAAAGAGAGCGGAAGAAGTTGCGGAAGCTATAAAGGAAGGCGCACAGGCATACCTAAGAAGACAGTTTAAGACAATACTTTATCTGGTTTTTATCCTGGCTATTGCTATTTTTGCCTCAGCATTTTTTGCAAAACAAGGTGTAAATATTTCCATAGCAAGAGGAATAGCATTTTTAGTGGGTGCCTTCTTTTCGGCGATGGTTGGTTATCTTGGAATGAACATGGCAATTGCAGGAAACCGAAGAGTTGTGGTTGCAGCTGAAAAAAGCCATAGGGATGCCTTAAAAATAGCATACAGAACCGGAACTATTACCGGAATGCTTACTGATGGGCTGGGTCTTTTGGGTGGAACACTGATTTTTATAATATTTAAAATCAAATCACCCGAAGTTCTTCTGGGTTTTGGTTTTGGTGGAACACTGATTGCATTATTTATGAGAGTCGGCGGCGGTATATATACAAAAGCAGCAGATATAGGGGCTGACCTCGTTGGCAAGCTTGAAAAAGGGATTCCCGAAGATGATCCGAGAAATGCTGCAGTCATTGCAGATCTGGTAGGAGATAATGTCGGAGACTGTGCAGGAATGGCAGCTGATATTTTTGAGTCTTATGAAGTTACAATAGTGTCAACTTTAATTTTGGCGCTTGTACTGGTTCCTAATGATATAAAGTGGCTGATTTTTCCCCTCCTGGTAAGGGCGATTGGTGTGGTGAGCTCAATAATTGGAACCTATGCAGTTTCCTGGTGGAAAACACAGGACCCATTTAAAGCAATGGATTACTCCTATGATTTGTCATCAATTATTTCCATAACTTCGTTTTTCTTTGTTGCAAAATTTTACGTTCATGACTTAAGAGTTTTCTGGGTAACTGCTATTGGTATAGGTCTTGCAATAGCATTTAACAAGCTCACTTCATATTTTACCCATCCTGAACATTCACCAGTAGTTAATCTTAGCAAAACTGCGAAAACAGGTCCTGCTACGCTACTTCTAAATGGTTTGTCTCTTGGGTTTGAAAGTTCTGTCTGGGCAATTCTAATTATTGCTTTTACCATATTTCTTTCAGTTTTAATTTTCGGAGGCGCGGGAGTCACTTATGTTCTATACGGAGTTGCGCTGACAGGCATAGGGATGCTTTCTCATACCGGAAATAATGTGGCCATGGATGTCTTTGGACCGATCGCGGATAATGCCAATGGCATTGGCGAAATGTCCGGTGCTGCTCCTAAAACAAGACAGGTGCTTGCTGATTTGGATGCTGCCGGTAATACAACAAAAGCTATCACCAAAGGTATAGCAATTGCATCCGCAGTAATTGCAGCTGTTTCTCTTTTTGGCGCATATATTGAAGCAACAGGACTTCAGAAAATAGGCCTGTCCCTTACCGATCCAATGGTATTTGTAGGCCTTCTTATCGGAGGAGCGGTCCCATTTCTTTTCTCAGCGCTTGCCATTAAGGCTGTTGGGAGAGGTGCCGGGACAATTATTGAGGAGGTAAGAAATCAGTTCAAAACTCCTGGCGTAATGGAAGGTACGGTAAAACCAAAATATGGAAGGGTTGTAGAGATTGCTACAAGATCTGCTCAAAAAGAGCTTCTGCCTCTTGGGCTTCTTGCAATACTTATGCCGATTTTAATAGGTTTTACTCTTCAGGAGAAAGCGCTTGGAGGATTTCTGGCCGGCGTAATATTATCAGGCCAGCTTCTGGCAGTATTTATGGCAAATTCTGGCGGGGCTTGGGACAATGCCAAGAAAAGAATTGAAGATGGTTTTCTTGGAGGCAAGGGTTCCGAAGCACATAAGGCTTCCGTAATCGGAGATACTGTTGGTGACCCGTTAAAAGATACTGCAGGCCCGGCGCTTAACCCGATGATAAAAGTTATAAATCTGGTTTCACTTTTAATTGCTCCTGTAATAATAAGCGTCAGAGCCACGTCGCCTGTTGTATCATACATTGCAGGCGGTATTGCATTTATTTTGGTCGTTTGGGCAATTTGGAGAAGCAAGACTGAAAGATATCAGCTGACCCAGCCTTTTGAAGAAGATGGTGAGGATTCCAAAGGATCCGAAAAGATAGTGAAAAAATAATTATGGGTTTATTTATGCTGATAATTTTATAATGTAGTTTTATCTGACCGGGCCGTAAAAAGCCCGGTCAGATTAGTTTACAGGCCAGGCGTTTCCATTTAGTTCCAGACAGCTGCACATGCGTGTGGTTGCAGTCTGTTTAAAGCAAGAACAAAGAAAGAGGCCGGGATTATTTTTTCTAAATGGAATAATGTTAAAAGAGGGCAAGCAAGGAGGCGGGGTTACTGCTTCAGTCTTTTTTGAAATAAAGGTGACAGTGTTACTGTTTCATTCTTATAATCTCAAATTGCAAATTGCTCCTGCTAAAATTGACACGAAAAGCAGCAACTCCGTCCCCATACTTTTTTTATGAGAGTGAAAACAGATTGATGGAAGCACTGGAAATTAAGGATTTACACAATAAAAGACCTAAGATTAATGGTGTTAGTGTATACAAATGATTTCTCTAAAATCCCGTATAAAAACAAGGTTTTTCACAATTTCGTGATAAACTCACGCTAGCGAAGCTTTTTGAGTTTGTACTCTTTTGACTGGTACATGAATGCTTCCAGTCTGGTTTCGCCGGTTCCCTGCTCCAGGCCATCAAATGCAAGATTAAGCCAGGGCACACCGTACTGCTCCCTGAGCTTTTGGGAAATGGCCGTTACCATAGTGCCCGGCATACAGGTAAAAGGAAGCACGTTTACAATTCCGTCTATCCCTTTATTAATCCAGGCAATCGATTTGCCGACACTTAGTGCAGCTTCACCAAACCATTTGATTATATATGGCTCGGCATTATCCCAGATTTCATAAATATCAGCCTCATCCAGATCCAGCATTGAATTCTTCAGCGGTTTTTCGAGTGTTTTGTGATAATTTACTATTACATTCTTAAAAACTTTGTTTGCAGCAAAGAAACCAAGCCCTCTTGCATAATTAGGAATATACTTTTTTAATGATGCAAAACTATTGCTGTCATTAAAATAGTCAGAGTTTTCATGTCCGTTACCATGACCGTTATTATTGCTGCTGCCACGGCCATTATTAAAACCAAAGCTATTTTTCATTTTATATGCAAGGTCTTTTTGCTTTATTAAAATATCGAGTCTGCCAGTCGCATTGGTATGATTAGTCCATTCTCCAAAATCAGGTATTTCAACCACGCCGCCAAGCTCTTCAATTTTTCTTATAACTTCATTATTGCTAAAAGGGTGATTACGCACATAAATTTCGCCCACTATTCCAATGACAGGCCTTATTTCATCTTTTCTTTTAATGCCTGCAAAATCATTTTTTGCCGATTCGAGAACGCCGGTCAGCAAATCCAGTACTTTCGCGTTTTCTTTATTTTCAACAATCTGGCAGATTTTATTTAGATGCGACTGATATAAGCTGTCTGTTTCTCCTTTATTTATCTCAAATGGCCTGACATGCCTCAAAAATCTGTTTAAATAATCAACTGCGAAAATTCCGGCCATTGCCCGTGACAGAAGCCTTGTTCCTTTAATCCCCTGCATGTCATATTCCTTGTAAAACTGACTGCTTTCTGGCGCTCCGGGAGCTATTATGGGAACATCATCATAGCCCTGCTCTTTAATTATAATCTTTTGCATCTTGCTGTATTGGCCAAACCTGCAGGGTCCGTGAGTAATCGGCATTAGAAACGCAGTTTTTTTAGGATCGTTATACTTTAATGTTTTTAGAATATCTCCGGTAGTAATTATGAATGGATAGCACTCTTTGCCAAGAGTATGTCTTCTCCCAATCTCCAGAGTCTCCTGATCAGACTGCATGACCTGTGCATTTACTCCGGCAAATTTAAAAGCAGATTCTACAGCATAAGTACCATCTCCCATAAAGGGTATATAAATTGTTCTGTTGTCTGAGCGCTTGAAAGGCGGATCTTTTTTATCAATACTGCCCGTGGATTTGAATTTATGAAATTCTTTTAAGTTCCTGATATTTTTTAGAGAATCCGAAAATGCTTCGCATCTTGTTATGACACCTGCCCCGGCAGTATGCTCATCAACTTCAATTTTTAAAAATGGCCTGTCCATTTCTCTTTCAAAATACTGCATGATAAAAGAATCAGGGCCACACCCGAAATTGGTTATATAAACAGGGTAAAGCCTTTTGTCTTTCTTTATTATTTCAGCAGCACTCATAATCCTGTCGCCAAATTCCCAATACATGTTCGGCCATCTTTCAAAAAGGTCAATATTGTCAAGCGGAAGGTAGTCAAGCGGTATGGCCTGCATGCCTATCCCCCTGAGTTTGCCCGGAATATCCATACTTATGCTGCTGTCGCAGCTGTTATATGGTCTGCTTACAATAACGGCAGCCGTTTCATCGGGGCCAAGACTGTTTAAAGCTTCAATTCCCTTCTCGGCAACAGAAGTATAAAATTTTTGCTGAGCCCTTTGTGCATGATTTACGGCCTTTTTTATAATCCTGCCTTTTTTGCCCAGCCTCTCTGCCAGTTTTCTCAGCTGATTTTCTTTCAGATACTCCTTAAAGCTAAAATTAATGAGGGGGTCTATAATCATATTTTCGTCTATCTTCATTGAAGCTTTAACCATTGTTGACATCCCCTGAACAAATGGGCATGGATAGCTTCCAGTTCTTGCACCTTCAATTTTGTTGTCCCCGCATGGCATGTCTCTGATGCTTGGAATAAAAATATAGTCAACCTTCTTGTCCAGAAGATTCTGTACGTGTCCGATAACTGCCTTCATCGGAAAACAGGTTTCGGCGACAACGAGCCCAAGGCCGTCATTAATAATTTTTTTATTGGTCTTGTCAGAAAGCACAACTTCAAATCCAAGCTCGCTAAAGAATGCATGCCAGAATGGGTAAAACTCATATGTCAGCATGGTAAATGGTATACCTATTTTTATAACGGGGGCTTCTGATTTATTTTCAGGCCCTTTATATGCGCCCAGGAGCAATTCTTCCCTTTGAGCAAAAAGATCCACCGGGCCATTACCTGATGATTTTACCTTTTCGTATTTTTCGCATCTTCCACCATAAAACAGTGGTTTTGATCCCTCAAAAGTCACTTTTTTTATATCACACATATTAGGACAGCTTCCGCATTCAAACGAGCTCTGCGAATATCTGATATCTGCAATATTGTCAAAACCCCTGAAATTTGTCTTCTCTTTTTCATTTTCAAGAGCAGCTATTGCTGTTCCTATTGCACCGGTTACTTCATGATTTTGGGGAACTGTAATTTCTTTGCCAAGGTAATTTTCAAATGCAGCAACAACTGCTTTATTGTAAGCCACGGCACCCTGAAAAAAGATTTTATCTCCGATTTTTTTCCTGCCTACAACTCTGTTTATATAGTTGATGGTAATAGAATATGCCAGTCCGGCAAGAATATCTTCAATGCCTGCCCCGTTCTGGTAGTGTGAATAAACATTTGTTTCCATGAAAACAGTACAGCGCTCGCCCAGATTTAGGGGTGACTCGGCTTTCAGTGCCCTGTCGCCAAAATCTTCAATTTTTATATCAAATCTCTCAGCCTGTTCCTCAAGAAAAGAACCTGTTCCGGCTGCACAAATCTTGTTCATCTCAAAATCAACCACAACTCCTTTTTCCAGAGAGATAAATTTTGAATCCTGGCCGCCAATTTCAAAAATAGTATCAACCGTTTTATCGATATTGGCAGCAGCTGTTGCCTGTGCAGTGATCTCATTAATGATTGTGTCAGCACCCACGAGATCTCCAATTAAATACCTTCCCGAGCCGGTTGTCCCGGCAGCTTTTACCCTGATATCGGCACCAATTTCATTTCCTATAATTTCGATGCCTTTTCTTACTGCTTCAATGGGGCGTCCAGACGTTCTAAGGTAGCATTTTGCAATAAGGTTTTTATCTCTGTCAATGGCAACCACATTTGTGCTGATAGATCCCACGTCTATTCCAATAAATGCATCAATTACTTTGCCCTTGAAATCATATTTCTGTGTAACTGCAGTTGGGAGTTTTGACTCCTTTAGAATTAAAGGTTTGAATGTTTCCTTTTTATATTTAAAATTTTCCAGATACTGCCCAAGAGATCTGTCAACTTCTTCAAGGCTGAAGAGCTGTTTGTGGTTTTTCAAAACCAGACTCAAAGCCGCACCCATGGCTCCGACTGATTCACGATGCTCCGGAATTATTACCTGTTCTTTTAATATATCTTCAAATGCACTGACCATTGCTTTATTAAAAGAAACTCCTCCGCAAAAGATTATAGGGGGCTGAAAATTCTTGCCTTTAACAATACCGGACTTAAAGCTTCTTGCCATGGCATAACATAAACCCAGTGCTATGTCTTCGTCCCTGGCAGCCTCCTGCTGTAGATGAATCATGTCTGACTTTGCAAAAACACTGCATCTGCCTGCTATTGTTGAGGGGCTTTTTGATTGAAGCGCAAGCTCTGTAAATTCTTCTATTGTAAGATTGAAACGTGATGCCTGCTGATCAAGAAATGACCCCGTGCCGGCAGCGCACAGCTCATTCATCGCATAATCGCCGGCCGCCAGATCTATAAACTTTGAATCCTGGCCTCCAATTTCAATTACAGTTTTTACATCACTGTGAAAATATTTAATTGAAGTTATTATTGCTTCAATTTCATTAATAAAATCAGCATTCAGCAGGCTTGCAAGGATTTTGCCTCCTGAGCCCGTAAATGAAATACCCGATATTTTGCTGATATCTTTTCTTTTTGCCAGTGTTTCAATATCTTTTTTGACTAACCTGACCGGCTCACCCAAATGTCTTGAATATGGAAGGACGTCTATTATGTTTTTACTGCTGTCTATAACTACCCTGTTAACACTTATAGCCCCAATGTCATAACCAATATAAAAATCCACCAGTAATCTTCCTCCAGACAATCAGAATGAAATCAACTAAAATTTGATTTTCAAAAGAGTTTAACAAAATTATTAAAAAATAAATATACATAAAAAACGACAGTTATTTGTTTATTTTTTATTACTTTCTGAAGGCGTGCAAAAGCTGTATTGTAAAAATAGGGTAAAAATAGGGGACGCTTCTCTTTTGAGCACGCTTTTAGCTATTTTGTTTTTGGTAAAGATTCAATAAGTATAAAAATAGGGGACGCTTCTCTTTTAAGCACGCTTTTAGCTATTTTGTTTTTGGTAAAGATTCAATAAGGAAAATCGTCCCTGACACAGCATTACTTTTAAGGTAATATGCCCCTTCTATAGATTTTCCCTTACTTTATGTCCCCCGGATTTGCTAAAGTAACAACCCTTACTACTGTTTTTATCACACCTCTGCTTTCCTAAAGCAACAACTCCGTACTCATGTTCTTTCTTTTATCCCTGTTCTTTACCTCTAATAAAAGCAATAATATTGACTGAACGATAATGGTACTTAACTGTGTAGTCTGATAAGCAATAAAGGTACTTAATTATTCATTAACAGCTAATTAAGCCAAAAAGTTAAATTCCAGTAATTTAAAATTAATGATAAAATATATTGATTATCCTGAGCGATTAGTGGGGTAGTTAAAGTTTATTAGAGCTTATTGCAAGTAGTATAAAAGGTCGCTGGTTCAGGAAATTGTAATAACACTTTTAATTTAATATTATAATTAATTTTACAGCAGGAGAATAACTTGAATAAAAAAGAGAGAATTGAAGCCGCTATAAGGGGCAAAGATGTTGACAAGATTCCCTGGACAATGTACAAATCTATACCTCCCTGGGGGCAGGCGGAGTTTAATTTCAGGTCCGAAGGACTTACCTGGATTTATCAGCATTTTCCAATCAGCACGGTTACTATTCCTAATGTCGAAGTAATTGACACGGCCACCTACACTGTAAAAGGCAAATCGGGCAGGAACTCGATTTTTAGAAAATTTGTAACTCCTGTCGGCAGCGTTACGGTAAAACATGAGTTTTTTAACAGCAGCATCCCTGTTCCTGGGGATCTTCTGCAAAGATATGGCAGCGAAATTGATTCGGAAAGCCTTTCCTGGGTTACGGAGCACTCCTTTAAAACTGAAGCAGATTATGAAATACTTGAATATATTTATAAAAATATTGAGTTTCATGATAACAGTGAAGGGTTTTTGTATACTGAGGGCGTAGTTGGAAATGAGGGATTTATTTTTGCAAACATGGGCAAATCACCTTTTCAGATACTTATGTACGAGCTTATGGGTGCTGAGAACTGCTATCTTGAATATTTCAGCAATCCCGGAAAGTTTCGAAGGCTTTATGAAGTTCTGTATTCCAAGATGAAAGAAAAATATGAGCTTGCATCCAACTCAGCGGCAACTGTTTTCTGGGCACCCGAAAACCTTACAAGCATATTGACTCCTCCTGACTTTTTTAAGGAGTTTTATCTTCCTTTCTATAATGAAATGGCCGATATCCTTCATAAAAAAGGTAAATTGCTTGCAATACACATGGATGGCAGGCTTGGTGATTTAAAAGACATGATTGCCAAGACCAAAATTGATATTATTGAAGCATTCACTCCTTTTCCAATGGGAGACATGAGTGCTCTGGATGCAAGGAAAGCTTGGCCGGAAAAGGCGATATGGATTAATTTTCCAGGTACTCTTCTTGCAACTTACAGCGCTGAGCGGATCGAAGAGTACACGATTCAAATGCTAAAAGCGTTGCACCTGGAGACAAATTTCTGATAGGCTGCACTGAAAATTTCCCGATCGACAAATGGGGACAGGCATTCGGCGGAGTTGAGGCTGCCATAAAGAAAAGTGGAAACTATCCAATAAAGAAGTAGATTTAGTGCGTGCGTGACAAAAAAATTGCAAAAACAAATAGTCGAATTAAAGAATTCAGATTCATGGATTCTTTAATTTGACTATTTAAATAAAGGGGATCAAATTTGAAAAATATACTTCAAAAAATATTTCCAAAAAACATTAACAATGACTATAAGGGATATAAAATAGCTGTTTATATATTTATGTTATACTCCTTAGTCAGTATCGTTAGAAGCTGTATACATTTTTTCAGTGCAGACGCTGGAGTGGGAACAATAGCACACTTTGACTTGTCGCAGGGCGGACAGAGCATTGTTTTTTTTGCTGCACTTTGGGGGTCAAGCCAGTTAATTTTAGCTTTTATACAGATTTTGGTTGTTTTTAGATACCGCACATTACTTCCGTTTATGTATATTCTGTTATTTTTGGAATACTGCTTTAGGGCGATTGCAGGGATAATGAGAGCACCCGTTTTTGTAGTTGGTGCGGTAAAACCTCCTGGTGCATATTTGAATATAATTATGATTCCACTGACAATTATTATGCTGATACTGACGCTAATTGAACTTAAAACGAGTACTGGCAAAAAGCTGCAGTCATGACTAAATTCAAAAATAAATATTTTTAAATACCCGGGGCTCAAAAAAGAACTGTCCCCTATTTTTCTATTTTTCCTCTGGATTTTATCCCTGAAATAAATCTATAACTTGGCTGGCTATAGGATTGATAGCGGCGTTATGGTTCTGGGCTGGTCACGTTGGCAATGCTTGCGATAATAATCAAATACCGGTTATGGATTAAAAGTATTAAAAGTAATTATGCTAAAACCGTGCTCAAAAGGGGACTGTCCCCTTTTTCCTTACTTTTTTAGTAAGAAATAGGCAAATTCGGAGAATAAATTAGGGAGAAGGGCTTTGGGGATTCTTCTTTTGCCAAAACCTGTAAAATTTACATCAAGTATTTTTATTTTTTCTTTCCTGCAAAAATTTATGAAATCTTTAATAGTAAACAGGTGGATATTGGGAGTGTCATACCACTCATAGGGAAGAATCTTTGTTTTTGGCATTTTCCCTTTAAATAATATGCAAAGACTTATATTTATAAATCCAAAATTGGGAAAACTTATAATGACTTTATCAGACAGTTCCAGAATCTGTCTTATTGTAACTGCGGGCTTTTCCATAATCTGTATAATGTCATGTGCAATTATATAATCAAAAGATTTTTTAGGATAATCCATCAGCTCAGTGTTAATATTGCCCTGGGTAACGGAC
>Ga0194043_1001213_pt1 | contig 14649 bp, 12 predicted proteins | sample JunL4415m_MetaG_FD_161274 | JGI IMG/M metagenome (GOLD analysis project Ga0194043, IMG submission 161274) | Anoxic zone freshwater microbial communities from boreal shield lake in IISD Experimental Lakes Area, Ontario, Canada - Jun2016-L442-15m | ecosystem: Environmental > Aquatic > Freshwater >...
TATTAAACTCATCTGATACCACTTCTAATTTTGGATCAGAAATAAATTTATTGAAATCTTGATAGTTATGGAATTCCTTATCAAACTTGCCTATCTCATAGAAATAATTTACGATATCAGCCGTCTTCTTAGTAAAAGTTATCTTTGGATAGTTGCCAATGGTTAAATGTCCGGTATGCATGCCATATTCGTGAAAAACATAATTAATGGCATTATCGCTCTTATTGGTCAGCAGGAGTTTGTTGTTTTTATAGTCAGCAACAGTTAGTCCAATTTTATTACAGACATCTACCGGCTTATAGTCATAGTCAAAAATAGTGCCAAGATCAATCCCAGTAATTTTGACAAGCCGTTCATTTTCTATTATTAGGAGTATTTCTAGAATATCAAATTTATTGTAATCTAGGTTCTCGCAATCAATGGTAATATCGATGCCAAAAGGGCTGCTTTTTTCGACATCAGTTAATAAGGGGATAATTTTATCAGTGGCATCCGCTATGATTGATGAAACTATATTTTTTTGCGAATTAAAATCACATTTCTCATTCGTTATAAATTTATTCTCACGATATACGGTTAGATAATCGGCCAAGTATTTGTTAAGTTTTTCTTTATTTATTTTTATTTGAAAATCAGTTCGATCACTAATGTTCCTTGGTAGATTAAATGATGATAAATATTCATCAATTGTAATAGATTCTTTAAGTTCTTTTTGTAGGGCGCGGAATAATTCATGGTCAGAATCAGGAGTAGGATCTTGATAGAATATCTCCAGTTCTTCAGAACTATGTTTTTGAGCAAAACTAAAATATGGAGCCCCATCTTTTTTCTTATGATTGATTATATAGTCATAGTCTAATTCAATATCGAAACAATCTATCATTTGTAGTTTAATCAGATGTCGCAGGGAATCAATGAAATAGTCTCTGTCGATGCCCAAGGTTATTTCTATGCCCCTAATATTTATTGACTCATTAACAAAATAGCCACATTTGATGAGTAGCATCTTGATAAAACACAATTCTCTGATATCAATTCTTTCCATAAGCCTCTGACTCTTATTGATTTTTGTTATAAATGGCACATTCCTGAAGGAAGATACCCATTAATCGGATTATTATTTATTAAGCCATTTGAACCGGTTTAAGTGTATATTATTATATACACTTAATTATGTACCTAATAACACTTCAATTATAGCCATTTTCTGATCTTTTGTCAGCCAATAGCTTTAACCTGGAATCCGAAAAAAAATTACAGAAAATTTCCCCAGCCTTAGGTACTTACGGCTTGAAACTTAAAAAGTGACCGCCGAAGCAGGTAGAATGGTTACCCTATGGTACCAATGGAATCTATGGATGTTAAATCAGACAACCCCCCATACTCCCGATTCAATAATTATTATTACCACTATATTAGCGCAGGATTAAGAATTTAATTATTTAGTCCTGCGTTTTTATTAATAATCTACCATCAACTCCGCTGGTTTATCTCTGGCGGATTTTTTGGTTGGAAAGGAAACAATTCTATGGAATCTATCGCAGAGACCATGGCTAGTAATTGGACCGGTTCGCAAAGAACTGCTGAAATCGTCCGTCAGCAGATCTTAGAGAGGTTCGGTCCGGAAGCGGCAGAGCAGTATGACCCGGCTTCAGGTAACACTCTCACTTATAGAGAGGCGCTTAAACGAGGATATAGGGTTAGGCGTGGGGAGAAATCGTTAAAGTCCTTGACCTTTATCGAAGCAGATGAGTCAAATGGGCAGAAGAAGAAAATTCCGAAGACATGTCATTTATTTTTTCTTCCACTCCAGTGCGACAGGATTAATTAATTCTATATCTATGATTAAGAATTATTTAGTTTCCTACAAACCTAGTAGCAGAAATATCAAGACGCCAATGATCAGATTAACTAATTCAATGTATCTATTTGGAATTGCCGGGTTAGTTATCGGTGATAATTTGGCCGTTGAGTATCTGCCGGGTAAGGTCGTCATTACTAAAATTAATAATACAAATTTATGTTCAAAAGAAAGTTAAATCGCTATCAAATTAGTAACAAAGAAATTCTAACCGACCAAGTTCTATCGGAACTGCTAAATGATAACTGGTCCCGTACTCCGGCGCCAATAATGAAATGCATCCGCTGTGGAGGCCGGATAAGCACCTACAACCTCCGTTTCTTTGGCTGGGATCCGTTAGCCGTTAAATGCTATAAATGCCAAGGAATTAATGAGCGGCCAATGATTCATAATTCAATCAGAGAGGAAGTAACTATATGACAAGAGGCATAGCCGTCCTACTTCATAATGATAATCTAGTCCGATCCTTGGAATTTAATGGCCATATGTATTGCGATTATGATTCTAATGGCTACCAACTAATTGAACTACTAAAAGGCGTTAATGACCTTAAATCCTTTGACTTCGCCATTAAGAGCTTTAACGATGAATTCTTCGGTTATTCTGACGTTTCCCTCTATCGCTCGCCACTTCCCACCTCTATATGCTTTGATAATCGCAGTTATATTGGCAAGTGGTTCTCGGATTATGTATTTATTCGTAATGCTTTAGGCAGGCCATTTATGATTTCCGACATTAACGGCGATTCTTTATCTCTTCCCTCCAAATCCACCGCCGTTTACTACTTCGGTTCTTTTTATACTCTCATCAACGATTGGGAGCCCTGCTTCTGTTTGCCCAACAAGCTGAAGCAGAATTTAAATAATAACTATGCAACCGTATGACGATCAACGACTACAATAAAATTCAGATCAACTACACGATTAAGCGCAACTCTGACAACCAGGTTATGGAACGCTCTACAATGGTGAATATCCGCTGTGATACGACTGAAGAAGGCACTAAGCTCTACAACGAATTACGAGCCAGCCTCAATGGCGAATTAACCCCTCATGCCGACACTGCCAAGTCCCCAGTATCTTCCGTTCATTCTGCTAATTTGTTTCCCCCTGCTGATAGTTCTTGTCCAAGATGTGGTGGTGATCTTAGAGAGCGAAGAAGTAAGACTGGCAGTACTTTTATGGGCTGTTCAAATTATCCGAGCTGTAAATTCGTGCGCAATATTTAATAAAAAAATAAACGGCAGGAAGAATAGCAATCTTTCTGCCGTTTATTATTAACCAATCATTTTATGCCTAAGATTTATCACCTCAAGAAGTACCAAGCCAAAGAGAACGTTAATGTCTGGAAATGTTTAAACTGCAATCGGCTTTTTCTTAAACATCGCCTCTACCTCCAATATCCGCACCTGCCTAAGCCTAAAAGAGTGTATTGTGCCGAATGTATGTCATTAACCAGAGTTCTTCAAATGGCATAATTTAGGAAGATTTGCCATATTTATTGATTTTTCCACCGAGATTTGGTATGATTTAGGTACAATTTATATGACCTAAACCGTTTGATATATTCGACGGCATGGTTGAAAAACCTATTGAAAACACTGATCCCCACGATCAGCGACTTTTCAATAGGTCATATCTGGAAACGGATATGGGGCGCAAGCCCAGCTGGCGTGGGGTTTTGTGTATCAGTAAATTCTCACTAACCGGCTGAATGCTGGTTTTTTTATTATTAATTTTATTAAACATATGCCGGAAACAAACAACATCCATCAGCCAAAGAGACTATTTTCAATCGTCTTGGCAGCTATCAGCATCATCATTGTCTTTTTCATTGCTTTGGGAATATTGATTAACTATGTCCAAAACAAGAATATTGAAGTTAACAGAGCGGAACAAAGCAGTCTGCAATATAATAATCAACAAAATGAACAAACCCGGCAGCATAATTTGGATCAGTGCTATCAGGAAGCCGATAATGAGTATAACGTCGCATGGGCAAATCAATGTGCTGCCGATTATCAAACATGCCGCAATGATGCCAATGGAGTGTTCAGTAGAGCCCATATCAATTGCGAGCTAAACAATCCTAAGAATCCTAACGGCTGTACTATCACCTCAGCTCAGGCCGCCACTATCAACAACATTAAAGCCAATAGCAAGCGAGAGTGTCTCCAGAGATATTCGAATTAATAATATTTTCATGAAATTAAAGTTTGTATCTATTCTAAAGATTGCTTCTATTGCTATTATTGCTACCCTAACTCTGACGGCTTCTCTTATCATTATCTACGACAAGCTAGCGAATTGGTCCGGCGAAAGCGATTCTTATTGCAATGCCGTTAGATTGGATGTTGCTGACGAAATTACCACTAGTTCATCAGACGACTTCCTATCGAAATTAAAGTTGGCGCAGGAGAATGATCAAGTCAAAGCGATATTCGTGAGCTTTGATTCCCAGGGTGGTTCTCTAAGTGGCGGCGAAGCTATTAGGTCTGCTTTAGCCAGTTCCACTAAACCTATCATTAGTTACGTCAGAGACAGCTGTTACTCTTCCTGTTTTCTTGCTCTAACCGGTATTAAGCAAATCAATCTCGGTTCATACTCAGATGTTGGCGGTATAGGCGTGATTATGGAACATTATGATAACACGGTAAAAAATCAGAAAGACGGCGTAGCTTATGATGCCATTACTACTGGGAAATATAAGAATATCGCTACTCCAGATAGAAAAATGACAGCAGATGAACGGGCGGTTCTCCAAGATCAAACCAACTATTTAGGCGATATCTTCTTTAATCAGATTAAGACCTCACGGAATTTATCAGATGAGCAAATGGCCAAAGTAAAAAATGCCGAGACCTACAATGGCCAGAGAGCGATAGATGCCGGATTGGCTGATCAGATATTAACCTGGCCGGAGGTGATGGAGAAGGTTAAATTAGAGACCGGAGACGATCAAATTAAGTGGTGCCAATAGGAGAAAAATATAGCAAAATATATTAGAGCGCCTTACTGGCGTTCTTTTGACAAATAGCCCAAAAAAGTAGTAAAATATAATCAATTATTCAATTCAACTAGTCAATATTTATGCCTAAAATTTCCAAACCAATGACCTATCATGTTAAGTCCCTAGAACAATGGATTTGGGATGCCGCTTGTGCTATCCGTGGAGCCAAGGATGCTGGCAAATTCAAAGACTATATCCTGCCTCTGATCTTTGTTAAACGTTTATGTGATGTCTTTGATGATGAAGTTAACCGTATTGCCCAAAATGCCGGATCTCGGGCTGAAGCCTTAAAACGAATCGACGCCGATCACTCGCGCGTCCGTTTTTATATTCCCCTAAAAGCTAAAGACCCAGAAACTCAAGACTCATGGAGTGTAATTCGTTCACTTTCAAATAATATTGGCGAAGAATTAACTAGAATTATTAGAGAAATCGCCGCTGACAATACTGTGCTGGATGGTGTGATAGATACGATTGACTATAATGCTACTACCAGAGGCCAAAGAGAAATCGATGATAATCGTTTGTCTAACCTTATCGAAGCTATCAGTCAGAAGCGTTTGGGTTTGAATGATGTAGAACCGGATATTATCGGTCGCAGTTATGAATATCTTATCCGTAAGTTCGCTGAGGGCTCAGGCCAGTCAGCCGGAGAATACTACACACCGCGCGAGGTTGGTATGATTATGGCTTATATTATGGATGCTGAGCCAGGCATGGAAGTCTATGATCCTGCCTGCGGTAGTGCCGGTCTACTTATCAAATGCGAATTAGCTCTTAAAGAGAAACAGGACAAACTAGGCAAGAAGACTTTTGCTCCGCTTCGTCTGTATGGCCAAGAATATACCACTACAAGCTGGGCCATGGCTAAGATGAACATGATTATCCACGACATGGAAGGAGATATTGAGTTGGGTGATACTTTCAATAATCCCAAGTTTAAGGATTCAACTGGTCATGGCATCAAGAAGTTTGATCGAGCGGTTGCCAATCCAATGTGGAACCAGCCAGACTTTAGTGAAGAACTCTATACCAATGACGCTTATCACCGTTTTCCTGGAGGTAACCCTGGCGGTAAAGCTGATTGGGGCTGGGCTCAGCATATTCTTTCCAGTTTAAATGATAACGGCCGAGCAGCTATCGTACTTGACACTGGCGCCGCTTCTCGTGGCAGTGGCAATGCTAATACGAATAAAGAAAAAGAAGTTCGCAAATGGTTTGTTGATCAGGACATAATTGAAGGTGTTATCTATTTGCCGGAAAATTTATTCTACAATACCACTGCACCTGGCATTATTATATTTTTGAATAAAAACAAACCGGCTAAGCTCAAAGACAAGATATTTTTGATCAATGCTAGCAAGGAATTTATCAAAGGCGATCCCAAGAATTACATAGACGATGATCAAATCAAGAAGATCGCTGATGTTTATACCACCAAAAAAGTGGCAGATAATTTCAGTTTGTTTATAGACAAGGAAGAAGTGGCAAAAAATGATTATAATATCTCGCCATCTCGCTATATCCATATTGGTGATGCAGAGCAGTATAAGCCAGTGGAAGATATTTTGGTTGAATTGGCTGAGGTTGAGATTAAAGCTAAGGAGACAGATAATAATTTAAAAAAAGTATTGAATGAGTTAGGATTTTAATATGACTATAGAGCCAACAATAAAAGGATGGAAAACTATTAAACTAGGTAAATGCCTAGCAGTTATTAGAAATGGAATTCAAGACAAACAAAAGAAAGTAAATGGAGAATATAAAATTACTAGGATTGAAACAATCGGCCATGAATTTTTGGATTTAAATAGAGTTCAGTTTGCTGACAATCTACCAATAGATAAGATTGAAAAATTCAAACTAAGAAAGAATGATATTTTATTTAGCCACATTAATAGTGATGTGCATCTGGGAAAAACAGTTTTAGTAAATCGAGATTATGAAGATGTTTTGCATGGCATGAATTTATTACTTCTAAAGGCAAACACTGAAATTGTTGACTCAAATTTTTTACAGTTAATTTTCAAATATTTACGAAATAATGGTGTTTTTATTAAAATAGCATCAAGGGCCGTAAATCAAAGTTCGATTAATCAGGCAAAATTAAAAAATCTTGAATTAAATATTCCACCACTATCAGAACAGAAATCAATCGCAAGTATACTTACAATAACGCAGGAGGCTATCGCCGGTCAGGAAGAATTAATCGTCAAGCTGAGGGAGTTGAAGCAAAGCATGATGCAACATCTCTTTACTCATGGCGTCAAAGGAGAGAAGACTAAGATGACGGAGATAGGTGAGATTCCGGAGAGTTGGGAACTGGTTGAGTTGGGCAGTGTTTATGAATTTACAAAAAAACCTAAGGGAATAGTAGTTGACGGATTAATCCCATTTATAACGATGGACAATATCCCGATAGGCCAAATGAATGTGTCTAATTTTTTAGAAAAGTCGGCAGATAAAATAACCAGCGGAACGTATGTCGAGAACGGTGATTTGTTGTTAGCAAAGATTACCCCGTCTTTTGAAAATGGCAAACAAGCGATTTTAAATATAAACAATAAATTTGCTTATGCTACAACCGAAGTTATTCCCATCAAGGAGATCAAAGATAGGAGCTCAATTGTTTATCTATTCTATTATTTACTGAAAAATGATATTCGGCAAAGATTGGCTGGAAAAATGGAAGGCACTACTGGCAGACAGCGTTTGAGTAAGTCGGTTCTTGAGAAGATTTTAATTCCGTTTCCGGCATATGAAGAACAAAAGAAGATAGCCGAAGTTTTTATGGTAATCGATCGCAGAATTGAATCAGTTCAAGAAAAGTTGCTAGCTTATGATAATTTATTTGAAACTTTACTTCATGAATTAATGAGTGGAGAAAGGAGAGTTAAATTAAACAATTATGAATAATATATACCCGAAAGGATCTGAGTGGCGTATATGGGATTTGCAAACGCAGACCATTCTAGATGATGATTATATTACACTCGGTGATTATTTTGAAGAAATAAAATCATCAAATCTCAGTGGCTGGCAACAATATATAGCGAAAGTCGGAGGCGAAGAGAATGCTTTAAGGTTTGACTCAAAAGCATATTTTAATGATGCAACTATAGCTAAAAAGGAGAGATGTCTTAATTATGTTAGAAATTATTTTGCTTTTTTGGACACCTTCAATCCGGATTTGAAATGTGTCGGCATCACGGATCATAATTATTTTGATGAATATTTACTTGACACCTTTATTGAATATGCTGAAAAGTCGCAGTGCAAAATTATTCCAGGTGTTGAGATAAACTGTACTGGTATACACATGTTACTATTTTTTTCAGAAAAACTTTATCAGAAGGAAACATTTTCCGAAGGCATCCAAGCATTCTTGATGAAGTTCAATATTAACAATCGCACTAATGGAAGTGGCGTATTGACTACAACCAGCACGGATATCAAGGAGATTATTAATGAGGTTAAGAAAAATGGAGGAATAATCATCTACCCGCATTGCAATAGTAGTAATGGCTTATTTCAGGAACGGACAGCTACGGATCGAACTCATTTAGCGGATATCTTTAATTATCAGAAAGTTAATATATTACAATCACAAAATCATAGTGCATCCGTGGCCGTATCTGAATATATAAAAACAAATTTGGCGCTCACCTCAAAGTTTTGTACCCATATTAGCTCAGACGGCAGGTCGTTGCATAATTATGGTCGATGCGATAGTGACGGCAACTATTTGTGGATTAAAGCCGATCCGACTTTTGAGGGTCTGAAGCAACTAGTATATGAGTCGGAGCAACGCATCTTTGTCGGTCCGCAGAAACCTGGCGATAAGAAATCATACTACATTATAGATAAGGTTCGTTTTCTTGATAATACAGTCGATGCAAAGTTTAATAGTGAAGCAATAGAAGTTAACCAAAATTTGACGACAATCATCGGTGGTAAATCAACTGGCAAATCTCTCTTGCTCTATTACATAGCCAAAACCATTGATCAGCAAGAAGTTGAAAATCGTCTTGGTGATAGCATGTCATTAAAATATGATTTTGACTTGTCAGCCGATTTTAATTTTGAGGTAACATGGAAAGATGGCCAAAGTAATCTATTGAAAATGCCAGAGGGAGCTCCGGAAGATGAATCAAGGGAGAGAAAAATTCTCTATATACCACAGAAATATTTAAATGTGTTGTCAGAGTCGAATGTTAATAGCCGTAAAACTCTTAATGAATTCGTTTTTGATGTAATTATTCAAGATGACGAAGTTAGAAACAAGTATGTCGATATTATCGCAGAGGTAAAGACCGACGCTAAGTCAATTTCGACGGAGATTGGTGAATTATTTTCTGACCGTGAGGATATCAAAAAGACTGAAGAAGATTTGAAACGAACCGGCGATGAGAAGGGCATTGAGAGCTATGTACAGACGCTTCAAGGGCAGGTTGACGCCATAAAAGCAAAATCAGGACTAACGACTGAGGAGCTTAGACAATATGAGGATCTGACAGCCAGAGAAAAGGAAATAGTAATTCAGATTTCTAATCTAGAAGAAGATAAGAGGACTATAAAAACTTTTGGAGGTAGTATTACCTCAATTGTTGCCGATCTCCGTGGTACGGTTGATGAATATCAGGAGTATATTAACAACTCCGATGTTAAGGCAAAATTTCAGACAGAATTGAAGATCGTAGATTCATTTTCTCCGGGCCTAAAAACTGCAACAAATAATTTAAGCGCTCTAGTCGATGATAAAATCAAAACTCATAATACTGAATTGATAAAAATTAAATCAGAATTAGCACCTTTACTCACTAAAGTTAAGTTAGAATCAGAACTTAAGGGGAAGGCCGATGCAATTAAAGTCGAACAACAGAAGCTCAATGAGATTATTATCAAAAAGAATAATCTGAAGACGAAGAAGGTTTCCTATCAAAAAAGAGCTGACAATATCATCGATTTATATAGAGGAATAATAACCAAATACGATGGCCTAAGAAATGAGTTCAAGAAGTTTGAGAGTAAATTCGCAGATATTAATTTGGGAGTTCATGTTGGTTTTAATGAAACCGTTTTCAATTCAGGAGTAGTTAAGGAGTTTATAAATAAAAATGATCTTAAGCGCATTATTGTTGAAGCTGAATGGGGAGAAGAATTTGTCTATAAATATGATCAGACAAAACATGTAGCGAATATGGTCACTGTATTTAACGGTCTACTTGATGGTTCAATTAATACCATAAAAAATAGACCAGTTAAAGATGCCATTATTAAGTTGATGGAAAATTATTTTCATTTGGATTTTAGAATCTTCTATAAGAATGATCCGCTGGATAAGATGTCGCCCGGCAAGAAAGGTTTGGTTCTGCTCCAATTACTCATCAACTTAAGTAATGGAGAGTGGCCAATTTTACTTGATCAACCTGAAGATGATCTAGATAATCGTTCGGTATATGATGACTTGGTTAAGTATTTGAAGGATAAAAAATTACAAAGACAAATTATTATCGTAACTCATAATCCGAATTTGGTAGTTGGTGCTGACGCAGAAGAGACAATCGTTGCTAATCAGTCTGGCCAAGAAATTGGTCGAGATAATAAGAAGTTCAGATTTGAATATGCTTCTGGATCTCTTGAAAATAGTTTCGATTTGGACCCAGTACAAGAACCAGCAATTCTTAATCGTAAGGGCATACGGCAGCATGTATGTGAGATTCTTGAAGGTGGCAAAGAGGCGTTTCAGAAGCGTGAGCAGAAATATAATTTTCCTGAGAATTAAAATAAAATTATGAAACCAACTGAAGCAAAATCAGTCCAACAGAGGATTATAGTCTATGCCACTAAGAAGTCTGGCAAGAAACCTGTTTGGCAATATATTCCCAGACAAGACAGCGATCTTAGGCGTGGCAATGAAGAATCATACAAAAGCGAGATTTACTATCGCAGTCTTTTGATGTCTAAATTGTTAGAATTCAATCCTTGGCTTCCTGCTGACTACAAGCTCCCTAATTTCTCCCCACGCATCGAAGGAAATCGTGATGTTTTGTTATTCTTGCGAGGTCAGAGCACTGCCTATGATCCTAAAGAGAAACGGGAGCGTAATGTTAAGGTGGTCGATTTTACTCAGCCGGAAAATAATGTTTTTGAAGTCACGGATGAATACAGTTATTTCAGCGGACGAGGCACTAACCGCCAGGACATTGTATTTTTAATTAACGGCATTCCAGTTATTAGTGTTGAGTGTAAGAATCTTACCACTAAGGAAGGAATTGATAAGGCGCTGGATCAGATCAGAAGATATCATCAAGAGTCGCCGGGACTATTGGCAGTCGAGCAGGCTTTTACGGTTACTGAAGGCATGAGATTGGAGTATGGCGTTACTTGGAATACAATCAAGCGCAATATCTTTGCTTGGAAGGGTGATAAAGTTGGTGATTTGGAGAATAAGATTAAGACCTTCTTTGATGTTGGTCATGTTTTGAATCTGATTGAAAAATATATCATGTTCATCGAGAAGGACGAACAGTTATCTAAATTAGTTTTGCGTGAGCATCAAGCCGTTGCTGTTGAAGCAGTATTGGAGCGGGCGCTGGATGAGAATGCTACTAAGGGGTTGGTGTGGCATACTCAAGGAAGTGGCAAGACTTATACTATGATTAAGACAGCCGAACTGCTATTTAAATCAAATGAAGCTGACAAGCCGACTGTGGTTATTATGCTTGACCGCAATGAGCTAGAGGGACAAATGGAAACTAACTTGCGCGCAGCTGGCTTAGAGAATGTTCGTAAAGCCGAGACCATTGATGACTTGGTTAAAATACTAAAAACTGATTATCGCGGTATTGTCGTCACCATGATCCATAAATTTAGAGGATTGCCGGCTGATCTCAATAAACGCAAGAATATTTATGTCCTGATTGATGAGGCACACAGAACCACTGGCGGCGACTTGGGTATTTTTGTTATGGCTGCCATGCCTAATGCTACTTTCATAGGCTATACAGGCACGCCAGTTGATAAGATTCAGCATGGCAAAGGAACATTTAAAACCTTTGGCGTTCATGACAAGAAGGGTTATTTACACAAGTATAGCATCGGCGAGAGCATTGAGGATGGTACCACTTTACCTTTGTATTATTCTTTGGCGCCTAATGAAATGTTGGTACCGAAAGAAACTTTAGAGCGTGAATTTTTAAATCTGGCCGAAGAGCATGGCGTCACTGATATTGAAGAGCTTAATGCTGTCTTAGAGCGAGCAGTTAATACTAGGAATTTCTTAAAGGGTCAGGGTCGCATTGAGAAAGTGGCCAAGTTTGTGGCGGAGCATTTCAAGGAGCATATTGACCCCATGAACTACAAGGCATTTCTGGTGGCAGTGGATCGGGAAGCTTGTGCCTTATACAAGAAAGAATTAGATAAGTATCTGCCGAAAGATTGGACGGAGGTTGTTTATACTGGTAATAACAATGATTCTCAGTTATTAAAAGAATTCACTCACGATGAGCAGAAGGAAAGGGAGATTAGACGAGACTTCGCTAAATTCGGCACTACTCCTAAGATTCTTATCGTCACTGAAAAGCTCTTAACCGGCTATGATGCACCGATTCTTTACTGCATGTATTTGGATAAACCGCTTAGAGATCATACCTTACTTCAGACCATCGCCCGCGTTAATCGACCATATGAGAATGCTGAGATGAAAATGGTTAAGCCCCATGGTTTCATTTTGGATTTCGTTGGTATTTTCGATAAGTTGGAGAAGGCATTATCTTTTGACAGTGATGAGATTAACGCTATCGTGAAGGATTTGGCTTTGCTTAAGAACCGTTTTGAAGATAAGTTGACGGTGGAGGCTAAACCATATTTCAAATTGCTAGTTGGTCCCTTTGATGATCGCTTAGCCGGATCATTAATTGATCACTTTCGAGATGAAGAGAAACGGAAAGCCTTCTTCAAGCTGTACAATGAGATAGAGATGCTTTATGAGATTATTTCACCTGACCCATTCCTAAGACCTTACGTTGACGACTACTCCACTTTATCAGCCATGTATCAAGTGGTTAGAAATGCTTTTAGTAAGCAAGTGTCTATTGACCGAGAGTTTCAAAAGAAGACAGCCGAGTTGGTGCAGGAGCAAATCCAGAGTACGCCAATTAAGCTGAGCGGAGAATTATATAAGATTGACGCCAAAGGTATTGAGGCGATTAAAGCCAAGAATCAGCCAGATGAAGTTAAGATCATTAACTTGATTAAGAGTATTCAGAGACTGGCCGAGGAGAAGTCTAATGATCCGGTTCTAATTTCAGTCAAAGAGCGAGCAGAGAGTATTATGGATTCTTACGCCGACAGACAGACTACTACGCAAGAAGCATTAAGGCAGCTTTTGGAATTGTCAGAGCAAGAGGTTAATCGGCAGAAGGAGCAGAAGAAGCAAGGAATTTCTAGTGTCGCCTGGTTTATTCGCGATGTCTTAGAGCAGGAAAAAGTAATGGACATGCCTGCTGTCCATGATTTAGAAAACATTATCGATCAATATCCGGAGTTTGCAATTAGTGAGAAGTTGACCAGGGATATGCGCAATGATCTCTATGATCGGCTGGAGGCCCTGGGAATTTCTTTGTCCGAGCAAAAGAAAATAACTGATAAAATAATTGAAACCCTATCACAAACTAAACTATGACTAAAAAACAAATAAAAACCTGGGAGTCCAAAAGAGATTTCAAGGAGGAGGTATATTTGTTGGCTAATAAAGTGAAAGTGAAGGTAAAACAAGTCAGTATTCGTCCGATGGCACGGAAATGGGCCAGTTGTTCCACTAAAGGTTATTTCTCTTTTAATCTTGAATTGCTAGGAATGGAGAAGTCGCTGGGAGAGTACGTAATTCTCCATGAACTCCTGCATTATTTTGTGCCAAATCATAGCAAACTCTGGAAAAGTCTGATGGAGGCTCATATGCCAGATCATGAGGCGAGGAAGAAGAAGTTAAATGATGTTAAATAATATAAATTCATAATAAAATATGAAAAACATAGAAAAACTGGATAAGGTTCATCTTGCTGAACTTAGGAATAATTTAAAAAAGGGCATCTATGCGATACCGTCTTTTCAACGAGAGTTTGAGTGGGGAGCCAATGATGTTAATGGATTAATCAGGTCTATTTTTGAAGATTATTATGTTGGGACATTGCTTCTCTGGCGTGCCACCAAGACCAATCAATCATTTTTGAAATGCGAGCCAATCTATGGCTATAAAGATGAGCCGAAATACGAACATATAGTTTTGGACGGCCAGCAACGCTTGAGTGCTTTATATTATGCTTTTTTTGCTCCGGACATGAATTTTCCCAGAAGAAAATCAAGATATCTATTTTTCATTGATTTAGAGAAATTGCTTGATGGCAATAATGAAGATGCTTTCATTTATGATTATGGTCGGTCAGCTAATTCCTTAATTTCTGATGAAGAAAAGCAGTTCAGTAGAAAACTTTTTCCTTTAAAAGTAATCGGCGATGGTGATATTGCCTTATACAAATGGTTGGAAAATTATCAGAAATATTGGACTAAGACCGATGCCGAAAAAGCTAAATTCGAAAAAGACGCTTTAGAGAAGATATTTTTAGAGTTAATCAATGAATATTATATCAGCTACATTGAACTTGATCGTGATATTGAAGTTAGCAAAGTCTGCGATATTTTTACTCGTATTAATAATACTGGAGTGAGTCTTGATATTTTTGATTTGTTAAACGCTCTGCTGACTCCTAAGGATATTA
>Ga0194043_1001215_pt1 | contig 14643 bp, 10 predicted proteins | sample JunL4415m_MetaG_FD_161274 | JGI IMG/M metagenome (GOLD analysis project Ga0194043, IMG submission 161274) | Anoxic zone freshwater microbial communities from boreal shield lake in IISD Experimental Lakes Area, Ontario, Canada - Jun2016-L442-15m | ecosystem: Environmental > Aquatic > Freshwater >...
CAGAATGGCGCCTCGTCCGCGATGGAGGTCGCTGCGGTGATCTGGCCCAGCGGACACGGCATGCACGAGCGCCGCTTCGCTCTTGTCGAGGCCCTCTCGCACGTCGAACGCCTGGTGGTCGACGGTCGAGCGACAATGTCGCCCGACGGCCGTCGCTTCGCCGCCGCCTAGCCGCCCACGGCGCCATCAGTTCAGCGCCCGCCATCCAGGGAGGACACCACAACCGCGCGGATGTCATGTCCTCCCCCCGTACACGCAATGGCTACCCCAGTGCGTGGGTGGGGAAGACATGACATCCGCGCGGTTGTGGTGTCCTCCCAGCGTCCCCGCTCGTAGATGAAGGTCCGTGGGTGGGATAGACATCACGCCAGGGGATTTACCCAGCCCGATTTCGCGTATCATCCTGCCCATGAGCAACGACCATCGCCGCCGCCGCAGTCTTGATGTCACCGACGGATTCCGTCGCGCCCCCGCCCGCGCCATGTTGCGCGCCGTGGGCCTGAAGGATGAGGACTTCTCGAAGCCGCAGGTTGCTGTCGCGACGTCGTGGAACCAGGTCACGCCGTGTAACTACCATCTCGACAAGTTGGCCGTGCACGCGCAGACCGGTGCGAATGCTGCCGGTGCTGTCTCGCTGATCTTCAACACGATCGCGGTCTCTGACGGCATCGCCATGGGCCACGAGGGCATGCGTGCCTCGCTCGTCTCGCGCGAGAACATCGCGGATGCCTACGAGCTTGTCATGCACGCCGAGCGCTTCGACGGTTCCGTCACGATCGCTGGCTGCGACAAGAGTCTCCCTGGCATGTTGATGGGTGCGGCGCGCCTCGACCTGCCCAGCTGTTTCCTCTATGGCGGCACGATCATGCCTGGCAAGTTCCGTGGCAAGGACGTCAACATTCAGGACGTCTTCGAGGCCGTTGGTGCTGTCGCACGCGGCACGATGAGCGAGGAAGACCTACACGAGCTCGAGAAAGAGGCCTGTCCTGGCGCCGGCTCCTGTGGTGGCATGTTTACGGCCAACACGATGGCCACGATCGCCGAGGCGATTGGCATGGCGCCGATAGGTTCCTCGTCGGCTCCCGCCACGCACGTGCGGCGGAGTGAGTGGGCTGTCAAGGCCGGCGAACTTGCCGTTCAGGCTGTCGAACTCGAGTTGAACCCGCGCCGGATCATGACGAAGAAGGCCTTCGAGAACGCGATCATGGCGGTCAACGCCTCGGGTGGTTCGACGAATGCTGTCCTGCATCTACTCGCGATTGCGCACGAGGCGGGAGTCAATCTCGATCTCGACGACTTCAACCGACTCGCCAAGATGACGCCGCATATCGCCGACCTCAAGCCGGGTGGCCAGTACGTCATGGCTGACCTCGACAAGGTTGGTGGCGTGCCGGTGATTCTCAAGGAACTGCTCGACGCGGGTCTCTTGCACGGTGACGAACTCACGATCACCGGCCAGACGATGGCCGAGGCACTTGCGGACGCTCCGAATGCGGACGGCGTGATCGTGCATCCATTCTCGAATCCTGTCCACGCCGATGGTGGCCTGCTCGTCTTGCGTGGCACGGCTGCGCCAGGTGGCGGCGTCGTCAAGGTCGCCTCGACTGGCATCCGCGAGTTCCGTGGCCCCGCCCGCGTCTTTAGTGGCGAAGAGGCTGCAATGGACGCCGTAGTCGACGGCAAGATCAACGATGGCGATGTCATCGTGATCCGCGACGAGGGCCCGATCGGTGGTCCTGGCATGCGCGAGATGCTCGGTGTGACGGGTGCCGTCATGGGTGCTGGCATGGGCGAGACCGTTGCGCTGATCACCGATGGCCGCTTTAGTGGTGCGACCCGCGGGTTCTGCATCGGTCATGTCTGCCCGGAGAGCGTCGAGGGTGGACCGATTGGTCTGATGCAAGAGGGCGACATCATCAACATCAATGTCGCCGAGTTGCGTCTCGACCTTGAGGTCGATGAGGCCGAACTGGCCAAGCGCCGTGCGGTCTACGTACGCCCCGAGCCGAAGTACGTCCGTGGCGCACTCCACAAGTACGCCAAGCTGGTCGGTCCGGCCTCGTTCGGCGCAGTGCTCGACTGAGCTAGCCGGCACGCTGCGGGCTTTTTTGCCCATCCGTTGCAAGGTCGTGACAGAATGAGCGGGTGCTGAAATTTCTCGTGATGAGTGCCGTCGCGCTGATTGTGGCACTCACGTCTGGCGTCGCGCAGGCAGCAACAAAAACGCTGTATGTGGCCACCACGGGAAGTGACACCGCAGTTGGCAGTCGCTCGCAGCCACTCCGGACGGTGAGTGAGGCATGGCAGCGCGTGCCAGTTGGGAGGAGCGGAAGTTGGCGGATCCGTATCGGTCCTGGGAACTACAGCAGTGCGATGCCGGAGTACTGGGAGAATCGCAGCGGTCAGATCGTGCTCGAGGCGACTAATCCGCGGCGGCCACCCGTGCTCGGGAGCATGAATGTGTACCGCGTCAACGGGTTGCAATTACGCAACCTACGGCTGGCTGGCGGCGGTGATGTCTTTCATTGCGAGCAATGTCGAAAATTGCTGATCGATCACGTCACGCTGGTTGGGCATGACGCGCAGGAGACAGTCAAGATCAACCAGAGTTGGGACGTCACGATCCGTAACTCGGATCTGAGTGGTGCTACGGATAACGCGTTGGATGCAGTGGCGGTCCAAGGGCTCCAGTTGCTTGGCAATCGCATACACGGTGCCGTCGACTGGTGTGGCTATGCCAAAGGCGGGAGCACGCGCGTCGTGGTCCGAGGCAACGTCTTCTACGACTGTGGCACCGGAGGCTTCACGGTTGGTCAGGGCACGGGATTTCAATTCATGCTGGCGCCGTTCTTGCAGTACGAGGCGTCGGGTGTCCTTATTGAAGGCAATACCGTCCATGACGTCGAGGGCGCAGCCTTTGGAGTTCAGGGCGGCTACAACGTGCTGCTGCGTCGTAACGTTGCGACACGTGTCGGTGCTCGCTCACACGTGCTTGAAGTCGTTTTCGGGCTGCGCTCGTGTGATGGCCAGCCAGGCGATGATGCTCGCGAGCGCTGTGCGGCGTACCTAGCAGCGGGCGGCTGGGGCACGACGGTGGTGGACGATGGGACGAATGCGGTGGAGATTCCCAATCGGCGGGTTTTTCTCTATGACAACGTGATTGTCAATCCCGATCAACAACCGAGCCAGTGGCAGATCTTTGACATTCGAGGTCCTACGCCTATGCATGAAGGTTCGAATGTGCCGGCATCTGCACGTGCGGACGACGAACTTCGGCTCGTTGGCAACGTCATCTGGGATGGCGGGCCGGGCTTTCCGCTCGGTATCGCAGACGACGCCTGTCCGGTGGAATCGCTGTGTGCTCCGGCTGTGATCGCCGCGGAAAACAGCATCAATACGTCACGGCCAACGCTCACCGTACAGCCGGGTGGTCGACTCGTTGTGCCGAGTCTTGAACGCCATACACCGCCACCACCGAACTGGTCGGATCGGCCGGCTGGAACGCCGGTTGGCTGGTCGAACTGGCCGAAGTGACACGGTTAGGCCGCGAGTGGGCCGTCGTACGCAGCAAGCACCTCAAGCACGGCGGCTGCGTGGCGTTCCAGAAAGGCGGGACCGATCCCTGGCAGCACGCTGAGTGCATCTGGCGTTGACGGCTGCGTTGAGGCGATCGCGTGCAGAGTCGCGTCCTTGGCAATCACATACGCGGGCACACCAGCCGTCTTTGCGGTGATGCTACGCCAGGTCTTGAGCGCGGCGACGAGTTCGGTGGGTGCATCGTCGGGGATCGGGGGTGCGGCGGCCTTGCGCGCCGACCGCGTCCGTGTGGCGGCTGTCTCGGCGAGGACGTCGACGGGGTCGCAGACGTCGCAGCAGCGACCATGCGCCTCGGGGTCTTGCTGGTCGCCAAAGTAGCGCAGCAGCGTTAGACGGCGACACTCAGTACCGGCAGCGAACGACTGCGCGGCATCGAGGCGGTCCCAGCGACCGCCGGTGATCCTCCGAGCACGCTGACGCACCTGATCGGCGCGATCTGCACCCAGTCCACGAAATCGCATTCGGCCACGCCAGAGCTGGCTGGAGCCCGGGTCGAGCTCGACGGCGCCGACCGATTCGGCCGAAGCCAGCCAGGCGCGGACGTTGTCGTCCTCGCCACCGAGCGCACGAGCCAGCTCATTGGGGTTGACGGCAAAGGCGCCCGTGTCGGGATCGGCGAAGGAGGCGAGCGCAGTGAGCACGCGATTGACGTCGTCGGGGCCAAACTCGGCACGGCGAATCAGTGCACCCAAGACGCCGCGGTCGCCGCTGGAGTGCAGCAGTACGCAGCGCGACTGCAGTCCATCACGACCGGCACGACCCGACTCTTGCGAATACGCCTCGATTGACTGGGGGAGGCCCCAGTGCCAGACCTGACGGATGTTGGCCTTGTCGACGCCCATTCCGAAGGCCGTGGTGGCGACGATGATCGCGTCGTCTGAGCGCATAAATCGGTCTTGGCGCTGCTCGCGCACGTCGCGGCCGAGACCTGCGTGGTACGCCTCGGCGGGCAGTCCGGCAGCCACGAGCGCCTCGGCAACCATCTCACTGTCTTTACGGGTGCGCACGTAGACGATCGCTGGGCGGGTCGCTTCGATCTTGAGGCCATGCTCGAGCAGCTGTAGGCGCCGCGCCTTGCCACTTGCCTCAATCGCGTCGAAGGTCAGATTTGGACGGTCAAAGCCGGTATGGATCTCGATGGGGTCTTGCAATCCGAGCCGGCGAACGATGTCGATGCTGGTGGCCGTCGTGGCGGTAGCCGTCAACGCCATCACTGCGCCGGGCTGGAGCGTCTCGCGTACCTGGGCGAGACGGCCATAGTCGGGTCGGAAGTCGTGGCCCCATTCGCTCAGGCAATGCGCCTCGTCGACCACCAGCAGGTCGACGTGGGCCTGAGCGAGTGCCTCGGCAAAGCGTGCGTTCGCAAAGCGCTCAGGTGCAACGTAAAGCAGGCGAATCGCCGGCTCCTCGAGCAGCGTGCCCTGGGTGCCTCCCAGCGAGGCGAGGATCGCGTTGACGTCGTCGCTGCTGGTATCGCTCGTCAGGGCGGCCACGTCCGTCCGGCCAAGCCGTCGCAAGGCTTCGACCTGATCGCGCATCAAGGCGAGCAGGGGAGACACCACGATCGTGAGGCGCAGCGAGCCGAGCGCTGGCAACTGGTAGCAGAGCGATTTGCCAGATCCCGTTGGCATGACGACCAGAGAGTCGCGACCATCAATCGCGGCCTGCACCGCGGCCTCCTGCCCAGGCCGGAAGGCATCGTGCCCGAAGACGTCTTTGAGCAGGCTGTGAGGATCGGGCGTCACGGAGGCAGTCTACGAAGCGTCTCCCCCTACCGGTGTGCCGGTCTCGCGCCGAACCGTCACGCTTAGATCAGCAGGCAGGCGGCCTGCTGGCCGTCGTTACCGACTGGGCGCAGCTGGGGGTCTTCGTTCTGACAACGCGCCTCGGCGACAGGACAGCGCGGATGGAACCGGCAGCCACTGGGAACGTTGACGGGGTTCGGTGTCTCGCCCTGCAGAATCTGCGGCTTCGTGGCTCGATCGGGGTCCGGCTGAGGCACAACCGAAACGAGCGCCTTCGTGTACGGATGCTGAGGGTTACGAATCACCTCGTGGGCTGGGCCCTCTTCAACCACGCGGCCGAGATACATGACGCAGATGCGATCGGCGTAGTGGGCAGCCGTCGAGAGATCGTGGGTGATCATCAGGATGCCGAGACCGCTCTTGCGCAGCTCGTCGAGTAGGCCAAGGATGCCGGCGCGCACAGAAACGTCGAGCATCGAAACAGGCTCGTCGGCCAGCAACAGCGTTGGCTCGAGTACCAGCGAGGCGGCGATCGACACGCGCTGGCGCTGGCCGCCCGACAACTCGTGTGGGTAGCGATCGATGTAGAGCTCGGCTGGTGTCAGGCCGGCACGCTCGAGGGCGGCGCGGACGCGCTCTTCGCGATTGTCGGTCACGCCATGGATCTGCAGCGGTTCGATGACGGTGTCACGGACCCGGAAGCGCGGATCCAGCGATTCGTAGGGGTCTTGGAAGATCAGCTGCATCTCGTGGCGAATCGGGCGCATCTGGCGCTGCGAGAAGGTCGTGATGTCGCGGCCGCGGTAGGTAATCGTCCCGGCCGTCACCTTCGCCATCCGCATGATCGCCTGCGCCGTAGTCGTCTTGCCACAACCCGACTCGCCCACGAGCGCGACAAACTCACCCGGGGCGACGGTCAGCGAAACGCCATCGACAGCGTGGACGACGCGTTTGCGCCCAGCCGGGTAGTGCACGACGAGATCGTCAACCTTGAGCAGCGGCTCGGTCATACGGTGTCCTTGAGGTGGCAGTACGCGCGGTGGCCGTCTTTGCCGGTACGCAACGGTGCGGCCTCGTGTGCGCAGACCGTGAGGGCAGAATCGCAGCGTGGCTGGAACGGACAGCCCACGATCGCCTGGTCGAGGCGGGGAGGAGCACCTGGGATCGATCGCACAGCCTGTTCGGCGAGTAGGTCGGGTGTCGCCGAAAACAGCATGCGCGTGTACGGATGCAGTGGCTCGTGGTAGAGGTCGTGCGTTGTGCCGATCTCCGCGATCTCGCCCGCGTACATGACGGCTGCGCGGGTGCAAACCTGCGAGACGAGCGGTAGATCGTGGGTGACCATAATCATCGCGAGACCGAGGTCTTCCGTCAGTTGCACGAGCAATTCGAGGATCTGTGCCTGCACCATCACGTCGAGCGCAGTGGTCGGCTCGTCGGCGAGCAGCACCTTTGGGTTACAGGCCAGTGCCATGGCAATCGCGGCGCGTTGTCGCATGCCGCCAGAGAACTCGTGGGGATACCGGTCTTGGCGCGAGCCAGAAATGCCGACCAGTTCGAGCAATTCGGCCGTACGCAGACGCGCTGCCTTGCCCTCCGCAAGCTTGGCCTTGACGATCGGCTCTTGGATTTGCGAGCCAATCGTCTTGACCGGATCGAAGGCGTTCATCGCGCCTTGAAAGACCATCGAGATGTCGTTCCAGCGGTGCGGACGCATCGTGTCGTCGCCGCCGCCGAGAATATCCTCTCCGTCGAGGATGATCTTGCCGGCTGCACCCGCCGTCGGAGGCAACAGGCCCATCATTGCCAGAATGGCGGTTGTCTTGCCACAGCCAGACTCGCCGACGAGGCCGAGGCGTTCGCCCGGTTCGAGCTCGAAGCTGATGCCTTGGACGGCGTGTAATTCCTTGTTACCTGGCAGTTCGAACCAGACATGGAGATCTTCGATGGCAAGAACGGGAGTCACTTCGGTGGCTCCTTGTCAGGCAGTGGGCGGAGGCGGAAGTGGCGTCGCGCCAGGTGGCTCACGCGCAGGCGTGGGTTGAGCGAGTCCTCAGCGGCCGTACCGACCATGTTAAAAGCCATGATCACGAGGGCGACGGCAATGCCAGGCGGAGCGATCGCCCACCAAGCGCCGTACGAGATCGCGCTACGCGAGAACGCGGTCTCGATCATCTTGCCCCAGCTCGCCACGGAGGGGTCGCCAAGGCCGAGGAACGAGATCGCCGTCTCCAAGAAGATCGCGAGCGCGACCATCAGTACGGTCTGGGCGAGCAGCAGCGGCGCGATCTGCGGGATGACGTGCTTGAAGATGATGCGCGTGTGAGTGGCGCCGAGCGCCTGTGCGCGCTTGACGTAGGCTCGTTCGCGCACGACCTTCACCTGCGCACGGATCAGACGCGCCATAAAGGTCCAGTAGATCAGCCCGATGATGATGATGATGTTGCGCAGGCTGCGGCCCCAGATCGAGGCGACAACGATCATCAGCACGAGGTCGGGCAGCACGAGGAAGTAGTCCGTCGTGCGCATCATCGCGTTATCGACCTTGCCACCGAAGTAGCCCGAGATGATGCCGATTGAGCCACCCACGAGCATCGCGACGACGGCTCCGGCAAAGCCGACGATGAGGGTTACTCGCGCGCCGTAGATCAGCAAGGACAGGATGTCGATGCCGCCGTCGTCCAGGCCGAGCGGGTGTGCGCTCGACGGCGTCCCAAAGATCGGGCCGACTTGTTCGCGTTCACCGTACGGAGCGAAGTAGGGGCCAAAGATGGCGACGAATACGAACAGCATCAAGATCACGAAGCCGATCGCGGCCTGCGGATGCTTGCGCAGGAACGAGAGCAGGGAGCGCAGCCGAGACGGGCTCTTGCGGACCTCGTCGAGTGGTGTCATGGGGGCGTCGACAAAGCTCATTCAGTCACCCGCGGATCTAGCTTGAAGTAGAGGAGGTCGGCGAGAAAGTTCATCAAGATAATCACGACCGTCAGGAGCAGGAAGGCGCCTTGCAGCATCGGATAGTCGCGGTTGCCGACGCTCTCATAGATCTGGAGCCCAATGCCCGGATAGTTGAACACCGACTCGATTAGGATCGTGCCTCCGAAGATAAAGCCGAGCGAGAGGAACACGAGCGTCACGATCGGCAACATCGAGTTACGCAGCGCATGCTTGGTAATGATCTCCCAGTTAGAGAGGCCCTTTGCGCGCGCGGTCAGGATGTAGTCCTCGCCGAGTGCCTCGAGCATCGATGAGCGCACGATCAGCGTGTACTCGCCGAAGAGGACGAGCCCAATCGTGGCCGCGGGCAGAATCATGTGCTTCAAGCGGTCGACGAATTCGGCCCAAGCACCGGCATTGCTGTAGGCGAGGTACGGATCGGCGATGTCGCTCGTCGGCAGATGCAGCGGTCCCGCGAGGTAGAGGATCAACATCAGCGCGAGCCATTGTGTCGGCAGGCTGTAGAACAGAATTCCTCCCCAGACGGTGCCCTTATCTGCCAGTGTGTTGCGTCGCCAGGCGGCGATCACTCCGGTCGTGATGCCGAGAATGATCGAGATAATTGTGCCGAGCAGAAGCATCGGAAGCGTGTTCTTGATTGGCTGCCAGAGCTCGGAAATGACGGGCTGCTCGGTCACGAACGAGCGTCCAAAATCGCCATGCAGCGTCTGGTTGAGATAGATCACGTACTGCTCGGGTACGGATTTGTCGAGACCAAACTCGGCGCGCAGCTGTTGCTTGAACTCCTGCGTGCAACCTTGGCAGCGGAGGGCAGAGGTGCGATCGCCAGGAGCAAGGCGAAACAGCACGAAGTTGAGGCTGATCGCGATGAAGACGGTGACGAGCGCGAACAGCGCACGGCGACCAACGTAGGACCAACCGGCGCGCATCTAAAGCCTCACAGTTGCGCGCCGGTTAGTTCTCATCCGTTCTGGTGGATGATGTCCCACGGAATCTTCGACATACCCATCAGGAACGGCTCGCTGAGGCCGCCCCAAGTCTTCGAGTAGGCGGAGATTCCCTGCTTCTGAGCAACCCAGAGGTAGGGGTGATCCTGGTTCTGGATGTCCTGCATCTGCCAGACGATCGCCTTGCGCGCGTCCTGGTCGAGCGTGACACCCTGCTCGTCGTAGAGCTTGTCGTAGGCCGGGTTGCAGTAGCCCGTGTCGCTCCAGCCGCCAAGCTGGTTGCAGAGGGTGACCGACAACATGAAGTCCGGATCGATGTAGCCAACCCAGTCCCAGATCGCCAGGTCGTAGTCGAGGTACTTCCAGTCGGGCGCGCCGATTGCCTCGAACGAGGCGGTCGAATCGAGCTTCTTCGAAGTGATATTGATGCCGAGCTCGGCCCACGAGGTCTTGAGGATCTCGAACAGGCGATCGATGCCCTCAACGTTGTCGGGGGTGATCACCTCCCAATCGAACTTCGACCCGTCGGGACCGACACGAATGCCGTCGGCGCCGCGCTTGTAGCCGGCGTCGTCGAGGATCTTGTTCGCTGCGGCTAGATCATACGGAGGTACAGGGATGTCCGTGTTGTTATACGGAGCGGACAGCGGCGTCAGCATCGTCGAGATCGGGGTGCCGTAGCCGTTGAGGACTGTGTCGATGATCTGCGTGCGATCAACGGCCAGGTCGAGCGCGTTCTTGACCAGTGGATCAAGCAACTCGCGATTGTTCGTCTTCTTCTGATTCGAGTTGATCGGAATGTCGTAGGTAAAGCTCGAGTTGCCGATTTGGAGCGTGTAGTTCGGGTCGGTCGACCATTGCTTGGCCAGTGTCGGCGGCATGCTGTCCACTGCATCCAACTGGCCACCCTTCAGCGCCGCCAGCATCGCATCGGCGTTCTGGTAGACCGTCAGGCCAACGGCATCTACGTGCGGGGGCGTCGTGTAGTAGCCCGGGTTCTTCTCGATGATTGTCGTGCCCTTCTTCTCGAAGGTCTTGACGAAGAAGGCGCCTCCACCAATCTGCGCGCCGGCCGACATCGGATCCCACTTCTTGAGGCCCTTGCCCTTGTCGCCAATGATCGGCTCAACGACGTGCTGAGGGAGAATGAAGAACTGCTGAAGCTGCGGCAAAACGTTGGCGACGGGCTTGTCGTAGGTGATCACAAGCGTCGTGGCGTCGGGTGCCTCGAAGTTGGTGGAGTGTGCGATAAACGGCGCCATCATCGCTGCGGGGCCTTCGCCATATTTGATGACGAGGTTGCCAGTAAAGGCAGCGTCGGCAGCCGTGATCGGCTTACCATCGGACCACTTGCCGTTGGACTTGACCTTGAAGGTCCAGACCTTGCCGTCGCTCGAGGTTGTCCACGAGTCGGCCCAGTCGCCAATGATCTTGTAGTCGGCGTCGTACTGGACAAGCGTCGGGTAGGTCTCGGTCCAGAGGATGTAGGAGAGCGCGGAGAAGCCTACGAACGGGTTGATCGAGTCCGGGTTCGAGGTTGTGCCGAGGCGAAAGATGCCACCTTCCTTGATGGCTGTAGTGTCTGCGCCACCCGATGCTGTGTCACCGCCGCCGCCAGGCGTGGTCGATGCGCCGCCGCCACAGGCCGCGAGTAGCGCGACAGAGACGATCAAAATGATGCCTACGAGTAGCTTCCTCATGATGCTCTCCCTCCCGGAGTTAGCGAGAGTCTAACCGTACGGTCAGGTGGTGTCACCTTTCGACTGCTCATCGGCGCTGATCAAAGGGGTGTGCGAGAATCGATGCCCGTGGAACTCGACCTCGACAACATCGCCCGGTATGCCCACGGCTGCGCTGTGTTGGGTACGGGTGGCGGTGGCGATATTCGGATTCCGCTGATGATCGCGCAGGCGGCGATCGCTGAGTGCGGCCCCGTTGCCGTGATTCGCCCCGAGGAACTCGCGGACAACGCCTTGGTTTTGCCCGTCGGCGGCTGGGGTGCGCCGACCGTCTGTATCGAAAAGTTTGACTCGGGCGATGAGGGTCGCCTGCTCTGCGAGGCGGCTGAACGCTGGTTCCAACGACCGGTCGCGGCGCTGATTGCCTCCGAGATCGGTGGTGGCAACGGCGTGCAACTCGTCTCCTGGTGCGCGCGTATGGGACTACCGCTGATCGATGCCGACGGCATGGGTCGTGCGTTTCCCGAGGGAGATATGTGCACGATGCATATCGCCGGCGTGTCACCCGCTCCCGCCTTTTTTGCCGACGAACGAGGCAACGTCATGACCACGCATCCGATCGACGCGCTCTGGCACGAGCGCATCGCGCGCCACCTCGTGCTCGTCAGCGGGGGCGTCATCGCAGGTGCGGATCACCCGATGGACGCCGCCACGGTGCCATCGGCGACGATCCCCGACACGGTCTCGTTGGCCTTGGCGATTGGCGAGGCCTTGGAGCGCGACGGTGTCGATGGTGTGCTTGCAGTCGCGGGCGGTCGTCGGTTGGTGACGGGCAAGGTTGTCGACGTTGAGCGTCTGACGAGCGGCGGTTTTGCGCGTGGGGTGGTGACGGTTGAGGGGACCGGCGTCGACACCGAACGTGTCGTGTCGATCCAGGTCCAGAACGAGAACCTGATCGCCTCCGAGAGTGGACGCACAATTGCGTGCACTCCTGACCTCATCACCATCGTCGATGCTGGCACGGGCGAGGCGATTTCGACTGAACGCATTCGCTACGGCCAGCGTGTGACGGTGATTGGCATGCCGTGTGCAGATGTCTGGCGGACGCCACGTGGTCTCGAGATTGCGGGACCAGAGCGCTTTGGCTATGACGGCCCCTGGGTGCCGATCGAAGAGGCTGGCGTGTGAGCGCGCTGCGGATCGGCATCGACGTTGGCGGCACGAACACCGATGCCGTGCTGCTTGGTGCTGCTGGCGTGCTTCTGGCCCGCACGAAGACGCCCACGACCGAGGATCCGATCGACGGCATCGCTAAGGCGCTCGGCGAAGTTGTCGGCACACACGCGAGCGAGATCTCGACGGTGTCACTGGGCACGACGCACGCGCTCAACGCAATCTTGCGCCGCCGCGAGCTCGGCCGAGTGGCGGTCCTCCGGCTGGCTGGTCCCGCCACGCAGTCGGTGCAGCCGTTCGCCGGTTGGCCGGAGGATCTGCGCGCGGCGGTTGACGGTGGCTCCTGGATCGTGCGTGGCGGTGTCGAGATCGATGGACGTGTCCACCCGCTCGATGTGGACGAGGTGCGCGGCGTGCTTGCGCAGTGCGCGGGCGTCGACGGGATCGCAATTGCGGGCTCCTTCTCGTTGCAAGACCCTGTGCAAGAGCTCGAGGCCGCAGCGTTGGTGCGCGAAGTGCTCGGGCCAGAGATGCCCATCTCGCTCGGGCATCAGGTTGGGGGCATTGGCTTGCTCGAGCGCGAAAACGCGGCAATCCTCAACGCCTCGCTGGGAGGCATCGTCGGGGGCGTGATCGACGCGTTTGTCGCCGCCCTCGCGACGCACGGCATTGTCGGTACCCCGTATCTGACGCAGAACGATGGCACGCTGATGAGCGTCGAGCAGGCCCGCGCCTTGCCGGTGCTGACGATCGGTGGTGGTGCCTCTAACTCGATTCGTGGGGCCGGTGTCTTGACGGGGTTGAATGACGCGCTGGTGATCGACGTCGGCGGCACGAGCACGGACGTGGGTGCGCTGGCGCAGGGCTTTCCGCGCGAATCGGCCTTTGGGGTCGAGCTCGGCGGTGTGCAGACAAACTTTCGGATGCCCGACGTGGTTTCGGTCGCGCTCGGCGGCGGCACGATTATTGGTCCAGCGGGCGAGCTCGGGCCAGAGAGCGTCGGCTATCGCCTCCTCGAGCAGGCGCGGGTGTTCGGTGGCGGGGTCTTGACGATGTCGGATTGCGCCGTGGCCGCAGGTCGTGCCGCGATGGGCGACGCGGGCCTGCTCGGCGATGCTGCGTGGCCCGAGGTGTTGGCCTCGGCAGATCTGCTGGTTGCCGACGCAATCGATCGCATGAAGCTCTCCCGCGGCGACGTCCCCGTCGTCCTTGTCGGCGGTGGTAGCGCGATCTTGCCCGCCACGTTGCCTGGTGCCAGCGAACTGCTGCGACCATCCGATTTCGATGTCGCCAACGCGATTGGTGCCGCCGTCGGTCTGGTCAGTGGCGATGCCGAGCACGTCCTCAACCTTGGTCTTGATCGTGAGGCCGGCATCGAGGCCGTGCGGAGCGATGCGGCGGCCCGCGCACTCCTCGCCGGCGCGGACCCCGCTCTGCTCGAGACGATCCGTATCGACGAGGTCTCCCTTGCCTACACCGACCCGCCAATGTCGCGCCTGCGCGTCAAGGTCGCAGGCCCACCGCTCGCCTGACGGTTCGGTTTCGAGCTCGGCTAGCCGCAATCAGCTATGGAGCGCTGGTGTCCTCCCTGCAACACGAGCGGACCTGGATCGCGCGCCTGCTTGTACTGCGCGCCTGCCGCTACTCCGTGCGGTAGATGTTGATCCACGGCGTTTTGGTCTCTGAGAGCGTGGGACTGCTGAGGCCGCCCCACTTGGACCCGTAGGCAAAGAGCATCTTCTGGCGCGCCGTCCAGATGTAGGGCTTGTCCTTGTCGAGGATCGCCTGCATCTCCCAGACAATCGCTTTGCGTTGCTCCGGGTCGAGGGTGACGCCCTGCTCCGCATAGAGCTTGTCGTATGCGGGGTTGCAGTAGCCCGTGTCATTCCAGCCGCCGTACTGCGCGCAGGTCGGCACCGACAACATGAAGTTCGGATCGGGATAAGCTCCCCACGTCCACATCACCATGTCGAAGTCGAGGTACTTCGAGTCGGGAGCGGTGACAGCGTTCCAGGCCGCTGTTGCATCGAGCGATTTCTGCACGATGCTGACGCCAAGCTCGGCCCAGCCAGTCTTGATGATCTCGAACTCGCGATCGATCCCAGAGACGTCCTGCGGCACGATCACCTCGTACTCCATACGGTCTCCCGTCGGCGTCGTGCGAATGCCATCTCCGCCGCGCACGTAGCCCGCTTTGTCGAGCAGTTCGTTACCGAGGGCAAGGTCGTACGTTTCCGGCGTGATGCTCGGATCGTTGTAGATCCCCGACAGTGGCGTGATGATCGCGGCGCCAGGATCGGCAAAGCCATCGAAGACGATGTCGATGATTTTCTGCCGGTCGACCCCATGGGCGAGCGCCTCGCGCAGCACAGGATCCAACAGCTCGCGGCGCTTGGGCTTGTCCGGATTCGAATTGAAGGCGAGGTAGTAGAGCGTTGATGGCTCACCGATTACGAGTTGGATGTTCGGATTCGCTTGATACTGCTTGGCCAGCGTCGCCGGAACCGTGTCGACCGCGTCGAGCTGTCCGGCAGCGAGTGCCGA
>Ga0194043_1001216_pt1 | contig 14643 bp, 10 predicted proteins | sample JunL4415m_MetaG_FD_161274 | JGI IMG/M metagenome (GOLD analysis project Ga0194043, IMG submission 161274) | Anoxic zone freshwater microbial communities from boreal shield lake in IISD Experimental Lakes Area, Ontario, Canada - Jun2016-L442-15m | ecosystem: Environmental > Aquatic > Freshwater >...
CGACGGCACCTTTGATAGGTCTGCATTCCTATAACGGACTATTGCTATTTTGCGCGTTTTGTAGCCTTAATCTTGCTGGTACATTTCACCAATGGAATCCTCTGCAGATCAGGCAACCGAGCCTCAACGCGGCGTCGGGACCTTTATCAAACGAGAAGGATGGGCCCTAATTGAGTTGATCTCTCTGGCCGGGATCGCTATCGCCCAGCCGTTGTTTGAGACAGAGAAATTCAATGCCTCAGCACTAAGTGCAGCCGGCGCAACGCTTCCGGTACTCATTCTATTTACAGCTATCGTGATCCTTGTTCCGGCGATATTCCTCTGGTTCGTGGAATTACCCGTTGAAATTCTCGCCCCGAAGTTGCGCTCTCGACTTCACAGTCTTTTACTCGGCTTTCTAGTCTCGATAATTATCTTTGAGGCCCTCGGATCAATGACTGCTTTCGAGCTCGGCCCGCTGCTCGGAGCTTCGATTATTGGAGGGCTTTTCTTCTCAACGCTGGTAGCCAAATATGCGTTGATTAAAACGTTCATTCGAGTACTTGCGTTCGCTGCTCCCGTTTTTGGAGCGCTCTTCCTTTTAAGCGCACCGATTCAATCAATTCTGCCGACTCAGGCCAAATCACCATCCTTGAATGTAGGCAAAGCAAAACGAGTCGTGATGATCGTGATGGATGAGCTGTCAGTTAAATCTCTATTAGATGGTGGTGGAAAAATTGATGCTGAACTTTTCCCGAATTTCGCATCGCTAGCAGCCGACTCGCATTGGTACAGAAACACCACGAGTGTTGCTCCATTCACTCAAGTTGCTGTACCTGCAGTGGCGAGCGGCGAATTCCCTGAATCCGCGGCGGATCTTCCAACCGCTACGGCATTTCCAAATACGATTTTTTCACTGCTCGGTGGTTCATACAAGGTAACCGCAAACGAAATTTCATCCGAGCGGTTGTGCCCACAAAAGATTTGCCCCCGAAGGAGCCCACAAGGGTTCCTACACCTTGAGAAGTCCATTGTTAAGAATGCTGCAGACTTATGGTGGAGGTTTGCATCACCCGGGCCTGGCGCAACTTTTAAGTGCTTCTGCGATGCGGCTGACGAATCTGACGGACTGCGCCAAGGACAGAGATTCATTCGTGGGATTCAGCCAAGCAGCGAGCCCAGTTTTAATTATGTACACCTACTTATTCCTCATGCTCCTTGGCACTTAACTCCAAGTGGACAGAGTTACAACAAGGGATTTTCGATTCCATCTGGCTTGACTCCCGAGCTCAAATGGTCCTCACAAGTTGCAGCGGAAGCGAATAAACAGCAGCATTTACTGCAGTTGCAAGCAGGGGATAAATTCTTGGGGAGTGTAGTAACGCGCTTGCGCACACTTGGTCTTTACGATGATTCTTTGATCGTGCTCACTGCAGATCATGGAGTCTCGTTTAGGAAGGGCAGTGGGTACAGGTCAATTGATGAGAAGAACTATGCAGATATTCTCTGGGTACCACTCTTTATTAAAGAACCTGGAAACGTAGGGGGTGGCACGATCGACGATCGACCAGCCACCTCTGTTGACATTGTTCCGACAATGGCAGATGCCCTCGATGTCAAGATTCCCTGGAGACAAGATGGGGTGTCATTACTCAAGGCTCCGGTAGCAAGGAGTCCTAGAAAATTCCTCGACTGGCCATCTGGTTTTTCTTTTCTTCCGCCAAGTCAAACCAAGTATTCAGGTTTTGATGAGGAATCCGGTTTTGCGGAGGTCATAGCAACTCCGGCGGTCAACCCTGGCGCCGTTTCGCGGAATCGAATATATGCAATTGATGGTAGTTCGAGTTACGCGAATCTAATCGGGACTAATCCAGAGTCAATACTTGACCTCACTAAACCTGGAACAAACGCCATTTATACGAGTGGGGGCGATTATCTCCACGTACGCCCCGCAGCGAAGTACGCGCCTTGGGCACTATTAAGAGGTGGCCTAGATGGAGAGACCCAAGGGTTGATTGCAGTAGCAGTCAACGGAACTATTCAAGCAATAAGTCGGACCCTGCCCTCAATTCTCAAGTCTCCGGGGTTCTCTGTCCCTCTCCCGACAAACGCCTTCATTTCTGGAGCCAACAAGGTTGATGTCTATCGGGTGGGCGGCACTCCTGAGTCTCCCTCTCTTATTCCTATAAAAATCCTTTAGCTCTCTGGGAACTTGAAAATTATGAGCGAAAATCTCAATTCCAATGATTCGCCTCGCGGGTCCGAAGATGGGGTGCGCAGGCTTCGGCAGGTCCCCGGCCTCGATGGAGTACGCGGGATAGCCGTTTTAACCGTCGTTATTTATCACTTCGTTTATAAGTCAGGAGCAGATGGAGCTCCTGCTCTAATCCCTAACACGCCATTTGCCATCAGCCTCCGAAGCGGAATCGTCGGCGGCTGGCTTGGAGTTGATATTTTCTTCGTCCTTAGCGGATTCCTAATAACTGCAATTCTTCTTGACGAACAAGGGCTAAAAGGAAAGATCAGGTTTGGTGCATTTTATATGCGTCGAGCTCTTCGATTATTGCCGGCCCTCTACGCTCTCTTAGCGATTTATGCCGTCTACTCAATAGCTACCGGAATGCCTTATTACCCATGGTGGCAAAGCAGTTTAGGAATCATTTTCTACTACACAAACTGGTTAGGGATTTATAATCCTGGAGGGTTAGCGCGCGGTACGGGCATTTTTTGGTCGCTTGCTGTAGAGGAGCAATTCTATTTAATTTGGCCAGTAACGCTTTTACTATTTTTTGGGATTAATCGCCGCGCACGTGCAGTTATTCCAGCCATGATTGCAATAATTCTGTTTCTCGCATTACGGAGAGCATCAATGGTGAATTCAGTTGGCTGGGTTTCATTGCTCTCTCGAACCGACACTCGCATTGATTCCCTTTTGGTGGGAGCTCTGCTCGCCCAGCTTTGGGTGAGAAACTTGATCCCCCGCCGTGGACTGCGCGTCGCTGCAACAATCTCAGTTGGAGCAGTCGCATTTTTGATCATGGTCGGTAAGGTCGCTGACCCGCGCTGGTACTCCTATGGATTGACTGTGGTTGCAGTGTTGGTTGCTGTTGGCATCTTGGGGATTGTTGAAGGGGTTTGGGAGAATGGCGGCATCTTTGGAGCACGCCCGCTCCGCTTACTCGGTCGCGTCTCCTATGGGCTCTATATTTGGCACACGATGGTCATTGAGACCGTTACTCGCTATGGGAGCACCTGGGGTTGGGGAACGCGGTTGGTCGTCTCCGTTGGGGCTACCGCTTCCATCGTCGGGCTCTCCTGGAGGTTCGTTGAGACTCCGGCGTTAAAACTTAAGCGCCGTTGGGAAGTCCGCGGAATCGGGCCATCACCTGCCGTAGGTGAATTAGACCTAGCTGTGACTGGGCACCCTGGTTCACTCGCCCCTGAGACAAACTAAATAGCCTCTTTAGTGGAGGAGAACGACCGTTACTTGCGCAGGGGATGCGTGATTCGATCCGCGACTTTCAGGATTTTACTACCGACTTCATCTGAGAGATGTAGCCGGCGCTTTGTTCGGTCGTAAACCCTCACAACTATTTTGTCTAACCAAATAAGAACTCCACGCGCCCCATCATCTGGACGAGCCCGGTATTCGGTAGATCTAATTGTGGGAGCATCTTCAACCGTGAAGTAATACAGAGCAAGAGACCGGCGTGCGTCAGTTAGCGGTGAGGTGAGTGGATCTGGGTGCCCATGGAAAGCATCCGCATCAGTGTTAAAAATCAGAACTCTGTTGCCAAGAGGAGCGACTACCTTCTCTCGATTCTTCATATCCTTAGACCAAAGCTCTAGAGCCCCGCCGTATTCCTCCGGCCACTCTCCATTTAAATACAGAAGCAGATTTACCCGCCTAGACCAGTCTCGATGCTTTGGATGAACAGTGAAGTCTGCATGAATGTTTAGGAATCCTCCGCGTGCTGTCTGGTGCAGACCGCCACCTTCAAGAGATTCGTCAATCATTAGATCTTTAATGCCAGTCAAGGCACGAAGAAATTCGACGAACCTCGGAGATTGAAGATCAGCCAGAATTAATTTGAGAGTCTCTCCCCAAGTTCCTGGATCTGTGTTAGCGAACTTCCGCTCATTGACATGTGTGTACCTGAGCCAAACCGCCTCGTCAAGAGGAGGAAACTCCGCTTCTGCTTTAGCCTCCGCCTCGGGTGGGAAGAAATCATCAAGCACGATATGTGGAAATGGAGCCCCACTCATGTATTGCTCTCGCATTGAGGGCAACGCTTCTTCAAGAGCATCCATGTCTAGTAGCACGCCATATTCCTTTCCTAGGTTGGTGCAGATAGGTTTCATATTGATCGAATTCAACGAAGCGTACCGCTTGCAAATACTAGAAAGAACCACTAATCCTGCGTCTTCTTGCCTACTAGATCACAAGACTTAGAGCCCTGTGTCTCCACCTCTTCGATCTCCCCTGAGAATTTTGGCGAGATGATCCCTTTGCCCGGGTTCATCCCGAGCGACACCTTGTTGGTTGCAAATACAAACTCGTTGCTCTGATGTGGCGTGAGCTCAATTTGGAAGAAGTTAAAGACAAGTTGGTTGTTGAGGTAAGCGGCAACTTTTCCGTTCTCCGGATCCATTACGACTCTTAACCGATACTGAACGCTCGGCTGAATCCTTACCGGAGGATACGCATACAAACCACCAGCGCCTCGCGGGCCATGTGGGAGATCTTCGTGACCCTCGGAGATAAAGCCAAACTGAGCCTTGTTAGAGGAGACAATTACAACAAGGCTTTGGAGTCGCCCTGGCTCACCGCGCACGACAAGGGGTTCAATCGCTCCCTTAGACGAATGTGTAAATTTCACCTTTAGGTTGTACTCGCCAGTTGAGAGCGTCCTAACTATGCCCATGTATGGACTCCATCCCAACGCAGGCACAGATCCTTGCGACCAGTAGAGGCCTTCGCAATTACCGACCATAACCGTTGTGCCCCTTGAAAGAGGAGGCCATGGAAGATGCTTGCGGCTCACAACATAAGGAGCTGAGCCCCCCGGGATCGCCTCATGCAATCTGTATTGAGCCTCGATCATTGGTGCAACCTGATCCTCTCGCGCCCATGGAGCCGTCCAGTGATAGTCAATAGCAAGTGCAGTATTCACGAAGACTGAGAGGACGAGAGCTAAGCCCAAGAAACGCCAGCCCCATAGAACCTTCCGTTTACTAGTTGTCCAGTCTGCGGACCAACGGAGGATGAGATGAAGCCCGGTTATTCCAGCCAATACAAGAAAGGGAAAGAAATCAGCTTTGTATCGCTCGGCAATAAAACCAAAAGGTAAGACCGCCAGAGCGGAGACTGTCGCGCCGAGCAGCGGGGCTCTAAGCCTTTCGAGTTGCAACTTCCGACGACCTCGAGCCCACGCGCCGACGAAACCTGTTATCGCAAGAAGACTGAGGAACGGCATTGAGGCAGGAATACTTGACGTTGGCTCAAGAGCGTCAAATGTCACCCCGCCAAAGACTGTTGGAGTCCCGGGGAAAGTCACCCACGGGAAAAGGCTTCTAAAGCCAATTCCAGCTGGTCGGAGATAGGTCCAGAGAGTTGTGGGAATAAATTGAATTCCAAAATAGCTACCCCCACTTCTTGCCAAGAATTCCCGGCGATGCGGATTTATTGTCGACATCAATTGTTGACCGGTAGGAAATACAAAGAGCGTTCCAAATTTTGACCAATTGGTGTAGAAATAAATTAGAAGTGGAATAACACAAGCAGTTGCGAGTACACCCGCTCGCAGCCACTTACTTCGATCGCTTTTTGTCAAACCAAACAGCCGCTGGGTGGGAAGGGTCAGGCTTGCAACCGCCAGGAGTCCTAGCGCTACAACTGGGCCCAACCCAACAGAAGCTCTCGAGCAAATAGCAAAGGTTGCCAGTATTGATGCGAAAACTAGAAGCCTTCTGCGTGGATTCATCAAGTACGCAAGAATTAGATCGAACGACGCGATGGTTAAAGCCGTGCCCCAAAGTTCCGCTTCATGATAAACCCATGCCTGGCTGGCCAAGAAAGATAAGGCGGACCCGGCTCCAACACTGAACAGGAAGCCCCCGACTGCCCATCGCTCCAACGTGGTCACTGCGGAGTCGCTGTCACGCACCAAGCATCGGATTCTCCAACACAAGTCCGCGGTTACCCACATTGCAATCGCCCAGGCCGCCAGCATTGAAATCTGAGTAAAGCCTCGAGTCAATCCAGGGTGCAGAAACTCTAACGGGAGCCTTAACAGAGCAGGAAAGGGGCCGAAGTACATAAACCACTGACCGTTGTGCAGAAATCCTTCATGACCTAAAACATGAAACGGAACATCCCATCGGAGTTTTAGAAAAGACTGAGCCTGCTCTCCATAAAATCTTGTTGTAAATGACTTGGAGAGAAAGTTCGCGCCACTAAGTAGGAGTATTCCTATGAAAAATATTGCCGCGGAGAATGTTGCAAAAAGGCTGACGCGCAGGTACGTCCGTCGGTTGACGCTCAAGGAATCAGTGGTTTGCAGCCCCGAATTACTTTCCATGCGGTTGCATAACGGTGGTGGGATCAATCTTTAGTCTCTTGCAAATCGCTGGATACTTTATTCTGCGTTCGCGCAGGGTTCCTTGAAATTCAGGGAGAATGGGTCCCTTTAAATTGCTTTCACCAATAAGGACTTTGTCGGTGCGGAATAGATATGCAGCGCTCTGCGGGGTTGTTAATTCAAATTGAAGAAACGCAAAACCAACGTAACCGGCAAGCGTGGCGCTAATCGAGCCATTGTTTTGATCCATGATGATTGTCATGTCATAAGCCTTGCCCGGCTTAAATTTAAGAGGAGATCCCCAATAGAAACCGTCTTTAGAGCGATTTCCTTTATCCAAATTATTGTGGCCCTGGGTAGTAAATCCGAAGACAACCCGATTGTTGGGCTGAATGCGTCCAACCACACTCTGCACATGCCCCGCATCTCCTAGGGACACGAGTGGCTGTATCGAGACTTTGGAGGTTTTATTAAAGCGGACGCGGAACCTATATTCGCCAGTCAATTTCGTACGAGCTACGGCATACCATTTGTCCGTTGGCTCCCAGGTATTTCCTTGCGAGTAATAAACGCCTTCGCAATCTCCAACAACATAGAGCGTGCCCTTAGCTAGAGGGGGGAACGGAAGAGTCTCTCCCCTCACTACATATGGCTGCTTGCCTCCAGGGAAAATATCGTGAAAAGCGTAACGAATATCAACGTATGAAGAGACCCATCCCTCGGGTACGAGTGGACTTGCGTTGTGGTAATTCCAACTTAAACTTGCGTTTACAAATAAAGAAATGACAGCCAAGGTTGAAATTGAGACCAGGAGCAGTCTTCTCCGAGCCACACGCGCCCCTACCCAACGCAACCCGACAAAGAGCCCAACTAAACCGGCAATCAGAAGTACCGGCATGAAATCAGACATGTACCGCTGTCCGATATATGAGTAGGGAACGACCGTATAGGCCCCGACGAATGCGCCCAAGAGAAGCAGTCGTGTTGGTGCCAAGCGCGAAGGTGAGCCCTTACCAGGCCAAAATGCTGCGAAGAGACCTACAAGCGCCAAGCAAGCGAACAAAGGCATCGATGACGTAACGCTGGAAGTTGGTTCAATGGTGTCGAAATGAACTCCCCCAAAAATATGGGCAGTCGAAGGAAAATCTATAAAGGGGACAAGGCGAGAGAAACTAATTGCGTCTGGCCTGATGTACTGAACAAAAGCAGTTGTAAAGAACTTAAAGCCGAAGAGGCTATTTCCGTTGTCGGCGAGCATCGATCTTCGATAAACGCTTACTCGAGAGAAGACCTGCTTATCGCTTGGAAAGACCAGCCAGGTCCCAAACTTTGCATGGTTCACGAATACATAGATCGCAGCAGGAACTACCGCAGCGGTAGTTGTACGAATTAACCATCGAAGCGGGTTCGTAGAATTAAAGACCTTCTCTAAACCAAAAAATCGCCGGGTGAGGGGGAGTAACGATGCGAAGCCAATAATCCCAATTGTAAAAAGCGGACCAAATCCCACAGAGGGTCTTGAGAGCACAGCGATCGTCGCAAATACAGATGCCAGCACCAATCGATATCCACGAGGTTGGAGTATGAATGAAAATATTGCATCGAACGCTATTAGCGCTCCCGCAGCTCCCCATATTTCGGCCTCGTGGTAAACCCACGCTTGGCTTGTGAGAAATAAGAATACGGACCCACCAGCAATTGAGAAGGTAAATACTCCTACTCCCCATTGTTCAATTCGGCTGACCGGTGACGCGCCATTGACGATGTTACGAATTTTCCAAGCAATTCGTGAAGTTGAAACCAACGCAATGAGCAATGCGAGCAGCATCGAAGGGTTTACCCACTGACCCGACATTCCAGGGAACAACGCCATTAGTGGCATACGGATTAATGAAGGCCATGGCCCAAAATACATATATGACTTGCCGCCAATTTCAAACGCTTCGATTCCAAGTGAGCCCCGTGGAACATCGAAACGAAGATGGCGAAGAGACCTTGCCTGCGTTTCATAGAACCCTGAAACAAATGACGAAGCAAAAAACTTGCCGTGATTTAGAAAAATCACCAGAAGAAAGACGCTTAGGCCTAAAGCGCCACCAATAACGCAGGCACGATAGAAGCGTTTTTGATCAGTAGCCTTCTGGGCCTTGCTAGGAGTCTGTTCGCGGGATTCCATCACGTCTAACGGCGAAGTCATAATTCCAGAGACTTTAGGCTCCCGTGGGCTGCGAAAAAGCCCGCTCAGGTGATTCGTCCTCTACCGAGAGGCCTCAACAGGGTTGGCTCATACCCATAACTAGCTAGTTGCAAATAGGCCCAACTACCCCCTAGCGCTTAGGAAACTTCCGCCATAGACTCGGGAATTCCTACGTGCCCAGAATCTCCATGGCACCGATGAACAAATGGGGGAACATGCAGAACGAGCCTCGAATCGGAATTCTTGTCGTCGCGTATAACGCCGCGACAACGCTTGCACGCGTACTCGATCGCATTCCGCGGGAGTTCACTCACCGCATTGCCGAAGTCCTTGTTAGTGACGACGGCAGTCAGGACTCAACGTATTTGGTAGGCATGGGGTATCGGCAGGTCCGTGATGATCTCCCATTGACTGTGGTCAAGCAGCCGCAGAACCTTGGGTACGGGGGAAACCAAAAAGTTGGCTACGAGTGGGCGATTGAGAAGAACCTAGACATTGTCGTATTGCTACACGGAGACGGTCAGTATGCGCCCGAGCTGCTTCCAGAGATGGTTGCTCCGCTGGAGAGCGGAATGAGTGACGCAGTTTTTGGCTCTCGAATGCTCGAACCAGGTGCTGCTCGCAAGGGTGGAATGCCTCTGTACAAATACCTCGGAAACAGGGTTCTGACAAAATTCGAGAACGCACTTGCAGGGGCCGAACTATCTGAGTGGCATAGCGGATACCGGGCATACAGCGTTGCAGCATTGAAAGACATTGCTTTTCAGAAGAACTCCAACGGATTCGACTTTGACACTCAAATCATTCTTCAGTTCTTAGAGGCTGGAAAGCGAATCAGCGAAATCCCTATACCTACCTATTACGGGGATGAAGTTTGCTATGTCAACGGACTCGGGTACGCAAAAGACATCAGTCGGCACGCGCTCAAGTACCGACTCCAGCGTGCTGGATTTGGCAGTGGCGAGAACCTCTCGGGGACAAGCGAAGCGTACGAACGGAAAACCGCTGACGACACCTCACATGCTCGCATTCTCACATGGATGGAGAACCAGAAGCCTGGGAGGGTCCTAGACATTGGCTGCTCGGATGGAAATATTGCAGCCGAGCTCCGCTCCGTTGGACACGAAGTCGTAGGGGTTGACCTTGAGGAGTCTCCAGGAGTTAGGGAGAACGTCGACCTTTTCGTAAAGGCAGACCTGGACCAAGGAATACCCGCAGAAGTGACCGGCAAATTTGATGTAGTGCTTGCAGCAGATGTTGTAGAGCACGTTAGAAACCCAAGTGCGCTGCTAACCGAAATGCGGGAGTACTTAGCCCCTGGTGGGTCCCTGATAGTTAGTGTTCCCAACTTTGCACACTGGTACCCGCGAACGCGAGTCCTATTTGGCACCTTTGATTATGACCGCAGAGGAATACTCGACCGTACACACCTCAGGTTCTTTACGCGCTCAAGTTTTGAACGGTTAATCGGATCTAGCGGATTACGAGTAAAGCGACGCCATTACATTGGGCTTCCATTAGAGGTTCTCGATCGAGGAACTGCAAGCGGAGATACCGAAGGAAAAGCGGGGAGATTTATAAAGATTCTCGACAAGATTGCTCTTGATATTCGCCCCACGCTCTTTGCATATCAGTTTGTTTATGAACTTGAATCTGACAAGCAGCGCATGCCTGAACTCCTTGTAGATAAGGCGCGAAAAGTCGACCCGTCATCCGATGAAACTGCGGCTGGCATATCTCATTAGAGGAATTCCCAGTTAGAAATCGGCATTTAGAAGCCGTCTACTCTGCAACGGAGACCAATGGCTTGGATTGACGATTTAACCGCGCAGATTGCAAAAGAGCACTCTCTTGATTCGCAGAGCATCTCTGTCACTGAATCAGAGGCAGAGATGCTCCTCGAATTAGCTGGCCTTGCAGCACACTCCAGCGGGGCTCGTACAAATGCACCACTGCTCTGCCACGTCTTAGGACGCGCCCGTTCGCAGGGGATATCGCTTGAGGCGCTTAGTGAAACTGTTCGAGCAGCTGTTAAGTAGCGGTTTGCTAAGCAGCGGTTAAGCGACCGGTACGCCCTCGAACTTCGCTGCGCTAACTCCGCGACGCTCTAACTCGGCGAGGAATGCCTCGGGCACAACACAACTAGCGAGCCCGCTCACCCCTGGCTGCACGCTTCCGATCTCTGGAACCGCCCCAACTAAAAGCGCAGTTGCGACCCCAAGTACTGCGCCCCCCATGGTGGCAGTACGCCCAACCGCTCCATAAATAACTGGAACCCGTGCAATCCCTATGCGCCCCCATACCTCGACGCGCGTCGCTCCCCAGTTGCCGCCTGGATCATTTCTACGAAACCACCCCGTGGATCGTGACTCCGGCTCAACCGCGCGCATTGTGATGCGATCAGCCGATGGAAAGGACTTATGGAGCAAACCTACGCCGGCGCCGATCAGTTCACACTCTTTGTCTCCAACCGGCTCAGGAAACCAAATCAATTCATGCGTGCTTCGCCGGCGGACCTCGCTCATGACACCGCCAATTACTTCAGTGGGGCGCTCACTATGAAGTCTCCGCATTGAGGCCTCACTATCTGGCCCCGCCACACCTGCGCGGGAGACATGGATCTCGTCAACACTGTCGAGGAGCGTAGCGGCGTGAGCGGCGAGTACATCAGATAGTCCTGGAGCGAGCCCACACCCTGCAAGCACTGCCACTCCACTGGCGAGTGCTTCATCGTTGAGGCGAAGCAATGTGGCGATGCTCTCTTGATTATCGCCGCTAGTGGCGATCGGAACCCCTGATTCAAGTGCAGCGATCACCAACGGAACATCGTCACCCGCAGGAAGCGCACACGCGACAGCATCAACTCCCGGTGGTAGAGGTCTCCTCGCGCTCCACTCAACGGTCTCCGCCTTAGCGCCTAAAAATTTGCGCAGAGCCTCGGCGCGATCTGCGCGCCTATCCGCTACAAGTATTCGGTCAATGCCGGGCGTAGCACCGAGTTGGCGACCTGCCCGAGCTCCGAGGGCGCCGACCCCTACAAGCAATACGGTGCTCAACGGAAGTTAGGACCAGATAGTTGACGCCATCCACCAATTGTTGGAGCAACGCTCCCCTTGCCTTGAACGCGAACCAACGCGCCGGCAACCGCTGCTACCACTACAACAATGAGGCTGCGCCTAAAGGCACGACTTGCGCGCATGCCCTTGAGCATAACGACGCCTCGGCCCGAAGGACCACTGCGCGAAGAGAGGCGGCCAAATGGCCGCCTCAACATCGTTCTTCTCTCAGACCACAAAGGCCAGTGGGGCTAGCTGGAATCGAACCAGCGACCTCACCCTTATCAGGGGTGCGCTCTAACCGACTGAGCTATAGCCCCGCTTAGGAATTTAGGAGGTTATCAGCACCCCTACCGAGGTACTCGGGTCTGCGCTACTCGTCGTACTCTTCGACGAGAATCAGCGCTACTCCGCCAAGCCGCTCGGCGAAGAGGTTATAGATCGAGGTCGCCACCGTCACAAGAATGGTTGAGATAGCAACCATTATTAGGCCTAAGAGGATAAATCCCTCGAGTATCTGGAGTGAGGCAAATTTAAAGTCCTTAGCTGAGAGCAGGCTCCCAAGGAAGTCCTCGAGGCCTGAGATTGCTCCGAGTGCCGCAGCGAGAAGCCATATAACAACTCCTGCAACGACTATTACCCCTAGACCGGCGAGGTTAAAGAGCAGGGCAGTGCGGACCACAGACCATAGGTCCACTTTTCGAATCTCATATCTGCGTCGCTCAGGATCGACGTTGATCAGTGGGCTGCGATCGGGCATGGCGTCCCCAGTGGTGACTGACTTACCGGATCGAGCCATTACAAACCTCAGTCCTCGTCGTCAGACGCCTCGAGCACCAGGGCAACAGCTACCACAGTCTCGCCTTCACCTACAGAAGAGACCTTCACGCCGGTTGCATCACGCCCCTGAGATGAAATCTCTTTGGCCGCCAAACGAACGACGTTTCCGGTCGATGAGAATACGAGAATCTCATCGTCGGTGAGGACAGTAAAGGCGGCCACAACCCCGACACGGCCCGCAGTAACGCGCATTCCTCGGACGCCTTGCCCACCACGCCCCTGCGCATTAAAGCGCTCGAGCTTGGTTCGCTTTCCGTGCCCAGATGCACTGACAAAGAGCATCACTGCATCATCACGTGCAACATCGCACGAGACCACCGCGTCATCGGCATTCTTAAGCTTCATGCCTCGAACCCCAGCGGCACCGCGGCTCAGCGGACGCACCTCTGACTCTGGGAACCGAATCGTCATTCCGCTGCGCGAGACCATGAAGATATCTTCGTCGCCTGTGGTCTGAACAACCCCAACGAGTTCATCGTCGTCCTTTAGGTTGATTGCGATCAAACCTGTTCGGCGGGATGAGTCGTACTCTCCCATCTTGGTCTTCTTTACCTGACCCTGCTTCGTGGCGAAAAAGAGGAAGGTGCCGTCTTCGTAGGTACGGGTATCAATAACTGCCTGCACCTTCTCGTCTGGCCCAAGAGCAATGAGGTTGACAACAGCAGTACCGCGGGCGGTGCGCTCCTTCATGGGAATCTCATGGGCGCGTAGGCGATAGACCTTTCCGCGGTTAGAGAAGAAGAGCAAATACGAGTGCATGGTGCTCGTTAGAAGGTGCGACACGAAGTCGCCATCCTTAAGCGCTTGCCCGCGCACTCCCCGACCACCTCTAGCCTGCTTACGGAATGCATCCGCTGCAACGGTCTTGATGTAACCCTTGTTGGTGAGGACGACAATTACCTCTTCGTCCTCGATGAGGTCAAGGTCTTCTAGGTTTCCGGTGTCGATCGTTATCTGCGAACGACGCTCATCGGCGAATTTATCGCGGACCGCAGTTAGTTCGGATTTAATGATCTCTCGCTTTCGCCCCTCGTCGGCAAGGATTGACTCGAGGTCTGCGATCGTGAGTTGGAGCTCTGCGAGTTCGTCGCGAAGGCGCTCACCCGGTAGACGGGAGAGGCGACGAAGCGGCATCTCAAGAATGTGGTTGGCCTGCACCTCGCTGAAATCAAATGGTGTTGCCATTAATCCAGTGCGTGAACCCTCGTCGTCGTCACTCGCGCGAATCAAAGCAATAATCGCATCGATCATGCCAAGTGCTCGAACAAGACCCTCAACGATGTGGGCGCGGTCCTGTGCTTTACGGAGTCGGAATGACGTGCGGCGCGTTATAACCTCAACCTGGTGCTCGACGTAGACCTTGATTGCAGCATCAAGAGTGAGCAAGCGCGGAACTCCATCAACAAGTGCAAGCATGTGGGCCGCGAAGTTTGTCTGCATCGGGGTGTGCTTAAAGAGTTGATTTAGCACTACCTGTGCATTTGCGTCTCGCTTCAACTCAACAACGAGGCGAGTTGTTACACCGCTTGACTCATTGCGGACATCGCGAATTCCCTCAATGCGTCGATCGTTTACTAACTCAGCGATCTTCGTACCAATTACCTCGACGGAGGTTTGGTAAGGAACCTCAGTTACTACGATCCTCTGATCGCCCTTCTTTCCTTCGTCGATCTCCGCTACGGCTCGCATCGTGATTGATCCGCGACCGGTTCGGTAGCAGTCGCGAATCCCACTTGTTCCGAGGATTAGCGCACCTGTTGGGAAGTCGGGGCCCTTTACAAATGCCATGAGGTCGTCGGCAGTTGCCTCTGGGTTATCGACAACGTGCAGCGCCGCATCAATAATCTCGCCGAGGTTGTGGGGAGGAATATTGGTCGCCATTCCTACCGCGATTCCACCTCCTCCGTTAACTAGAAGATTTGGGTAACGCGCTGGGAGTACTGCAGGCTCAACGGTTCCACCGTCGTAGGTGGCGATCATGTCGACAGTG
>Ga0194043_1001218_pt1 | contig 14634 bp, 17 predicted proteins | sample JunL4415m_MetaG_FD_161274 | JGI IMG/M metagenome (GOLD analysis project Ga0194043, IMG submission 161274) | Anoxic zone freshwater microbial communities from boreal shield lake in IISD Experimental Lakes Area, Ontario, Canada - Jun2016-L442-15m | ecosystem: Environmental > Aquatic > Freshwater >...
GTGCGTGGCCGCCAGGTTCGAACGGACTGTCGGCATCGAGTGCGGCCGCGAATCCGCCTTCGTCGGTACGCAGTTCACGCAGCAGCCATTCGACCGACTCGCGCACCACACGCTCGGCAAGAGGCGAACCAGTGGAACGCCACCAGTGCAGGTAGACGCGAATCAGCAGTGCGTTGTCGTAGAGCATCTTTTCGAAGTGCGGCACGACCCATTGACCATCAACGGAATAGCGCGCAAATCCGCCACCGAGTTGGTCATACATTCCGCCGCGTGCCATCGCCTCGCAGGTGACTTCGACCATCGTGAGCATGCGCGGATCGAAGCGACCCGCAAGACGATGACGTGCATCGTTGCGCAGTAGGAATTCCAAGGTCATCGACGGTGGGAATTTCGGAGCGCCGCCGAATCCGCCGTCGTCGGCATCGAACTGTCCGACGAGAATCTCAACAGCAGAGTCGAGAGTCTCGGCGTCGATCGCAGCCTTCGCGAATTGACCAGCGCGTTCGTTGAGCGAATCGGTGATGCGCGCCGCGGCGGCAGTGAGTTGTTCTCGTTGCGAGGTCCACGCCTCGGTGATTGAGCCAAGGAGCTGAGGGAAGCCACCCATTCCGTGTCGCGGTTCGGGCGGAAAGTACGTTCCGGCATAGAAGGGCCGGCCGTCGTGGTCAAGGAAGACCGACATCGGCCATCCGCCGCGTCCGGTGAGGGCTTGGGTGGCTTCCATATAGACCGAGTCGACATCGGGGCGCTCTTCGCGATCGACCTTGATACTGACGAAGTTGTCATTGAGGTACGCGGCGATAGCGTCGTTTTCGAACGATTCATGGGCCATCACGTGACACCAGTGGCACGCCGAGTAACCGACGCTGAGGAAGACGGGTACGTCACGCCGACGAGCTTCTTCGAATGCGTCGTCACCCCACGGCCACCAGTCCACCGGATTGTCTTTGTGCTGCAACAGGTAAGGGCTGGTCGACTCGGCTAGCCGATTCGGCACTGAGGACTCCTTGTGGTGGGGTGGGGCGTTCGAACGTGGCTGTGACCCAAGTCTGCCGGGAGTGCGTGGTGTGCGCACGCCGGGTACTGGCGGAATAGGTTGTCACACCTGGGCGGCAGCATTGAAGATAGACGGAGAAGTGATGGACATGATTCTTGTGTGATGGACATGGCGCTTGCGTGATGGACATGGCGCTTATACAACGAGCGGTCCCGCTCGGGGGGTAGCCGATGGACGACGAAGAGGCGTGGTTTCGGGTGGGTTTGCCCGATCCAGGGCTGCGTCTCCTCGCCGAAGTCATCGCCACTTCCGGGCTTGATCCCGAAGTGCGCGACCTCGCGGTCGATCACGAGAGCATCTCCGATGAAGAGCTCATCGAGTTAATGCACGCTGGCGACGAAATCACTTTCACCCGATGCATTACTTCCACGACACGCCTGCCCGTTCTGCACTACTGGATGCTCAACGGAAATCCCGAGCAGAGATCAAGCGTGGCATTCAACCCCGCCGGCGATTCCACCATTGCGCTACTTGCGCTATCTGACCCTGACGACGATGTTCGTGCCCACATCATGTTCTCTCCTGCACTCACTGACGAGCAAGTGCAATGGCACGCAACGAACGACCCGTCGAGTGAAGTTCGGGAGACCGCTCAAGTCGCGCTCGAAAGCGACATGGGCCAGTACCTGCGAACTGGAAAACGGAGAGTGTTAATTGCCGATGACGACGAGGACTACGAGGAGGACGAGGACGACGAAGGAGGAGAAGCGTTAGCCGTCATCCGACGAGCCGATCTCGAGGTCGAGGAACCAGAACCCGACAACGACTGGCGTCAAGATCGACTGTTTTGAGTCATGTTGAATCGCTGCACACTACCGAGTGGAATAGAGCCGCCTAACTGTCATAGACCACCCCTAGGGTGGCAAACATGAAGATCCTGCATACTTCCGACTGGCACGTTGGGCGTACCTTCCATCAGCACTCCACGCTCGACGCCCTTGAGCAGGTCTTCACCGGCGTCTACGAAATCGTTAGCACCGAGGGCATCGATGTCGTCGTCGTCGCTGGCGACATCTACGACTCATCAACTCCCTCCGCCGATGCCGTCAACGTGCTCAACCGCATTCTGGCCGGTATCCGTTCCGCCGGCGCCGCTGTCGTCCTCATCAGCGGCAACCACGACTCCCCCGCCCGACTCGGAACCATGAAGGTGTTCGCGGCCGAAGCTGGTGTTCACATCATCACCTCCCACGAACAGATCACTAATCCAGTGACGATTGACGATGCATTTGGCCCCGTCAACTTCTACGGAATCCCATTCCTGGAACCTGCGCGATTCCGGCACATCTGGCCAGACACCGAGATGCGCACCCAACGAGAAGTTCTCGAGCACGCCATGAACGCTGTTCGTGCCGACAGTGCTGAACGCGGTGGCCGATCGATTGTCGTGGCGCATACCTTCGCCCAGGGGGCCGAAGCCGAATCTTGCGAGTCCGAACGTGACATCGTCAGTATCACGGCCGGCGGCATCGACAAGGTGCCGGTCGCCATGTTCGATGGCGTCACCTACGCCGCGCTCGGCCACATTCACGGACGAGCCACCCTTGCCGACAACGTCCGTTACAGCGGCGCGCCACTGCACTATTCGTTCTCCGAAGCGGGTAAGCCCCGTGGCGGCTGGATTGTTGACCTTGATGCATCCGGTGTTCCGTCCACCACGTGGGTCGATTTTCCGGTACCTCGAAACCTCAGCCAGATCACCGGCACTCTCGACTCACTTCTCACCGATTCCGCCTACACCCCGATTGAAAACCACTGGATCAGCGCCGACATCACCGACAACACCCGACCGCTCGACGCGATGCGCAAACTGCAGGCCCGCTTCCCCCAGTGCGCACATCTATCCTTCAACCCGACCGACGTCTTCGACGATGGCGCCACTAGTTACGGCGAGCTTGTGCACGGCAAGACCGACGAGCAACTCATCGCCGGCTTCCTCCAGCGCGTCCGAAACGGCGACGGACCTTCCGACGACGAATCCTCACTGATCAGGGAAGTTATCGAGTCGCATGGTTCGCACGAGGCGGCCTCATGAAGATTCACAGCATCGCTCTCGTCGGTTTCGGACCCTTCCGCGACGACGAAGAGGTTGACTTCACGGCGTTCGACGACGACGGCATCTTCCTGATCGCTGGTAAAACCGGCGCCGGAAAGACGTCCATCCTCGACGCCGTCACATTCGCGCTCTACGGACGTATCCCGCGTTATGAGAGCGCTGCCGGCGAGGCAGTGCGCAGTGACTTCCTCTCACCCACCGAGTTGTGCAGAGTGACCCTCGTCTTCAGCACCTCCGATGGCCACTACCGCGTCACCCGAAGCCCCGCATACGAAAGAGCTAAGAAGAGCGGCGAAGGAATGACGCCGGTAGCCGCCACGTTCGAACTCGCCGAACTCGTGCAAGGCACCTGGCAGGTCATCGAAACCAAGTTGGGCAACGCCGAGAAATCTGTATTCGAGATCGTCAAGCTCAATGCCAAGCAGTTCCAGCAAGTCATCCTGTTGGCACAAGGACAGTTTCAGGAGTTCCTCGTCGCCGACAGCGATAAGCGACGCGACCTACTGCGCCAACTCTTTGGCAGCAAGCGTTTCTCCGACTACAGCCAGACACTCGAAGAGCGGTCTCGCGCCCTTCGCAGCGCACTCACTCACTCCTCGACGGCCATCGACACCAACGTGCGCACGCTCGCAGTTCAGTCTGGCCACGAACTCCCCGAGGATCTCGATTCGTCCAGCGGAAGCGGGGTCAGCGAGTTCACGGCACTGGTCTCTACCGACGTCAAAGCGCGGTACGACAAGGCTCAGGCTGAGCAAAAGGCCGCGGAAGGCGCCCACGCACATGCCAAGTCCGCACACGACGCGGCCAAGTCCGTGCTTGAGCGCCAAGGTCGCCTCACCACGGCACTGGCCCGACAGGCTGAACTCGAATTGCAGACCGAGTCTGTTGCGGTCGATCGGTCAGCCCTCGGTGCCGCCAGGCGCGCCGACTTGGTGGCGCACACCGTCACCGGTTATGCCACAGCCTCCACAACTCAGGCCACAACCGAGGCTACGCATGCCGCCGCCGTTGTCGCTCTTCAGTCTCTGGTTCCTGAAGCCGCCCTCGACCTCGATTCTCTGAGCGCAATGATCACGCGCCTCACCGAATTGGGGGGCAGTCTGAGACAGGCCGAAGGCCGCGAGGCAACCCTCGATCAGCTGATAGCAGCCCATGATGCGACCGCCAAGGCCCTGAAAGAATTCGACGAGCGGCTCGAGAAAGACCGCCTCACACTGGGCAACACACAGTTAGAACTCGAGAGCACCGGCAAGCAGATCACCGGCTTAGAACCTGAGGCAACCGCGCTCGCGGCTGCTCAGACTCACCTAGCCGAGATCACCGCGCAGCGAGATGCTGCACGCAACGCTGAAAACACGAGCGCACTCCTTAAAGATGCGATGGCCACGCGCCTCAAGGCCGGCACCGAGGTGACCGCAGTCTCCCGCAGGCGCGACCAACTCCATGCGCGCCAGCTCAGCGAATTCGCTGGCGTCCTCGCCTCTGACCTCACAGAAGGTCAAGCGTGTCAGGTGTGCGGCTCAACACAGCATCCACTCAAAGCAACGCTTGCAGTCGACCATGTCGACGACGACCAACTTGAAAGTATTCGCGTTGAACTCGAGGCGGCTGAAGAGCGGGCACAGAAAGCGAGCGCTGAAGTCACTCGACTCGAGACCTTGCTAACCACTCAACTCAAGGCTGCCGGTGATCTCGAAGTCACGGCACTTGAGGCCAAGGTCGAAACGGCTGCTGCAGCTGCCACGAAGGCCGAGACCGCCAAGCAGAGTCTGGACGATTTGATGAAGAAACGTGACGAACTCATTGAGTCCATCAGCGCGCTTCAGTCCCGCATCAACTCCGCTCACTCCGGCAGAACAAAGTTGGCGCAAACGGAGGTGCTCGCCGGACAAGCGGTGCTCTCCATGAACGAACAGTTGGCTGCAGCCCGCGACGCATTTCCGACCGTCAGCGCCCGTCGCGAGTCGGTTGAGAATCAACTGCGGGCCACCACCACACTGAAGGACGCCAAAGAAACCCTGCATCGGAGCACCACCGCACTTGAGAAGGCAACACTCACCCTCAATGACACGCTCACAGAACACGATTTCGCCGACGCCGACGCGGTCACAGCAGCAACCCTGACCACTGACGCTCAGAGCCAGCTCGATGTGCGAATCCGTACGCATGAGGCTGACTCAACCGCCGTCGAACAAATACGCAATTCCGATGAACTCCGAGACGTGCCCACCGAACCGGTTGATATCGAACCACTCACCAGTGCGCTCAATGACACAGCGCAGGTGCGGAACGACGCGATCGCCGCATGCGGTGCTGCAAAAACCAGGCACGAGGCCGTCGACGAACTCGTCACCGCCATCACCAACGATGTGGTGTCTGCAGGCGAATTGCGACGTGAGTCCGACGTCGTCCACCGCCTGTCCAACACCGTCAAAGGCCAGAACCCCAACACGATGAAGATGGCCCTCGAAGCCTTCGCCCTCGCGGCCGAACTCGAAGAAATCATCAAGGCCGCCAACGTGCGGCTGCGCACGATGACTGGCGGACGCTATGAGTTCGAGCACTCCGATGCCCTTGCCGGACACGGGGCGCAATCCGGACTCGCACTCAACATCCTCGACGCACACACCGGAGACACTCGCTCGCCACAGTCGTTGTCGGGCGGCGAGAAGTTCCAAGCCTCGCTCGCGCTCGCACTCGGCCTCGCCGAAGTCGTTACCTCGCGCGCCGGCGGCCTGCGACTCGACACACTCTTCATCGATGAGGGGTTCGGGTCACTCGATCCTGACACCCTCGAAACCACCATGGCAACACTTGACAACCTCAAAGAAGGCGGCCGAACCATCGGCCTGATCAGTCACGTCGAAGCCATGAAGGAATCGATTCCCGCACAACTCTTCGTCGATGTCACTCCTGGCGGCTGGAGCACGATCCGGCAGGAATAGCCGGGCACCGAGCGCAAGCTGGACAACGACCTATGTTGGCAGTTTCCAGTCGAGGTCGATAAAGCGCTCGAAGCCGCGATCAAACGACAACCACGATGCACCCATATCGATTGCGCACGCGGCCAAATAGACATCGGTGATGTCAGGGCCAACGGGCCTGTGCCGCGTGAACAACTGTTCAAACACATTGATATGCGAAGGCGCTGGCTGCGTGATCGCCACGTGTGGATATGCGGTAACCGAATGAAGAAACCCGAGTGCGTCGTCGGAAGTGAGTGGTCGCTGAAGGATTCGGCGATCGGTGGCGATTCTCAGAAACCCCAGAGCCACCATCGGAAGAATTGCCACCCGCTCAGGGTTGGAAACGAGCGCTGTGAGAAGTCGACTCGCTGCATCGTGATGTTCAGAAGACGAGTTGACCGCATACAGCAGAACGTTGACGTCAACGGACTGCATCACTACCGCGTTCGACTAGGTCGGCAGGCACAAGTAACGGGTCGAGCAAAGCTGAGCTGTCACTGGGATCGACAGGAAGCAGGAATTCTCCGCACTCGAAGACTGGAAGTGCGCCCGGAGTAGCGACAGGCACCGACTTCTCAAGCAGCAAGGATCGCAGCGCTTCCTCCATCACCGATCCCACGCTCAGGCCAGAAAGAGCAGCATGCGCCTTTACCCGACGGTAAAGCGCGTCGTCGATAGTGACAGTTGTACGCATAGAATAAGAGTAGCATCTTGATGCGCATCTTGATGCTACTCCACAAACCCCTACGCGAGCGGCGTCAGTGGAGGCGGCGGTTCACGCCGACCCATCCGCTCAGCCCCAATGCCCGCGATGACCACCAGCACAATCCCCACCACCTGCAACGCCTGGGGAATCTGTCCGAGCAACACCGCGCCCCACACCGTTGCGAACGCTGGCTCCAACGCCATCAGGGTTCCGAACGCGGCTGCAGTTAATCGCCGCAACGCAATGAGTTCGAGTGCCACGGGAATCACCGGGAAGAGCAGTGCGAGCCCGAAGGCCTCCACGATGACAGACGGCGTGATGTGACCCCACGCCTGCGGAAGTCCGATCAGGGCGGCTGCAACGGCAGCGACCGGAATCGTGATCGCCAGGCCCTCGAGTCCTTCGAATTCATCACCCACCGTCTGCGTCATCAGGATGTACGCGGCCCACCCCGATGCAGCGATCAGCGCACACAGAACGCCGAGCGCGCTCGTGTGTCCCGTCCAGGGCTCGGTCAGCAACAGCACTCCGATCAGCGCGATCGCCGGCCATACAAGGCCCAGCCGGTTGTGTGCGCGAAATACTGCGACACCCAGTGGGCCGAGGAATTCGATTGCTACCACCGTGCCCAGAGGAAGCAGTTGCATCGCGTAAAGGAATGCCACTGTCATCACTGCGGTCACCAGGCCGAGAACCAGCGGAACGCGCAACTGCTTGCGCGTATACCCGCGAAGTTTCGGTCTCGCGATCACGAGGAAGATCACACCGCCAGCGCTCAGCCGCAGCCACGCAGTTCCCCCCGCGCCAACCGAATCCATCATGTGAGTCGAAAGGGCGGCACCGAGTTGAACGATCACCATCGACATCACGGCGAGCGACCACGCCGGGAAGCGCTGACTCATCAACAGCTCCCTAGTCAGTGGCCACTCAACCGGCGCGAATGCCAGTCACCCCATCCTTGCTGATTGCCCACAGACACCGTTGCCCGCCACCATTCACACCTCGGCGTCAGTCAGCCCGTGAGCAGCTCCGACCCGCGAGCATTGGAAACGGAGTCATTGCCCGAATGTCTCACGCGTGAGACTATCTAAAGGTGGAGGAAGTGAGCATTCGCGATCTGCGTAACCACGGAGGCGAGGTCCTCGACTCAGTGATGCGCGGCGCGCGCGTCACGGTCACTCGACAGGGGCGCCCTATCGCTGAGCTCATTCCGCTCGCCCATCAGGGACGCGACACCACGGAACTGTTGGCTGCGTGGAAGGGAACTCCCACCTTCGACTGGCGAGTCCTCCGGTCCGATCTCGACACGGTCTTAGACGGATCCCTGTGACCGACGTCGTTGACCAGGGACTGCTCGACACCAGCGTCGTTATCAACTTGGCGCACCTGTCCGCGGCCGACCTTCCTGCAACCAGTTTCATCTCCGCCATCACGCTGGCTGAGCTCACGGTCGGCCCACTCATCGCTCAATCCGACGACGACCGCATCGCACGACAGGCCGTCCTTCAGCAAACCGAAGCACAGTTCAACCCGCTCCCCTTCGACGCAGAAGCAGCCCGGGTGTTCGGACGCATCGCTGCGCGCCTGCGAAGGCAAGGACGTAAACGCAAGGCCCGCGCATACGACGCACTGATCGCTGCCACTTCGGTTCGCTATGAACTGCCGCTGTTCACCTGCAATCCGAAGGACTTCGACATGATCGAGGGGCTCGAAGTACACGCCGTGAACTAGACCGGCATTCGAACAAACACCCGATCACCGTCGTCATACGACTGCACATCGCGCGCGGGCGGAACTGTCGTCTCGGTGAATCCCAATCGCACAAGCAGTCGTAGCGAACGCGCATTGCCAGGGTCGACGGTCGCCCAGAGTTCGACTGAGGGGAGCGACTCGATCAGCCACGTCACTGCCTCAGCGGCATAGCCGTAACCCCACCAAGGGCGCCCGAACACCCAGGCGACTTCGGCCCACTCCGAATGCACACTGGCCTGAAGGTGCCCGATGAGATCACCCGTGTCTGTCACACGTACGGAGTAATTCAGCCACGACTCATCTGCACGACCCGATCCTGCGCGCATTCGTTCAATGCGATCTCCAAGCGCCTGCACCGACGGCGAGTAGGCGCCGCCAATGAACTCACCGACCTCCGGCGACTCGGTCGCAACAAACAACTCCGCCGCGTCGCCGACCTCAAGCTCGTTGATGCTCAGGCGATCGGTGCACATCGTAAGTGAGGCGACCTACGCCTTCGACGCCACCAACACCGGAATCGCTCGCTCGGTGTTCTTCTCGTACTCGGCGTATTTCGGGAAGTCAGCGACCGAGCGATCCCACCACACAGCGCGCTCGTCGCCACGCACCTGGCGCACGACGAAGTCGATCGGCTCGGGCCCATCTTGAATCGTCACGGCCGGGTACGCCATCAGGTTGTAGTACCAGTCGGGGTGTTCCGAGTGCCCACCCTTGCTGCCGATCAGGGCGTACTCACCATCGTGCTCAACGCGCATGAGTGCGATCTTGCGCACCTTGCCCGACTTTCCACCACGCATCGTGATGATGACCACCGGCAGGCCGGTCTCCATCAGCGTATTGGCGCGCGTGCCGCCCGAGGCTTCATATTCGGCGACTTGCTCGGCAACCCAGTCGGACGTGCTCGGCTCGTATTCTCCGGTGATTGGCATAGTCAAACTTTAGCGCCGCCCCTCATCTCTGGCAGACTGCCGCCCATGACCACCTTCACCGACCGCCCCCATCGCGCCCTTCTCGTCATTGACGTGCAAGTCGACGTCGTTCACGACGCCTACCAACGCGAGGAAGTAATCGCCAACGTGGTAACGCTGGTCGACAAAGCTCGAGCACTTGGCGAGCCCGTTGTCTGGGTTCAACACAACGATGAAGGAATGCCGCTCGGCAGCGAGGTATGGCAGTTAGTTCCGGAACTCACCCCGCAGCCGGGGGAACCACTGATCGACAAGCAGTACCGCAGTTCGTTCATCGACACCGATCTCGAAGCAACGCTCGCCGCACTCGGAGTCGGCGCATTGATGATCTGCGGAGCACAAACCAACAACTGCGTACGCCACACTCTGCACTCAGCCCTCGACTTTGGCTACGACGTCACCCTCGTTGAGGACGCCCACACCACGTCCGACTTTCAATGGGACACCGGAATGATCAGCGCGGCCCGCATCATCGACGAGCAGAATGCCTCAAGTCTGAACTACGCCCTTCCCGGCCGTACCTGCACTCTTACCACCACTGCCGAAGCCTTCAGTGAGGCCGAATGACAGTCGGCAGTCGTTCCATGAAACGGCCATCGGGAAGTACGAAGCCAAGCTTCTCGTAGAGCGTGTGAGCGTCCTCGGTGTGCAGCATCCATCGGAAAGCGGCGCCCGGCCCCTCGTCGACGATGAACCGCAGAAGCGCTTCGCCGACGCCACCACCCCGCACAGATTCCACAACAAACACATCCGACAAGTACGCGATGGCGTAACCATCCGAGATTGCACGGCCAAACGCCACACACTCGTCGTCAATGAAAGCCGACGCCACGCGCCAGGAGCCAGCGATTTGCGCTTCAACCACCTCACGCGAACGCCAAGACCCCCAGTAAGCCTTCGTCGAGAGGAAGTCCCAGACCGCATCGTGATCGATTCGCTCCGGATCGTCGGTGAGCACGACCAATCGGCCATCAGCCAACGAACGAGTAACCTCCACCACGATGCGACTGTAGTGGGCAGACAACAAACTCAGCCATGCCTCACACTCACTTCATGAGCCCACTGAGCGATCGAGACGACATGGTGCGACAGATGGACCCCGCGCTCAATCCCGGCGAGTGGGTGTTCATTCGAACCAATACCCCTCTCCCTCAAGGCATCCAGCCGCTGATGACGTTCCGCGAGGACGAGGGCCTCACCGCGATCATGAGCCGTGACACGGCCGACACCCACGAACTCACGTACGACCTCGTCACCGCGTGGCTCACCCTGCGAGTCGCTAGTTCTCTGGAAGGCGTGGGCCTGACCGCCGCAGTCAGTTCAGCGCTCGCCGATCACGGCATCGCCTGCAACATCGTGGCCGCATTCACTCACGACCATCTCTTCGTGCCGGCCCGCGACGCGAACCGCGCGCTAGACGTGCTGCAGACGTTGGCACGCTCATAGGGGAGGATCACAGGGTGGACGGTCACATCGTGGTCTTCGGGTGCCACGGAGTCGCGCGCCGCGTGATCCGGCACCTCGTACAAGCAGGCCGTGAGGTGCTGGTCATCGACCGCGAAGCCACCCGCCAAGACCGCGAAGACCTACTTCGCTGGGGTGCCACGTACGTCGAGAGTTCCGACCATCGTCAGTACACACTCGGTGCGGCCGATCTCGACAACGCAGCCGCCGTACTGTGCATCGATGAAGACGACCTGCGCAACGTGGAAATGGCGTTGCTTGTTCGTGAGATGTCGCCCGCGGTTCGCATCGTCGTGTACACCTCGAACTCATCGGTGAACCGCGCACTTGAACCGATCGCGCGACCCGGCACAGTTCTCGATGTCGCCGCCCTGTCGTCACGGTCGATCGTCGAAGCAGTCGTCGAAGCACATACACGCGTACTTGATCTCGACGGCGAACCATTCACTATCGTCACGGTGCCGGCCGAAGACGGCGACCTGCGAACGCAATGGGGCTCGCTGGCGCCCCTGGCCGTCGAACGGGCCGATGGTTCACCTCTCATCGTCGGCCCCGGCCGGAATCTGCAGGTCAGCCGAGGAGACATGGTCACCCTCATCGGACGCGAGAGCGACTTCGCGGCTCAGGGAATCGACGGATCTCCCCCGCAGGTTCAGCGGCACCGCCGTTCACCCCTCAACTCCATTCGGGCGGGATTCAAAGCGGTGTCCGATGCCGTCGATCGACCCTTCCGCATCGCATTCGGCATCCTGACACTGCTCGGTCTGGTTTCAGTGGTCCTGCTGCTCATCGGCTATCGCGAACCCGACGGTTCGCGCATGGATCCGCTCGACGCGGTCTACTTCACCGCCGAGACCATCGGTCAAGTCGGGTTTGGCGACTTCTATTTCCGCGATCAATCCACCTGGTTGCGCCTGTGGTCAGTATTCCTGATCCTCTTCGGAATACTGCTCGTCGCTGTGGTCACCGCCTTGCTCACCAACACTCTGGTCACGCGCCGGCTCGAGCAATCGCTGGGTCGCCAGCGACTGACTGGTTTGCGCGATCACATCGTCATCGTCGGCTTGGGTTCGGTCGGTCTGGCCGTCGCCACCGAATTGCGAGCATCGGGCTACGAAGTCGCGGTCGTCGATAGAGACGAGAACAACCGCTACGTGCCGCAAGCGCGCGATGCCGGAATCTCTGTGCTCTTCGGCGATGCCACCCTGCACGAGACTCTCGTTAATGCGGGAATTGAGCAGGCGCGCGGCGCCGCTGTTCTCACCAGCGACGACATGGTCAATATTGAAGTCGGCCTCGCCATTCGCGACGCGGTGGGCGATCGACACATTCCGGTCGCGTTGCGCGTGTTCGAGCGCGACCTTGGCCGCGTACTCGGCCGCGACCTCGCACTCGGAACGACACGCTCCACCGCCGAACTCGCAGCTCCCTGGTTCGTCGGAGCGGCACTCGGCCTGAGCATCGTGTCGACCTTCTACGTCGGCGGAACAGCGCTTCTTGCTGCCCGCATCACCGTGCGTCCCGGAAGTGGACTCGATGGCCTTGCAATGCGCGACATTGATGCGAAGACACGCGTGATCGCGATTCGGCGTGCCGACAGCACCGGGCCCCTCGAACACCCGCCTCGACGCGACACCCTTCTGCATGCCGGTGACCGCGCGTACCTCGTCGGCCAGTACGAAGAACTGCTCGACCTGCTTCAACGTGCTGGTAGCTAGCAAATCTGCGCGACAATGGCCGCATGGACGACGACCTGCGCGTAACGCCAAGTCTGGTGATACCTCGCGGCGAACTCACATGGCGATTCAGTCGGTCGTCAGGGCCGGGTGGACAGTCGGTGAACACCACCGATAGTCGGGCCGAAGTTCTCTTCGACGTCGCCCACTCCCCTAGCCTCAGCGACTGGCAGCGCGCACGACTTCTCGATCGGCTCTCTGCCAACCTTGTCGACGGAGTGCTCAGCGCCACCTCGTCCGAGCAGCGCTCGCAGTACCAGAACCGGCGAGCGGCAGCACAACGCCTCGCAAGGGTTCTCGCCAATGCACTCGCACCACCGCCGGCCAAGCGCCGACCCACCCGACCTAGCCGCGGCGCGGTCGAACGACGCCTGATCGAAAAGAAGCAGCGCGGTCGCACGAAGGCTCAGCGCCGCAACCTCGACGACTGAGGGCGTACGCTGGCCGACATGTCCGAGCCCCTTGTTGTTACCGGTGATGGTCGCGCCCGAGGTCTGGCCCAAGGTGAACACCTGCGCGAAGCGATTCACGAGGTCCTCGAGCGCGTGATCGACGCGATGGGCGGCCCGGCTCAGGTCGATTCGTTCATCGAGAACACCCGCTTTCGTGATGCCATCGCGACCCACACCCCCGATCTGCTGGCCGAGTTCGAAGGAATCGCCGCAGGAGCAGGCGTCCCGGCCAATCACTTACTTGCTCACAACCTGATGGATGAGCACTGGTGGTGGTCGGAAACGCAAGGCAATCGCGAAGCGTGCAGTACTTTGGCAACTCCCGGTCCGCCCGCCCTCGTCGGTCAAACCATGGACCTCGATCGACTACTCGACGGAAGCCAGCGCGCCGTCACCCACTCCACCACCGACAGCAGCGTCACAGTGCTCACGTCAGCGGGTCTGGTCGGACTCTGTGGGGCCTCCAGCGCCGGATTCGGAATCTGCGTCAACGCACTCACGACGTTGGAACATAGCGGCAGCGGCCTTCCCGTCGCGTTCGTCCTGCGCGGCGCTCTGGCCCAACCCAACGCCGATGCGGCGGCTGAGTTCATCCGCTCCGTGCCGCACGCCTCAGGCCAGCACTACGCCATCGTCGGGCGCGGTCGTTCCGGAAACACTGTGACCTCGAGTGTGGAGTGCTCAGCGTTCGGAACAATCGCATCGGCCGAACCCGGAAGTCGATTTGGGCACGCCAATCATCCGTTGGCTACTGCTGACGTCGACCCCGCGATGATCCCCGCGGAAAGTCGAAGTGAACTTCGTCAGTCGGTGCTCGATGTTGCCGGCTCGGAAGTGACCACAGCCGACGATCTGGCCGAACTACTCAGCGTCAGTCCCCTGTGCCTGACCCGGCGCGACGACCACGAGTGGTTCACATTCGGGGCCATCGTCGTCGAGATCAACGACGTGGTCACGATGCGCTACACACTCGGGCCGCCCGACGCCGAGCAGTGGCACTCAACAGTTGTTGAGATCAGTCTTCGTTGACGATGACGGTCACTTCTTCGGCCACAGCCTGAAGTTCGCCGTCTTCATCAATCACCGAGACAACCTCGTCAATGAGCACGTCGCCGTCGGCATCTTCGATGATCAAGGTCTCGTCGGTGGCGACGACAGTGCCGTCAGAATCGACGAGGGCAACCAAGTCGTCAACCACGATGTTGCCTTCATCATCGGAAGCCTCGGTAACCACTTCAACAACTTCAAACTCGTTCTCGCTCATAGCGCTCCTTGGTGATGGCCACCGTGCGACCACAGGGCCGGTTCTGGTGGTACTTGGCCTACCGGCCGATTGGAACACTAGGGGTAACTACTCAAAAGCACCAATGGCCCCGCTATGTCCGCTATGCGACCTCGGCAGCCAGGGCTCGTAGGCAGATCCGTTTGGCTCGGTGAGGCTCAACGTCACTAGTGAGCCTCAGAGCACGTCAAGCAC
>Ga0194043_1001219_pt1 | contig 14631 bp, 14 predicted proteins | sample JunL4415m_MetaG_FD_161274 | JGI IMG/M metagenome (GOLD analysis project Ga0194043, IMG submission 161274) | Anoxic zone freshwater microbial communities from boreal shield lake in IISD Experimental Lakes Area, Ontario, Canada - Jun2016-L442-15m | ecosystem: Environmental > Aquatic > Freshwater >...
ACCAGTGCCAATTGATCGAGGAGGCGCTTTGCTTCTTCTGTCGTGAGTTCATTTGCTGCGGGTTTCCCACCTGCAGCGTGACAATGAATGCAGCGCAGGTTGCACGCCGTCGTCATCTCCCAAACCGGGTGGGCGGGAAAGCCGATGCAGCCCATACCGCGGGACCCCGCGGCGCCGGGGAGGCACTGAATGCCATAGGTGAGCATCCAGCGGGGCAGCCCGCGCCACCGCGCGAGAGCGCTCACGTAAACCGCACTCATCGCCTGCCTCAGAATGAGCGTCGGTGGCCACCAGTAGGTACGCACCGTGCGTCGCGGTTTTTTTCCCCACTCTGGACGCCACGAATTCATTAAATCACCTAAGAAAAGCGAAGAGATATGCCGCGGTCGTCCCCACATTCACCACTAACGTAGCCGCACAAAGCCGTCCGAGAACAATTTGTTGCTGCCAACGCCCGCGAAGCACTAAAACGACTGCGATGAGCGAAAAGAGCGTTGTGGGGATTAGTATCCAAAGCGCGCCCAACGGTACGCCTTGCCCGAAGGTTAGGAGAAGTGCACACCAGCTTCCCATACCCACGACAACATACAAATGCGCGGCGGTCTCTCTCCCCAATCGCACAACGAGATTTGTCTTCGCTGCCGCCCTATCTGCCCAATAGTCAAGAAACTCGTTGAGAAGAATCACGTTAAAAATGGTGAGTGCGATTGGGAGCGCCACCCACGTAACGAGAGGGGCAATGCTGCCCATCTGTAAATAAAAGCCCGTGGCAACGGTGAGCCATCCGTAGCAAAATGCAATCCATAACTCACCCCACCCTCGACGCACCCAACGCACCGGCTGCGCCGAGTAAAAGAGACCTCCCACAAGTCCGACGATCCCGAGAGGCAGGGTCCAAGGCCCTGTATGGTAACCGAACTGGAGAACAACGCCAACAACCAACGCCAGCAGCACGGCCGCAAAAGAGCCCCAAAGCGCCGCCTCACGCGGTAAAAGACCGCGCTGCACGACCTGAGATCCCCCTGCGAATAGATTGCTGTGTGTAGCCCCCGATAGCGAGTCCTCGACATAATCCCACCACTCCCCCGCGTAGTAAGTCGCAAGCATCACGCATACAACTCCTGCTATGCCCCACGCAAGTATTTCCCAGAGGAATCTGCCGCCAAGCCACCACGCGAGAACGGCCCCTAAGATGAAAGGAAGAAGCCCCACAATGTGAAAAGGCGGCCGCGAGAGCGCTACCCACGCGCGTATTGTTTTCGCAAAAGATGCCATCTCTACCGGGGATCGTGATTCGAGAAGATATATAAGCATTGCACCTCCTTGCTATAGCAAAACGCTGGGTACCCAATGCGTTTTTGAGGCATTTATGGGCAATACGAAGTCTCTATGGGGAGAACTCGCACAAGAGGTTGTTCTGTTCTCAGGGCTCGCGGTTGCCATCGTGCTGCTACAGGGCAGCAGCGCCTTGGCGCTCACTGTCTTGATGGTCTTCGCCCTTGCCACCTTAGCTTTGTGGCACGACCTATTTGACCGCTGGTCTTTCTTTATCGTCGCAGTGTTTGGCACGTGTGCTGAAGTGTTCTTCGTGCACTTTGGCGTTTGGCGCTATGCGAATCCAGACGTTCTCGGGATCCCTTTGTGGTTCCCTGTAGCATTCGCGACTGCAGGGCTGATCGGAACGCGGCTTATCCGCACCGTGACGCTAACCCGGAAGCTCTCTAAAAAGTCGAGAGAGTAATGTTGGGTCTTCCATGCGTAGCAAGAGCAAAAAAAGCTCTTTAAACCGAATGATGCCTAGAAATCGGCCCGAAGATGCTATCTGGGCGCTTGGTATTACTAAGAAGGAAAAAAGGCAAGAAGGCTAGGCGCCAGATCATCTAGAGACCGTCTGCGCCCCTCTCGAGCATCGAAACGAAACGCTTACATAAAGGCGAGAAAAGAAACGATAGAAGCTATATGACGATTGATATACAGACACTAGCTACAGCAAACCTCCTTATTCAGCTCGTTCTTATTGGCTTTCTCTTTGAAGCGGTGTACCTTGCGCGCAGGGGGAGAGCCGTTCGACATTGCACTATCATACGAGGAGCCCTTATCGTCCAGATCGTTTCGATAGTAGCGATAATGCTGCCCTCGTTGCTCGGGTACGTCGAAAATGTTCCGCAAATTCCTTTCCTGTACCCCGAGCTCTTGATTCATCACATTCTGGGGCTTGTGCTTATCATCATCTTTGCGTATATTAACCTCGAAGTCGGACGCGTAATCCGGCCCCGTATCAAACGCAAAAACGTCATGCGGCTTGCTCTTGGAGTATGGCTTGTCGCCCTTGTTCTCGGCATAAATATTTACCTAACCGTCTATTACGCATGACGATTACAACCATCGAAAACAGTTCGACCCCGAATCTGAGCCAATTCTAAAAACAAGCTCCAAATTCTGTGTTTCTACTGCTACATCCTCGTGACATGATCGAACGACTCTAGATCTTCACCATCGCCGCGAATATACGATGCCTTCGGCGAAGCGCGTCGTTATACTGCTTTTTTGTAACTTTGTCTTCGAGCGTCAGAACCGCAAACCCTGCTGAATGAAAGAGCTCGCACAGCTCAGACTGAGCAAAATAGTGATTTGGGATCCCCTCTCGAACAAAGGTATCCGCAGCTATCCGCTTGCCGCGGCCATAGCGCATATCAAGCCGTCCGGCAACTTCGATAAAAACTAAGCCTTGACGCCGCAAAACTCGAAACAGCTCACCGACTGCCTTCACTTGCCCAGCTAGCGCAAGATGTTGGAGCACCCCATAGCACATGACGGCATCGAAATTACGATCTGAGAACGGAAGCCGCTGGATGTCTGCAACTACGCGCGGGTACTGCGGATCGAGCAACGCCAATGCTTGCTCGGAAAGGTCAGCCCCAACTGCTCTGAAACCGTTCCTGACAAGCGGCACGAGATGCTTCCCAGAGCCACAGCCAACGTCGAGCACGTCAGCGCCTAGCGCGAGCCAATGCATTATTGGGGAGAGATCGTACGGACCTTTCCACCACGTGGGGCGCAACATATACTGCTCGTCCCAGATCTTCTTCATGGTTTCTAAAGGTGCTTGTATCCCGTCTTCGGACATAAACACACAAACCCCTTCATTTCCAGTGGAACCGAATTTACGAACATAAAAACGTTCATCTGAGCGCTATTTTTGATTTTTACCGCAACAGAAGGGATTTGGATTATAAATATATAAGTGCTAATGCATTACCACTGTAGATGCTCGCAGTAATGACGATCGCAGGATCGGACTCAGGAAGCGGAGCTGGCGTGCAAGCAGACGCGCGCACCTTTGCTGCTCTCGGGGTGTTCGGAACCTCCATTGTTACGGCGATTACTGCACAAAACACACTCGGCGTCCTTGACGTGTATAATCTGCCCGCTGAGGTCGTCGTTGCGCAAATCAGTGCGGTGCTCTCCGACATCGATATTCGATCCGTTAAGACGGGCATGCTCGCGACTGTCGAGATTGCAGAAGCCGTCGCTGATAAGCTTTCGCGGCATGAGGTTCCGATCGTGGTTGACCCGGTAATGGGCGCCGAAGCCGGAGGTAAGCTGATAATAGGGGGGCTAAAAGACGTCCTTGCGCGACTCCTACCTGTAGCGGAAGTCGTGACGCCGAACATACGAGAGGCAGAAGCGCTTTCCGGCGTCGCTATACATAGCCTCGACGATATGAAGCGGGCCGCGCACGAAATCTATGCCCTCGGCCCCAAATCAGTCGTCGTGACTGGAGGCCATTTGTCTGGGACTGACGTGCTGTATGACGGCGATTTTGAGCTGCTCCGCGGCAAATTAATTGAAGGGGGGACCCACGGTGCAGGATGTACGTTCTCAGCGGCCGTCGCTGCCTTTCTCGCTCAAGGACACTCCGTAAGCGAAAGTGCTTTGATGGCTAAGACGTTTGTCACCGAAGCAATAAAACACAGCGAAAGTATCGGATCTGGGTCCGGAGTGGTAAACCAAGTCGCAGCGACGTTAGATATGGCCGAGCGTTACCTCACGTTGCTGGATGTAGACACGGGGCTCCGCACCATTAAGACTATAAACCCCGACCTTATACCTGAGGTCGGCAGCAACTTAGCGATGGCAATTTCACGCGCTAAGAAGCTAGCAGATGTGGCAGCAGTGAAGGGACAAATAGTGAAAGTTGAGGGTGCCATCACGCCAGTCGGATGTGTGACATTTGGAGCGAGTCGTCATATGGCATGTGTTGTCCTCGCTGCTTTGCAGTACGACCCCAATATGAAGAGCGCCATGAGCGTGCGGTGCTCAGACGAAGTTGTCGAAGCCTGCCACGCACTCAACCTTGTAGTGGAAGGCTTCGATAGAGCGGACGAACCTAGGGGAGTAATCGAAGAGCGGGGAACTACCCGCGCAATCGAAAGTAGCTTGAAACACGGCGAGGGCGTCCCCGACGTCATATTCGGCCCCGGTAGTGTAGAGAAGGAACCGATAGCGTATATACTGGGCCATTCAGCGCAGCACGTGGCCGAAAAGGTAGCAAAAATTTCGTCGACGATAAGATAATTAGCTAATACGTATCTAGCTTAACAAGAAGAAGGAACGGAGGGGGTTTCACGGGAAGTATCAGACCAACGTACATTAAAAGCGTATCAGGAGAGCTACTCCGCAAACACCGGGAGATATTCAGCTCTGATTATGAAAAGAACAAGCTGCTCGTGTCGGAGTACACGAACATCGAGAGCAAGAATATTCGAAATCGGGTTGCCGGATATATTACGCACAAAGTAGATATCGGCAACAGGAGAAAATCATGAAATTTGAGGGCGTATACTGTGCTATGGTTACGCCATTTACGAACAAAGACGAAATTGACTTCGAAGGGATGCGTTCCAACATCGCATATCTCCAGAAGGAGGGCGTGGCAGGATTAGTACCATGTGGTAGTACAGGCGAATCTTCCACGTTGACGCACGACGAGCACGAGAAACTAATTGAAGTCACAGTTGACGCAGCAAGCGTTCCTGTTGTTGCTGGGACAGGATCCAACAGCACTTCAGAGGCAATCAAGCTGACACGCTACGCGCAAGATGTGGGCGCAGAAGCATCTCTACAAATCGTCCCTTACTATAACAAACCGATGAAAAGCGGATTGATCAAACACTTTGGCGCTATCGCAGAAGCGTGCGATATTCCGCTCGTTTTATACAACATTCCTGGTCGTACCGGTATTAACATGGATCCTGAAACGATCAGCACGATTGCGCACGAGCACAGCAATGTGGCGGCGGTGAAAGAGGCAAGCGCTAACTTCAGCCAGATTTCAAATATCATAGAGCTCACCCAAGATCTCGATTTTTGCGTCATTTCAGGGGATGACGGACTCACCCTTCCTATGATGGCGCTAGGGGCCACAGGTGTGATCTCCGTCACTGCAGATATCTTGCCGAAGCAGATGGGACAACTGACACAGTTCTGCCTCGACGGCAACTATACAAAAGCACGCGAGGTGCATTATCGACTAGCTCCGCTTCTTAAAGCGCTATTTATCGAGACGAATCCTATTCCGATCAAAAAAGCGTGTGATTTGCTCGGACTTGCTGGCGGACCGCTCAGATTGCCCCTTACTACCATGGCAGAACCAAACGTCGCGAAACTCAAAGCGACGCTCGCAGCCTACGCTGACTGAGGGAAAACTAAGATTAGCACGTGGTGGAGCTGTATGACAGCGAACGACAAGATAACGGTCGCAGTGACGGGAGCTTGTGGTCGAATGGGACGGTTGATCATTGACAACGTTACAAAAGCGCCGGATATGACACTTGTAGCCGCTTTTGACAAACAGAGTTGTACCTCTAAGGTCACAGATGCGTCGCAACTTACACAGACGCTTGAAAGCGTGAGACCCGACGTCTTGGTGGATTTCACCGTCGCTTCTTCATCGGTCGAAATCATCAAAGCAGCCGCAGGTGCTGGAGTGCGACTCGTCGTCGGAACAACAGGATTCACTCCCGAACAGTTTGCAGAAGCAAAGAAAGCAATTGAAGGCCAGGTAGCAGCAATACTCTCTCCAAATTTTTCGATCGGCGTTCACGTCTTCTTTCAGTTGATAAAGAATGCGTCAGAGAGGCTTCCAAGCGCAGCTTACGCGGCTGAGCTCATTGAAGCACATCACAAGCACAAAATCGATGCTCCAAGCGGGACGGCAGTGAAAGCAATCGACATCATCAAACAGGTCGATCGTTCACGGACGATAGGGTCTTACTCCATCCGCGCAGGGGATATCGTTGGCGATCATTCGGTCTTGTTCATCGGTGATGGCGAACGGCTTGAGATTAGCCATCAGGCCCACAGCAGACAGGCGTTTGCCAGTGGCGCGATGTTAGCGACACGATTTATAGTGAGGCAGCCGCCGGGCTTATATTCGATGGATGATTTAATGGCTTCGATCTAAGGTCGCTGGCAGAGCTGCGGCCCAGCAGACGTTGCTAGAAGCCGCCGATTGGAACAGTATTAACCACACAGAGCCATGCGCTCAAGTTCTATAGTTCCCCCTAGTAAGCGCGGAAGAAACGAACGAGCACTACGCGTTCCTAGTAGTCAGCAAGCGAGGGTCACGAGAAAGCGACTGCGAGCGTGAGATCAGTCAAACTGTTGGTCGTCTATGAGGATTGGCGGCCTTCATGTTTCAAGAAATCAATGAATGTCGTCTCCATCGACGCGAGGTTACAGACCGGCATAATCCCGGGTCTCGGATTAATGTTTAGTGATCTTTGATACTTCGTTTGGCCTTGCCACGTTCCTGAGTTGACGACGGTGACGCCTCGGTATTGCGATGCACCTATGGTGTGAACGTGACCGCTGTGAAGAATGTCAGGTATCGTTTCAATGACAAAGTGATCCGTACTCTCTGGCGCAATGGAGACCCTACTCCCATATACCGGCGAAAGATGCCGTCTTTTTAGCATTTCCTTCATCGCACCGTCGGGGTTGCTGTAAGAGGAGCCCGGAACTGCCGCAATTATATCATCCAGAGCCCTGCCGTGATAGATGAGTATTTTGACGCCGCATAGTTCAATAAGCGAAGGATTCCCTACGCACGTGACGTTGTTGCTGAAGCTTTTTGCATAATCGGTCGAAAGGGCAGGCTGCGGCTCTGCTTGTCGCACTGCGTCGTGATTTCCCGGAGAAACGATGATAGAAAGGTCTGATGGTAACATTTCAAAGAGGGAGGCGACTTCAGCATATTGATCATCGACGTCGTCAATGGCTAATTCCTCCTCTTGATTCGGAAAAACACCAATACCATCTACCAGATCGCCTGCCACGACGACGTAAGCTGTTTTTTGCGCTCTTTCATCATCGCTCGACGTTATCCACTCAGCAAAATCCTTCCACGCGCTTGCTAAGAACGTTTTGCTGCCAACGTGAATATCGGAGGTGAGTGCCACGTATACGTCTATTGCTGAGTGCGTGGGTTGGTTTTGCGGAGGGATCTCAGGCCATGTAATACTATCAATAAAGAGCACTTTTCCGTCGGACGAGAGAGATCCGGTAATGCCAATCACCTCGTCGTGCACCACTTGAAGGGCTGCGTGGTATGCGCCTTTATCTTTCAAAGCAATTCCGCTGAAGTATCCTGTGGGGTCCTCTAGCTCGAGTATCCGGTGGCCATTAGGGGTGTCGCGCGTCTCATTCACCATGCCGACGATGGAGATTTTTCCGACCGTAGCAAACTCATCGTCGAACCAAGCCTCGCGTCTTCGGTTGTAATACGTCAAGCTCTCGATTGGTCGGGAAGTAAGCCGCCTCTTTACGATTTCGCTGAGCCGGTCGTACCTATTTCGGAAGTATTGTACGAATTCCTCATATGTGCCAACACAATTAGAGCTCTCGGTAATGTCAGCAAGAACCGTCATGGTCCGTGGCTGACGTTGACGTAGCTGCATACCGGCAATGTGCGTATCACTGACTTGGCTCTGAACCATGACGTCCGAATTGTCTGCTTCGTTATGATCTAGCTGATCTAGCAGAACCATTGGCTTCACATTTTTTTTCTGCATGTTCAGCGATTCTTTTGCCACCGTGACGTGAGTAGGAGCAACTACGAGTACAGATTCATCAACGCTTCTCAGAACCTGCTCGGTCACTGCCAATGGCAGATCGCTCTCCTGAATCATCACAACGGCTTCCTTGGTAATTAGAAAGCCGCTTTCAGTAAACTTCTGAATTATGTCAGTTCGGATCATAGTAGGGAACGGCGGGATGCTTCAGTAAGACCGTGAGCCGGAAATTCACCCCGGTAAAGTCCTCCTTCCCGCTTACTCTTTACGCTAAAAGCTGCACTCCTGAGCGTCGAAGCGCTCGACGCGGCCGTCGCGAATTCCCAACCGCGTGTCTGCAGGTTATATAAAGCGTCAATTGCAACTATCATCGTAACATCAGCCAACTCGGTAAAGTTTTTACGCTTGTTCACTGAAATACATGCAAGATCCAATCAGAGAACGCACGAAGAAATTCTGGAAGACTGACAATTATTGGTTAGCGCTCCTTCGTGATATAATAGTTGCATTTCTCGTTGTCGCCGTGATCGTGTCGATTGTATATGCGTACTCAGGGTCTGTGACCCCGCTGGTGGCTGTACAATCGGGGAGCATGGAGCCCCACATAAACATCGGCGACGTCGTGCTTATTCGAGGATTAAATAGAGTGCCAGTCGTCACCTACAAGGAGGGGAAACCCATTGGTTACAAGAGCTTCGACGACTACGGTGACGTCATTGTCTATAGGCCGAATGGCAATGAGCATGCGACGCCGATCATACACCGAGCTATGTATGAGGTAAAAGCTGGCGACCGTCTACCAAACAATCAAACGGCTGTTCACGACGGATACATCACTAAGGGCGACAACAACCAGGACTACGATCAACCATCGCTCTTAGGCGGATCGCCTCCCATCGAACCAGTCAAGAAAGAGTGGATAATAGGTGTAGCAAAACTTAGCGTGCCATGGATCGGACACTTGCGGCTCGCGCTTCCCACTGTTATCACCCCCATAGTTAAGGTACCTGCTGAATGCTTGACCGACAGTTTCACTCTTTCCCGCCTGAACCCCTTGCTAGACTTTGGGGGCTTCACAGCGGGTGCAAAACTCGCTTCGAAGCCATTTTAACCACAATTAGATACGCTTATATCTTACGTTTCGACATAAGGTTTGACTATGCCGCCATTTCTTACGATGGATGATCTCGATACGCGCGGACGAACCGTCCTAGTGCGCGTTGACTTGAATTCACCGATTGGGCCGAACGGAGAACTTCTCGATGACATCCGTTTTCGCGGCCATATTCCCACCATTGAAGCCTTGGACGATGCAAAGACGGTGCTCCTTGCCCACCAGTCCAGACCAGGGAAGCGGGATTTCACTACGATGGAGCGGCATACCGATAAGCTCTCCTCGCTTTTACAAAAAGACGTTACGTATGTCGACGACATTTACGGACATAACGTCCGACAATCAATACAAGAAATGGAGATGGGGGGCATCATCCTCCTCGAGAACGTAAGGTTTAGTTCGGAAGAGATGCTCAAGGCCCCCGTCGGAGATCTCGCTAAGACTCATCTCGTTACACAGCTTTCCCTGTTGTGTGACCTATATCTTAATGACGCGTTTGGGACTGCACACCGCGCACAGACTTCGATTGTCGCTTTTCCGCGGGTCTTAACTTCGGGAGCGGGTAAGTTGATGGAGCGAGAGGTCGAAATGCTCACTAAGGCGCTTACCACCTCTCAGCGGCCACGACTGTTTATGCTCGGGGGGGCGAAGGCAGACGACAGCATCAAAGTAATTGAACATGTTCTCTCGAAAGGAAGCGCTGACAAGGTGCTTGTTACAGGCCTCGTAGCGAACATCTTTTTGGCGGCATCGGGAGTTGACATCGGACCCCCAAGCCTCAATCAAATAAAATCATCTGGATACGAAAACTATGTCGAGATTTGCAGGGGCCTGCTTGACAACTACGATGGGAAGATTGTAACGCCTCTCGACGTGGCTTTAAGCGATAACGGCAAGCGTCTAGAGACGCCAATTTCAGCACTACCGAAAGCTTATCCAATATTTGATATCGGCATAGAAACGATTGTGGCGTATTCGGCAGAACTCAAAGCTGCAGGTACCGTTGTGATTAACGGCCCCGCCGGAGTATTCGAACAAAAAGCGTTTGCGCTCGGAACCAATGAAACGTTGAAAGCGGCGGCTCAATCTAAGTTCTCGATATTGGGTGGGGGCCACATCGCGGCTGCAGCACGAAACATTGGTGTTGACAAGAATATCTCTCACGTATCAACCGGAGGGGGCGCGTGCATAGATTTTTTGGCTGGGGAAAGCTTACCCGGGGTTCAGGCGCTCATCGAGGCGAGCGATTTCGAATGAGTACGTTAGCCGTCCTGTTCGTGAAGCCAACACCTTGTAGCGATGCACTAAAAACGTATAAGTATCGGCGGGCATACATAAAATCGCCTCAAGGCGCCTCGGTGGCTCAGCTTGGAAGAGCGATTGACTTGTAACTGTATACGCAAAGCGCCTCGCGCATCAATATTTCTGCTGGTACTTAATTGCGGAGCAAGTTATCAATAGGTCGAGGGTTCAAATCCCTCCCGGGGCTTTTTCCCTTCGCACAGCAAATCTGTAGAGGCGGCTCAAGCTTCAGAGCGGAGCCGCGTGTGTGCGTCTGAGGTATGTGGCGTCCACATGGTCGTGCGGAACATTCAGGTGATACCAAAATATGATGTCCATAACAACGCTGACTCTTCCTGAGGCGTGGTACAAGGCAGTCAGACACATTATGGAATTTGGCAACGTAGTGGACACCGAGTACGGAGTTAAAGCACGCCAGATCCTACTTGGTATGATCGAAATCGATAAGCCAACCCTGGGTTGGCATAAAGGTGATGCTTTTTGTTCAAAGGCTCGAGTCGAGGAGTATAAAAAACAGTTCGATCGCGCTTACCTACATCAACACAACTTCGAATACACCTACCTGGAGCGACTCGTAGAGGGCCACGGAATTGATCAGTTAGCTTGGATGAAAGACCAGCTATTGAAGAAACGGGTCGGATCGAAGCGTATTCAGGCAATTACGTGGATTCCCCAAATTGACTGCATAAAGGACGAAGACCAACCGTGCTTTCAGAGAGTGTGGGTTTATCTACACGGCAATGAGAGGCTCGACGTCCATATAATGTATCGCAGTTGGGACGCTTATCAAGCGTATGAAGCTAACATCAATGCGTTTCTCTCGCTAGTCAAAAAGGAGCTTCTGGAACCTACAGGACTGAAAATGGGGACTTTGTGCACGGTTGGGAACTCGATGCATATCTATGATTACAACTGGGATGAAGCTCTCGCACTCCTCAGCAAGTATAAGAAATAGCGATCTGGTCACTGTTGAGATAATAAACTGGACAGATTTCCTCGGGAATCTCTTCGCAGTTCGGCCGGCGGCAATACAGAGGGTCACACAGAAGCACTCCGAACGTCCAGTGTGGTTGCCCCTTAATGAATTTGCTAAACTGGTTTATGTGTAACGAAAGATGGCGAGCGAAATCATTAAAAATTGATTAAGCTCAACTTTTGTTTATCTAAGTAATCGCACTTTTGTGAAACGAAGGAATATGTATAGGTAGAATAAAGTCTTTTTCTGTAATTATAAACATTTTATAGTTTTTCAGAATTGATCCTTCATGAACTAAAATCAGAATAATGGGACCAATACATTTTAAGTGAAAGAAATCTGTAATCGCCAGTTAACAGATTGTCCCTCGCCACGACACAAGCTGAACATAAAGAACACGGAGTAAATCATGACCCTAATCGATCGTGCAAAGCAAGGAATTATCACAAACGAGATGAAAACTGTAGCCTCTGATGAGGGAGTTACCCCCGAATTTATCTGTCGCGGAATTGCCAACGGGCAGATTGTAATTCCGATAAGTCCATACCGAGAGACCAAACCGATTGGAATAGGCAAAGGGCTTAAGACCAAGGTTAACGCTTCCGTTGGCACCTCTTCAGACATTGAGGATGTCGATCTCGAAGTCGAAAAAACAAAGGTAGCTGAAGCTTCGGGAGCTGACTCCATAATGGAGCTGTCCACCGCTGGTGATTTTTACGAAATCAGAAAGAGGATAATAGAAGCTACTTCCCTATCCGTTGGGAGCGTTCCACTCTACCAGGCGTTTATTGAAGCTGCACAGCAGTCCGGCTCAATCGTTGATATGCGGGAGGACGATCTCTTTAGAGTGACTGAAGAGCAAGCAAAACTCGGTACCAACTTCATGGCAATTCACACTGGAATAAACTGGGTGACACTTGATCGGCTGAAGGCTCAGGGAAGGCACGCGGGCCTCTGCTCGAGAGGCGGAGCTCTAATGTCAGCGTGGATGGCTCACAACGAGAGAGAGAACCCACTGTTCAGCGAATTTGACTACCTGCTTGAAATCCTCAAGCGACACGAAGTCACCCTCAGCATGGGAAACGGCATGCGGGCTGGCGCAGTGCACGATTCTACCGATAGGGCCCAGATTCAAGAGCTGGTAATTAATGCCGAGCTTTCTGACAAAGCACACGAATTTGGTGTGCAAACGATCGTTGAAGGCCCCGGACACATACCTGTTGACGAGATTCAAGCCAACGTGGTGCTCCAAAAGCGGTTGACCAGGGACAAGCCATTCTATATGCTCGGCCCGCTCGTAACTGACATAGCACCGGGTTATGACAACATAGTGGCCGCGATCGGAGCGGCGCTATCGTCTTCTTATGGCGCTGATTTCATCTGCTATGTTACGCCCGCAGAGCACCTTGCCTTACCGTATCCAGAAGACGTCCGCCTTGGAGTCATGTCTGCGCGCATTGCAGCTCACGTTGGAGACATGATTAAGCTTGGCGACAGGGACGACGACCTAAAGATGGCGCACGCGCGCAACGAACTCGATTGGGCGAAACAGTTTAAAGTGGCAATAGACCCACAAGCGGCAGCGAACATTCGTAAGGAGCGAATGCCTTCAGATACAAACACGTGTACCATGTGCGGCGAGTTCTGCGCTTACAAGATCGTCAAGGAGTACTTCGAACTGTGATAACACGGCGCCGACACGCCTTAAGGTGTGCTAATGTCGCAGCTCGTCTCCTGGGGTCGGGGGTTTGCGAGGTACGGGTAGGGTGAGATGTGACATGAGTTTGCCCACTTCTGAACCACTAGCCTAGGCAAACTCGATGTATCTTTCCGGACTTTTTACACTATTTGTCAGAAACGCAATAGTCCGCTAATCGCGCGTTTCTTGTGCAGCCAAGCGATCACAATAGCCGCAGGTATCTAAGTCCTTCAACGACACCAAGGCCGTACGGCGCTTCTGCGATATAGTTTGCAGCGGCTCGAGCTTTTGGATCTGCGTTGCCGACCGCGATCCCCATCCCCGCTATCTCTAGCATTTCAACGTCATTTTCAGCGTCGCCAAACGCCGCAAATTCGTCGACAGCGACCCCAAGCAGTTGCGCGACTCCAATTAATCCGGAGCCCTTGTTGACACGCGCGTCCTTTAAGTGGAGAGCGAACCCCGAATCAACGACGGTAACGCCGTCACAGCACTGGGCCACCATCTTGCGAAGCGTTTCGACGTCAGAGGTCGATAGGTTGTCTTTGCTGTAGGCAATCTCACTAACGCGCTCTTTAGAGTCGATCCGCTGAAGAGTAAACTTGCCACTGCCTTCAATTTCTTGAGCCGCTCGACGGCAGGCAGCAATATCCCCACTAACAAGCTTCGAGTTACCGACAGCGACGATCCCTCCATTTTCAGCGATTGCGCCTGAGATTTTACCGATGCTAGCCGCTAGCGCATTTGCAAAACACAAAACGTTGCCGGTCGCTAAAACAATAGGAACCGTCAACTGTCGAATGGCTCTAACAACAGTAAGCTCTAGTGACCGGTCAGGAAAGGTTAACGTACCGTCGATATCAAACGCTACCGCTTTAGTCAAGGTACCACTTTCACGGTGGCTCAGGACGACTCCGAAATACTAGACCTTTCTCTCGTTTAGTCGCGTATTCCCTCTGACTCCACCGAAAATATCGCTTCGCCTTCAGCAAGGTTTGGAGAGTCTACAAGGCGTGCTATGCGTTTGCCTCCTTTCGATTTTCTCAAATACAACCTGAAAGTTGCGGTATGGCCTAATATGTGGCCACCGATCGGTCGTGTTGGATCGCCAAAGAAGGCATCAGGTTTTGATTGAACTTGATTAGTAACGAGCACGACTGCATTGTTTAACGTTCCAAAGCGCATGAGGTCGTGCAGATGCTTGTTTAACTTTTGTTGTCTGTCTGCAAGCGTACCTCTTCCGACATACTCCGCCCTAAAATGGGCAGTAAGCGAGTCTACGATAAGGAGTCTTACAGGGCGCTCCGTCGCCTTAAGCTGTTCCGATAGCGCACTTGCCGCTTCGACTAACAATATTTGGTGATTGGAATTATGTGCCCGCGCGACGTGGATATTTCTTAACACGCCTTCAGGATCGAGATCGAGACCTCCTGCGATCTGGCTGATGCGTTCCGGCCTAAAGGTG
>Ga0194043_1001221_pt1 | contig 14623 bp, 12 predicted proteins | sample JunL4415m_MetaG_FD_161274 | JGI IMG/M metagenome (GOLD analysis project Ga0194043, IMG submission 161274) | Anoxic zone freshwater microbial communities from boreal shield lake in IISD Experimental Lakes Area, Ontario, Canada - Jun2016-L442-15m | ecosystem: Environmental > Aquatic > Freshwater >...
CGGTGCTCATGGCGTGGGCCCCGCGCATCGCCGCCACCATGGCAGCGGTGCCGATCCCCCCACCAAGTTCAAGCACGGACATCCCTGCAAGGTCCATCCCGGCGAGCACCCCGCACAGCACGCGGCCGCTCGGCCACACCTCCGCCCAATAGGGGAGGCGCTCGTCATCTGCGAACTCGTCTTCGTCGATGAGCGCCTCGGCCGACGGGGGGCGCCGTATGCGCAGGGTCAGATCCCCCGCGGGGATCTCCTCCCAAATCGCTCTCTCATCGTCCGGATGCACGGCGGGGGAGCGTAATCGCACCGCGGGGCGCTATAGTCCCCGGCCGTCAGATCCGAGGAGAGATTTCCCAGTGAGCGACACGCCGACCGACGCAGAGACCCCCGTTGAGGAGGCTGCCGTGGTGACCGAAGAGGCCGCCGTGGCGACCGAAGAGGCCCCTGAGGCCGAAGCCCCCGCCGAGGAGCCCGTCGCGGAAGAGGCCCCTGAGGCCGAGGCCGTGGTTGAGGAGATCGTGGAGGAGGGCACTCCCGCCGAGGAGTACGAGCCCGAGGAGGAAGCTGGCCCGTCTGGGCCGCGCGCCCGCGAGGGGCTTGCCACGCTCTACCTGTGCGAGCGCGGTCACCGCACCCTCGCCATCTGGAGTGAGGCCCCCAGCACGTGCCACGCACGCCCCACGCGCAGTGGTCCGGAGTGCGGCCGTCAGGTGTACCACTCCACCGAGCTTCCCGAGCAGGTGCAGAAGGCGCTCAACCCGATCAAGGCATCCAAGAAGTCGTCGAAGGGTTGACCTCGTCGGCCTTCCGGGCCGCGACCAGAGACACCGAAGGCCGCCCCATCGGGCGGCCTTCGTCGTTTTCTCCCCGAATCGCCCTGCCGATGACTACTGCCCGGCGGTCATCTCCTCGGCACGGCTGACCATGCGCTCCATCTCTGCGAATCCGGGCTCCCAGCATGCGGGGTCGTCAAGGTCGACGCCGAGTGGGCGCAGGAGGTCTGCTGGCGTGGCCGATCCACCGGCAGAGAGGAACTCGAGGTATCGCGGAACGAACTCCTCGCCCTGCAGGCGGTACTGCGCGTAGAGCGCGAGCGTGACGAGGTGCGCGAATACATAGGCGTAGGTGTAGAAGCGCGTGGAGATGAAGTGCGGGATGTACGACCAGCCCAGGCGGTAGCCCTCGGGCATCTCCACTGCGTCGCCGTAGTAGGCCGCGTTCTGGTCCCACCAGATGGTTGACAGCCGGTCGTCGGTGAGCGTGGTGCCCTCACCGCGCTGGCGGTAGGCCTCCTGCTCATACCGCGCCAGCACCGTCTGGCGGAACACCGTCGCGAACGATCCCTCAACCCGTTCGCACACGAGGGCCGTGCGGGTGGCCTCGTCGGCCTCCGTGGCCAGCAGGTGATCAAACGCGATCATCTCGGCGAATGTCGACGGCACCTCGGCGAGCGCGAGCCCGGTATGAAACGACAGCGCCGTCTGGCGCAGAGCGGCGAGGGTGAAGTGCATCCCATGCCCGAGCTCGTGGGCGAGGGTCATCACGTCGTCCATACGGTCGGTGAAGTTCATGAGCATGAATGGCTGGGCATCCTGGGCCACAGATGCGCAGAACGCGCCACCGCGCTTGCCGGTGCGCGGCTCGGCGTCAATGCGCTGGTCGGCAAAGAAGCCATCGGCAATGTCGCCGATGCGTGGCGAGAACGCGCGGAATGACGAGTCGATGATGGTGCGGGCCTCGGGCCACAGCACCTCGCGGGCCTCGCCCAATGGGGCGTACTGGTCGGCGAGGTGCAGGCGGTCGAGCCCAAGCAGGCGGGCCTTCACCCGGAACCAGCGGTGCGCAAGCCCGTAGTGGCCCTCAACGGCGCTCATCATGGTCTCGATCGCGGGCCCCGGTACCTCATTGCGCAGGTGTGTTGGGTCCATAGGATCGTCATAGTCGCGCAGGCGGTCCATCGCCAGACGGTCACCCACCAGAGTGTCGTAGCAGTGGGCGAGGGTGGGCGTGTTGGGCCCCAGGGTGGCGTACAGCGTCTCCAGCGCGCGCATGCGAAGCGCGCGATCTGGGTTACGCACGCATGCCAGCAGGCGGTCGATGGTGTGGGGTTCCACGCCGTCGCCCGAATCGAAATCGGTCTCAAGCGTGGAGGTGATGCGACCGAACAGGCTCTGCCACGCGCTGGCGGCGGCCGGGCTGCGCTCACCCAGCATGCGCTCCTCGGGCTCGCTCAGCGTGTGCCGCTTGAACCGGCGCTCGGCCAGCAGGTGGTGGCGGTCGCCGGCCACCTCCGGTGCGTCGGCCAACTCATCGGCCAGCGCGTCGTCCAGCTCGAGCCATTCCAGTTCGAAGAACCGCAGCGCATTCGCGGCCTCCACCATCGAGCGGTCCATCAGGGCGTCGAGGTCCTGGTTCTCGGGGTCCGACACATCCACCGATTCGCGCAGGGAGGTATACGAGTGCAGGCGGCCGAGTTCATTCTCGATGCGGCACAGCTCGGCAAGCGCGTCGGCGAGGGTTGCGCCATCGAATGCCGCGACGCGGCCGCGATAGCGCGATTCGAATGCGCGGCAGTCGTCAATCGCAGCGGCAAGCCGCGTACGGCAGTCGTCGGCGGAAGTGGCGAGCGGGGAGAGGTCCCAGTGGACGCCCTCGGCACGTGATGCGGAATCAGTCGTCGTCATGCGGGCGACGTTACCGCAGCACCGCAGCCAGCAGACGGTCAGCGGTATCGGCCGGCACGGGCGGATCGCCAGTAGTCCCCGGGTGGTGGGGGCTCGTGGGGCGGTGGTAGTCGGAGCCTCCCGACGCGATGAGGTGCCACCGGCGTGCCAGTGCGCCGAACCGTGCGAACTGATCGGGCGTGTGCTCGGGGCGATGCACCTCAATCCCCACAAGCCCGGCACGGGCGAGCCGTCCGACCAATGGATCGAGGTGGGCGTCGTTGAGCTTCAGCGTCTCGGGGTGCGCCAGCACAGGTGCACCGCCGGACTCACGCACCAGTCGCACTCCTTCCTCCGCGTCCAGGCCGTCGGAGCCCACATACGCGGGGCGCCCGTCGGCCAGGTACAGGTCAAACGCCTCCTTGCGGGTGCTCACGTGGCCGGCACGGATGAGTGCCTCGGCGATGTGGGGCCGCCCGAGGGGCGCACCGGCGGCGCCGTCAAGCACGTCCTGCCAGCCGAGCGGCAGGCCCAGGGCATTGAGCCTCCCCACCATTTCCTCCGCCCGCTCGGCGCGGGTGGCGGCGAAACCGGCGATCATCCCCACGAGGGGTGTGGGGGCGGGCTCGGCGAAGTACCCGAGCAGATGCATGCTGCCGTGGGGCACCTTGATGGACAGCTCGATGCCTGGAATCACTCGGACGCCCGCCGCGCGCCCGCGCGCCAGCGCCTCGTCCACGCCGGCCAGGGTGTCGTGATCGGTAATGGCCAACACGCCCACGTCATGCGCCGCCGCGATGTCCACCAATTCGGCTGGCGGGTGGGATCCATCGGACCTGTTGGTGTGGGCATGGAGGTCGGTGACCACGGCCGTCGAGGGTACCATCGGCCCCATGGCGCGAATCAGGCGATCGGGCGGCGACACATCCTCCACGGTGTTCTCTACCGAGGGGGGCCGAATGCAGCCCGTTGCAGCTCCCAGGTCGTCGGCGGGCGCGCCGGACGGCATCGTGCGGGTGTCCCGTACCAAGGCGGGGCGCAAGGGCAAGACCGTCACCCTCGTTACCGGTATTCCGCCGGCCGATCTGGCGGGCGTCGGACAAGAACTTCGGCGGCTCGTGGGTTCTGGGGGGTCCGTCAAAGATGGCGTCGTCGAGATCCAGGGCGATCATCGCGATCGCATCGCCACCCATCTCCGCACCCGGTTTCAGGTGAAGGTGGCCGGCGGCTAACTGCTGCCGGCGCCGTGCTGACGCGTCAGGCGCTGCTGATGGCGAGCCTGTGTCCCGTGGCGCGCTTGAACACCTGCGCCTCTTGCTCGGCCGACCAGATGGCCACGTCAACATCACCCTGCGCCCGCACGTGCAATGTCACCAGATCGCCTGAGCGTTCGCAGTCGATGCCTTCAATTGCCCGCTCACGGCCAACCTCAAGTTGCTCCGCAATGCGAAGGAGTGCCGCGAGCCGGAGGATGCGGTCCTCATCGCCACGCTTCAGCAGGCGCGAGAGATCCCCGGGGGACTGGATGGACTTGCGGTGTCCGCGCACCAGTTGGGCGATGATCACCAACTCCCGGTGAAGGAATCCCGCGAGCCCTGTGTTCAACACCAGATAGTGACCGTGCTTATGGTGGTCGTTGTAGTCCACGAGGGTTCCGACGTCATGGAGAATTGCGGCGGCGTGGAGCCACTCCCTTTCGTGCGGGTCGCCGTCGTGGAGACCGAGCCGGCCGAGGCCGTCAAACATCTCAAGCGCGAGGCGGGCCACCTGCTCGGCATGGGGCCGGTCGTAGCCGTACACCTGCGCGAGGTCACGAACGCTCGTTGCACGGACGTCCTGGATGATCGGCGGATCCTCGGGGGCGAGGAATGCCTCCCAGAACACACCCCAGCGCAAACCCTGGGCGCAGATCTCGATGCGGTCCACGCCTGCAGCGTGCATGAGGGCATCCACCACCACGGCACCCGCCAGCATGATGTCGGCGCGGTCGGCCTTGAGTCCGGGGATCCGCCTGCGTTCCCGTGCCGGCAGGGTGACCATCCGGTCGATCAGGTCGCGCAGCGCGTCCTCGGTGAGATGGTACCCGTGCACCTCACCGAGCGGGTAATCGGACGCTTTCTGCGCCATGGCGGCCAGCGTGCGGAGCGCCCCGCCCATGGCGACGATCCGACCGCCGTCGGTGATCCATGGGTCGAGACGAAAGATGTCGAGCGCATGGCGGCGGAGCGCCAGGACGTCCTCGCGCGTGGCCACTGGCCCCGGCATGAATGCATCAGTCATCCGTACGGCGCCGAGGGGCTGGCTCACCGATTTGGTGAGCAGGCGATCCCTCACCCGCCCCACCTGAATACTGCCGCCCCCCAGTTCGGCGATCAGACCGTCACACAGCGTGGTGCCGTTGATCGCCCCGATGTAGCCGTATCTGGCTTCTTCGTCGCCAGAGATAACCCGTGCGGGAAGCCCGGCATCGGTGATGGCCGCGAGTACCTCCGCACCATTCGGGGCATCGCGCACGGCGCTGGTTGCCACCGCGCGCACCTCGTCGATGTTCGAGTTCCGGCAGAAACCGGCGAACAGGCGCGCCACGCGCGACGCGCGCGCGATTGCGGCATCCGAGATGGGCGCCCCCGGTGGGGTCCCTTCGGTAAGACGCACGACTTCGCGGATCTCGTCCACCAGGCGGAACGGACCGTCGGGCAGCGTGTACTCGAAGACCACAAGGCGGAAGGTGTTCGACCCGAGGTCCGCCACGGCCAATCGGACGTCCTTGCTCCTGGCACCGGTCGGGCGCGGTACCCTAGACCCCATGAGCACCGGCCCACTCAGACCGCCCGGAGTCGGCGAGTCGGGTGAGGCACTGGCCCCGATCGCCCCGCTTCGCCTTGCATGGCCAGGGAAGTTCGATCGCACCGACGACGTGGAGGAGGCCTGGGAACTGGCCCTCTCGGCACGCCCGACGGCTGACCGGCGCATCCTTGAGCGCGCCGACGCGTTCGGCCGCACCCGGCACGCAGACCAGACCCGACGTGGAAGCGATACGCCCTACTGGGTGCATCCGGTACGAGTGGCGATGACCCTCATGCAGTGGGGCGTGACTGACCGCGACATCCTCGTCGCGGCGCTGCTGCACGACACCGTCGAGGACACCCTGACCACACCCGCCGACATCAGGGCGCGCTTCGGACAGCGCCCTGCCGACCTTGTGACGTGGCTCACTGCACCCGAAGGAAGAATGCGGGAAGCAACCCGCGACTACTACCGGCGTCTCCTCGAGCAGGGCCCCCCCGATTCTCACCTCCTCAAGATCGCAGATCGCTCGGACAACCTCCGCAGTATTCAGGCGCTCGTGATGCGTACCGGCGATGCGCATCGTCGCTGGGCAGGCCGGTATCTCGAGCGCACGCGGTGGCAGGTGCTCCCGCTTGCGGCTGCGGCGCCCTCGCGTGCCCGGGTGGGCCTGGTTACCGCAATGGCCGATCTGGCACCCCTCGTGGAGCCATTCGCCGGTCCTCCGGAGGCCGATCGGGGCTTCACCGAGCCATAACGTGACGGACACGGGGTCGCCACCCTCGGGGCGTTTGATTCACCGCAGATGAGGTGGGTCAGGCACTGCGAACTCAAGGAGGAGACCATGGGCACTGTCATCGAGTTGAGGAGCGGGGAGGTCGTCGATCCAGACCGGATCAACGAGCTTCTCATTCGGATGGAGTGGAGGCTCGACGAGCCCTGCACCGTGCCGGGTTGCTCCCATGGTGGCGAGTGCTGCGGAGATCACGGCGAGATTGTCGTCGCGATGGCCGCGTAGGCCTCCCAGAGGCGCGATTGCGTTACGGACCGGGGCAGGGCTCCGCCCGAGACACGTGACGCAGTCGTGATAAGTCGGGCCCGGTGGTTGGGGAACCACGGGGCCCGACGTCGTTTTCAGTCGTCGACGCGGATCTCGCGCAGATACGGTGATTCAGACAAGGGGGCGATGCCCAGACGGCCGGATGCAAGGTCCACCAGTGCGTCCCCGGCGACCTCGCGGCGCCATCCACGGCCCAGCGCCTCGTCGGATCCATCTCCTCCGGTGAGCACTGCGACGAGGAATGACTCCACGTCGTCGCGTGTGGCAACAAGGGTGGGGGCGAGGTCAACCGCCGCTGCGCGTGCGCCCAGCAACACCTGAGCAAGTGGGACGAGGGTGTCGAGCCGTGCCTGCACGGCGGCGGGCGGGGGTGGCCCGAGCGTAATGGGGGCGTCGTCTCCCGACATCTCCATCGCCTCAATCAGGCCAGCCGCCTCGCGCTCCTTGAGCGCCGCGGGCACCCCGCGCTCGGCGAGCAGCTTCGCGGGGGTGGTCGGGCGTCGCCGGGCCACCTCAATAAGGGTGCGGTCGGGAATGAGCCAGCCCACGGGGCGGTCGCGCCGCCGTGCCTCCTCTTCACGCCATGCCGCAGCCCGCCGCAGTGCTGCACGCTCCGGAGGGGTGAGGCGTCCTTGGCCCTTCACCTTGCGCCATGCGAGCCAGGGGTCCTGAGCGATGCGCGCATCGGGCCCGAAGCGGCGGTCGTGCTCCTCGCGCACCCATTCGGCACGCCCCATGTCGGTGGCGCGCTTCATGAGCTCGTCAACCAGCGCGAATAGATGGGCAACGTCTGCGGCTGCGTACTCGAGCTGGGCATCGGTGAGCGGCCTGCGCGACCAGTCGGAGTAGCCCTCCGTCTTCGCGACCTTCACGCCGAGAACGCGGCTGAGGAGCGCACCCAGGCTCTGCCCGGATCCCAAGCCGACAAAGCCGCCGATCAGTTGCGAGTCGAGCAGATTGGTGGGACGCGCATCGAACCCGAGTGCAAACAGGATGAGGTCGGCGCTCGGCGCATGCATGATGATCTCGACGGATGGATCCTCGAGCACATCGGCAATGGGCTGGAGCGATCCGCCCTCGATTGGGTCGATGAGCGCGATCTCATCGCCAACCGCAACCTGCGCGAGGCAGGGGATGGGCGCATACGTGCGTTCCCAAAGGAATTCGACGTCAAGGGCCATGCGCCCGACCGCGCGTGCGCGCTCGGCGAGGGCCGAAATGTCATCAGATGTTGTGTACGTGTGTGTCGTGGTCGTCATCAGGGCTAAGATTAGGCGTTGTGCAAGTTTCCGGGCTCACGAAGGCATTTGGCCCCCGCACGCTGTTCTCCGGCGCCTCCTTCAGGATAGGCCCCGGCGATCGTCTGGCGATCGTCGGACGGAACGGCGCGGGGAAAACGACCCTGCTCCGGATTCTTGCGGGGTTGGAGGTGGCCGACAGCGGATCGGTGTCGATTCCGCGGGGTGAGCGGGTGGCGCTTCACGACCAGCGGCCCGATGCAACATCGGCAGGCACGGTGCGCGAATACGTGGAACAGGGGCTCGCACACGCCCGTGATGCCGAGGATCGCCTGGCGTCTATCGAAGCGCGCATGGGTGCGGGCGACCACGGCCCCGAGACCATGGCCGAGTACGAGCGGGCCCATGCCGATCTCGATGCTGCAGGTGGGTACCACTGGCGCGCATGGGTGGAGCGGGTCACGCGCGGTCTCGGCCTCTCGGATGATCAGCTGGATCGTCCACTCACGAGCCTGTCCGGCGGGGAGCTGACGCGCGCATCACTTGCGCGGGCGATTGCCGGGCGTCCCCAGGTGCTGCTGCTCGACGAGCCCACCAACCACCTCGACCTCGAGGCGATGGAGTGGCTGGAGCGCGCCATCACCGAGTTGGCTGCCGCAGTGGTCATCGTGTCGCACGATCGCTGGTTTCTTGAGTCGACGGCAACTTCCGTGCTGGATCTGTCGCGCGAGAAGGCCCGTCTGTGGCCAATGGGGTATTCCGCATTCCGGCGCGCCCGGGCTGAGGACGATGCGCAGTTGGCAGTTCAGGCCGAGCGCCGCGACGAGGAGATCGCGCGCCTTGAGCGGTTCGTCATCCGGTGGCGTGCTGGCACCCGGGCACGCCAGGCGAAGTCGCGTGCGAAGCGGCTGGAGCGCACCGAGCGCATCGAGCCGCCAAGCCGCGAGCGGTCGCTCTCGTTCGGGTTCCCAAAGACCGAGCGCCCCGGGCGCGTGGTGATGGAGGCGGATGGGCTGCGGGTCGACATTGCCGATCGCGTACTGGTGGACGACGCCGGATTCACCATCGAGCGGGGGCAGCGTGTGGCCGTGGTGGGGCCGAACGGGGCGGGGAAGACCACAACCATCGAAACCCTGCTCGGGCGGCGCGAGGCAGCGGCGGGCCGGGTGAGCATCGGGCACAAGGTCATTCCCTCGTACTTCAGCCAGCACGCGCGTGAGTACGTGGAGACGCGCACGATCGTGGAGACGGTGAAGTCCGGGACGTCGCTCACTGAGACCGAGGCCCGTCGCCTGCTCGGGCGGTTTCTCTTTCGCGGCGAGCTGGCCGACCGCACCATTGAGGGGCTTTCGGGTGGGGAGCGTCGACGCCTGAGCCTGGTGCAGTTGGTGGCCGAGGGCGGAAACCTTCTGGTGCTGGACGAGCCCACCAACCATCTCGACGTCGAGAGCCGCGAGGCCCTGGAGGATGCCCTCGGCGCCTATGACGGCACAATCATCATGATCTCGCACGACCGTGCGCTCATCGATGCCGTGGCGACGCACACCTTGTCGCTGGAGCAGGGCACCGTGGTCATGCGCTCGGGTGGATATGCCGACCTCATTGCCATGCGGGAGGAGGATGCCGAGGAAGCGGCCATGTCCCCCCCGCCGCCCGTGCAGAAAGAGGTCACGCCCAAGCCCGTCAGAAAGGGCGGTACCGGCCGGATTGCGCGTGAGGTGTCGAAGATTGAGACGCGCATCGCGTCAATTGAGTCTGATCTGCGTGACGTTGAGGGGCAGGTTGAGGCCGCTGGGGTCGCGGGTGATGTGGACCGGGTGATGGAGCTCAGCGAGCGCCACCGTGCGCTGCAGGAGGACCTCGTGTACGCCCTCGCCGAATGGGAGCAGCGCGCCGCGCTCCTGTCCGACGCATGATTGACGCCCCAGCCGGCGCCGGGATTCCGGAGGGTCTGCTGGTGCGGCTGGAGGGGGTTTCCCGCCGGGTGGAGGTGCCCACCGGCGGAGAGGTCGTGATTCAGGACCCATCCGGGCATGTCGGTGCTGTGGCGCACGGCCAGCTCGCAGTGGCGGTGCCCGGTCACGGGGGGCGGATGCATACCATCGCCCTCCTCCAGGAGGGTGATGCGCTCGTGTTGCCCGGGGACGCGTGGCCCGAAGCGGCGGGTGCCGTGATGCGGGGTGCGACGGACTCGGTGGTCCTCGTGGTGGTTCAGGACATGACTGAACTGCTGGCGGCCGATCCCGAACTGGGTGCGTGGATTGTGCACGCGCTCGCCGGCGCCGTGGCCGATCGCGAACGCTCCACGGCCATCGCACTCGAGCCGCGGGTGGAGCGTCGGCTTCTGTTCAAGCTTCGCCAGTTGGGTGAGCACTGGGGGCGGGTGACGCCAGAGGGGGTGAGGCTCGACCTCAGGGTGACCCATCAGGAGCTCGCCGACATGGTTGGTGCGGCCCGGGAGTCGGTGACCGTTGCCTTCGGGCGCCTGCAGGAGCAGGGTGAGATCGAGATGCGTCAGCGCACGGTGATCATCCGCCGCATGGACGATCAGTCTTTGACGGCCACCGATATCGCGTAGCGGCCGAGGGAGTCTTCGTCCCAGGTCGTGAGCCGCATTCCGGCGTCTGCATAGAGCGCGGCGACGCCCTCGAGGGTGAACTTGCACGAGATCTCAGTACGGATGGTGCGCCCCTCTGGCACGTGAAGCCGGAGGTCGAGCCCCGGGAGGTCCCAGTCGATTGGACGGCTGGCGCGCAGGTGCATCTCGATGCGCGATGCACGGGTATTCCATCTCGCCTCGTGAACGAACGCGGTGGGGTCGGCGTCACCGCCAAATGCCCGGTTGACATGCCGGATGATGTTGCGGTTGAACTCGGCGGTGACGCCCAGGGCGTCGTCGTACGCACGCACCAGCACTGCGGGGTCGTGGGCGAGGTCGGTACCCATGAGCAGCGCGTCGCCAGGGGCGAGCAGCCGGGCAAGGCGCCGCACCATCGAGCGCCGCTGGGCGGGCTCGAGGTTGCCGAGGGTGCTGCCGAGGAATGCCACGAGCCGGGTGCCACCTGCCTGCCGACGCGGGATCTTGCCCAGATGCCGTGAGAAGTCGCCGGCGATCCCGTGCACTCGCAGGCCGGGGTACGCCACTGAAAGCGCGGACGCGCTGCGGGCGATGGTGCCCGGGCTGATGTCGAAGGGGATGTAGCGCAGCAGGTCACCGGCACGTGCCATGGCGCCGAGAATCGCCCGGGTCTTGGTGGCGGCTCCCGAGCCGATCTCGACGAGTTCGGTGGGGTGCACGGCCTCGATCACGGCATCCATCCGGGCATCAAGAAGTGCCTGCTCAGTGCTGGTTTGGTAGTACTCGGCGAGGTCGGTGATGCGCTCGAACAGGGCACAGCCCGCGTCGTCGTAGAACCACCGGGGCGAGATGGTGGGGGGCGTGGCCGCGAGCGAGCGCCGCAGTTCATCTGCGGCACGCTGGTCGTCGCCCGCCGCCACGTGGGAGTCAAGTCGCCAGGGCCGCACGGCTCTCTGGATGGTGGTGGTCATTCGGCGTTCCACGCCAGCCTGAGGCCGGCGAAGATCTGCCGGCGTTCAGGAAGGTCCCAGTTGCGGAAGGTTGCGCGCGCGGCAACCGACTGGGTGGCCCACGACCCCCCGCGCAGCACCTGATATCCGCCTCCAAAGAATGGCTCCGCGTACTCGCGGTACGGGAATGCGCGAAATCCGGGGTAGCAGTCGAATGACGTGGAGGTCCACTCCCATACATCTCCCAGGAGCTGCTCGCAGCCGCTGGCCGACGCGCCCGCGGGGTATGCCCCGGCATGCGAGGGGCGGAACGAGCACTGCCCGACATTCGCCCGCCCGTCGTGGACCGCATCGCCCCATGGGGCCCAGGCGTCGACGGGAGACTCTGGGGTCAGGCGGGCCGCCATCTCCCACTCAGGTTCGGTCGGAAGCCGACCGCCCGCCCATCGGGCGTGAGCCTCGGCCTCGAAGAACGACACGTGGCAGAGAATCTCGGCGGGATTCAGGGCCTCGGTGCAACCGAACTGCGTGCGCTGCCAGCCGCCCTGACCGTCGCGCTGCCAGTGGAGCGGCGCGGTGACGTCGGCCTCGCACCGCCAGGCCCACCCGGCCTCGCTCCAGTGCCGAGGGTCCGCGTAGCCACCATCGGCCATGAATTCGAGGTGGCGCCCGATGGTGACCGGATGGCGGTCGAGCAGAAAGGAGGCGACCTCGGTTGGATGGCAGGGGCGCTCGCAGTCGAGCGCGCCGTGGGCGCCGTCGGATCCCATCATCAGTGGGCCACCGTCGATGGCCACCGGGTCCGGCCCGGTGACAGGCGTGTCAACCGGCGGGAGCGCCCCGGCACACGGCGAGTAGGTGCCCGCGGGCATGAGCTGGAGGGTCTGCAGCAGCGTCTCGTCGTGCTGCGCCTCATGCTGGGCCACCATGTCCCACACGAAGCCTCCGCGAGTGAGATCGGGGGCGCCGTCAGAGAGGTCGGCACCCGCGAGAACGGCGAGAGCACGTTCGCGTGTGCGGCGCATGTACTCATGCGACTCCTCGGCGTCGAGGATGCGGATGTCCCCGCGCACGGCGCGCGGGGTTGCAAAGGCATCGTAGGTGGCCGCCAGATCGGGGTGGAGCGGCGCAGACTGGTCGAGGCGCGTGACCAGCCACAGTTCCTCGTACGCGGCGATGTGCGCCATATCCCACGCGGGCGGACTCATGATCGGGTCGGGGCTGCGCGTAATCCATTCGGGGTCGAGCGGCTCGAGAATGGCGAGCGTGCGCTGCCGAACCGCCTCGAGGCGATCTGCGATGGCATCCGGGGCAGCGGTCATGCGGGCATCATGCACGCCGCTGGCCCTCAGATGACGTGAGGACGGTCACATCGGGCCGACCGCCACACGACCCGGTCGCGGGCCGCCGGGCCGCGTGCGGGCCTACTCGGTGGAGAGGTTGGGGTCGGCCTGCTGGGTGACGGGATAGATGGCGAGGAAGTGATCCTGGGGTGCTGCAAGGAGCACGTCAACCTCAGCGACGGTGGCGGACTGCCCCGACTCCGCGAGGGCGTCGCGGTAGCGCCCCAGAAGTTCGCCCACGCTTTGCAGATCATCGTCATTGAGCGCAATGATGCTGACCTTCGCCGCCTTGGAGAGGCGACGCCGGATGGCGGCCTCGTCAAGGTTCCAGTCGGCGTTCTGGCGCACATAGACCACGCCGCCGGTCATCCCCGAACACAGCCACGGACCCGGATCACCGAGTACAACCACCCGCCCGCCGGTCATGTACTCGAAAGCGAAGCCCTTGCAGTTGGCCCGGGCACCGAGGGTGCCAATGCGGTCGTCAATGGGGGCGTCGGGCTGTCCACCCAGCACCATGTCGGCACCCGAGAGGCGGATTCCCGCGCGCGCGTCCGCATCGCCCTGCACCAGGAAGACCCCATGCGACGCGCCGTAGGCGAATGACTTGCCCACGTGACCACCCACCCACTTGCCGGAGTCGGCCTGTGCTTTGAGAATGCTGACCTCGCCGCCCACCGAACACTTGCCCACGCCGTCCTGGGCGCCACCCGCCACGCGGATTCGTACCCCGGCCACGTTGAAGGCACCGAGTCCTGATCCGGTCGCCGCGCCATCCGTGAAGGACAGGTCAACCAGCGTGTCGCCGCCTGCGTTGCCCGCGATGCGCTTGGCGAGTGCCGGGTCGGTGTGCAGGCCGGTCTGCGCGCGGGCGATGACCCCTGCGAGATCGGTACCGAGGTTGCGGTCGCGCGCAGTCGCGGCAGCCTCTTCCACGGCCAGCGCGCCACCCGCGGCGAGCGTGTTGGATGCGGTCTGAGGTGCCCGGTGAGGGGGAGGCGGGTTGAACGCGCGGAAGTACCGCTCGCCATCCTCAGGGGCCGTGACGATGCGCTCACGGGTGGGGGTGAGAAGGCCATCGAGGTCCATCTCGGCGTGGTGGGTCACCTGCACGAGGCGGTCGGCATGACCGACGAGATCCTGTACCCGCTCAACGCCCATGTCACCTGCGATGCGGCGCATGGCCGTGCCCATCTCTGTGAAGTAGCGCACAAGCGCCTCGACTGAGGGCTCGTAGACGCGCGGAATAAATCGCTTGACGCCCCGGTGCTTCGCCTCATCCTCGTCCAGCTGGGTAGCGATTCCCACGTGGCAGGTGTCCAACTGGCAACCGCGGCAGATGGTGCAGCCGATGGCAACCATCGGGGCGGTGCCGAATCCGATGCGGTTGGCCCCCATGCAGATGAGCTTGATGGCGTCAGCAGCGGTGCGCAGGCCGCCGTCGGCCCAGATCTCAACGCGGTCACGGATACCCGCCTCAACCAGGGCATGGTGCGCAAGCACGGTGCCGATCTCGCAGGGGAGGCCGGTGCGACGCAGCGCGTGCAGGCGCGCGGCACCGGTGCCGCCGTCGAATCCTGAGAGCGTGAGAACGTCGCCCCCGGCCTTCGCGATGCCCACGGCGATGGTGCCGATACCGGGGACCACCGGCACCTTGACGATGACCTTGGCGTACGGGTTCGCGGTCTTCATCTCGTCGATGAGCTGTGCGAGGTCCTCAATTGAGTACAGGTCGTGGTTGTTGGAGGGGCTGATGAGGTCAGATCCCACAGTGGCGTTACGCGCGTGCGCGATGGCCTCGGTGACCTTGGATCCGGGAAGGTGACCGCCCTCGCCGGGCTTCGCACCCTGTCCGATCTTGATCTCGATCCACTCCGACGAGTTGAGGAGAAGCGACGACACGCCGAAGCGACCGGAGGCGATCTGCACGCCGCGGTGCTTCGGGTACTTGCCGTACATGTCGTGGATCTCGCCGCCCTCGCCGTTCATCGACAGCATGTCGGCGCG
>Ga0194043_1001222_pt1 | contig 14621 bp, 13 predicted proteins | sample JunL4415m_MetaG_FD_161274 | JGI IMG/M metagenome (GOLD analysis project Ga0194043, IMG submission 161274) | Anoxic zone freshwater microbial communities from boreal shield lake in IISD Experimental Lakes Area, Ontario, Canada - Jun2016-L442-15m | ecosystem: Environmental > Aquatic > Freshwater >...
CGGGTCGAGAGTATGCGCGTGATCACCGACGATCTTCCCGGTGCCGACTTCATCACCGAGGCCACCGTCAAGGTGTGGATTGGCGATCAGCGCTTCGTGAACACATGCGAAGGCAACGGACCGGTGAATGCCATCGACATGGCGCTGCGAGCAGCACTCTCTGGCCGCTATCCGGAGCTCTCCAAGGTGCATCTCACCGACTACAAGGTGCGCATCCTCGATGGGGCAACTGCCACTGGCGCGATCACCCGTGTGCTCATCGACGCAACGAACGGCGACCGCTCGTGGACCACCATCGGCGTGAGCTGCAACATCATCGAAGCTTCGTGGCGTGCCCTCGAAGAGTCGCTGGTCTTTGGGTTGCTGCACTCCGCCGGATAGAACTAAGGGTCATGGCTGCTCCTAAGTTCGCTCCCGTCCCCGCTGTCGAAGCAGTTCGCACCTACGAGTCACCCGACTCTGTTCCTGCGAGCTGGTCGCCAGATCGTCCCGGCGAGATTCAGGGTCGTCAGCCAAGCGGCAGCCAGCTTGGATACCAAGGCCCCGATCAGGGCTATGCGCTCACCTTGGCCGAGCGTCTTCGCCCCACATTGAACGTGCCTGCAGGCGAGTCAGCCAACGACGCCGTGCGCGGTTGTCTCAACATTGCGTTGCGTCGCGCTTCGCTCTTTGGTCGGGCGCCAGTGGTGCATGACCTCACCATTGCATTCACGATCTGGGGTTGGTTCGACCCCAAGCCGTCGGCCGCGCTCGTCGCTCGCCGCCGCGAACTGTTTGAGGGCGTATCGCACACCACCCAGCACTACACCGAGGGTCGCCACATTGCCGACCTCGTGCCCGAGTCAACGCTGCGGCTCACCCCGCAACAAGCGGCCGACTCATACCCAGACAACTGGCGTCAGCTCACCGGCGCCTGAACCGGAGACTCCCAGTGACCCAATCAATGACCCTCACCGACGAGCAGCGTCAACTACGCGCCGTCGTGCGCCAGTTCGCCAAAGACAAGATTGCTCCGCAGGCGGCCGAGACCGATCGCAACGGCACCTACAACTGGCAGGCGTTCGAAGCCTTGAAATCGATGGAGCTCACGGGCTTGTCGTATCCGGTTGAGTACGGCGGCGCTGGCGCATCGTTGGTCGACCAGGCCATCGTGGCCGAGGAAATCTCTGCGGCGTGCGCGGCCACAAGCCTGATGTTCCTCATCAGCAAGTTGGCGATGCTGCCGGTGCTCAACTTTGGTAGCGAAGAATTGAAGAGCACCTATATCCCGCGCATTTGCAGTGGCGAGAGCCAAGCCAGTTACGGGCTCAGCGAAGCCGATGCCGGAAGCGATGTGGCCTCGATGACCACCAAGGCCGAAGCCGACGGCGATTCGTGGATTCTCAATGGCTCGAAATGCTGGATCACCAACGCTGGCATCAGCGATCTCTACACGGTGTTTGCACGCACGTCTCCCGATCGCCACACCGGTCTCACTGCATTTTTGGTGAAGGCCGAGTGGGGTGTCGAGGTCGACAAACTCGAGCACAAACTTGGCATCAAGGGATCACCTACCGGAGTCATTCGATTCAACGATGTGCGCGTCCCCGACTCGCATCGCATCGGCGCAGTTGGCCAAGGCTTCGCAGTGGCCATGCACACACTCGATCGCAGTCGCCCAACCATCGGGGCGCAAGCCGTGGGCATCGCTCAGGGCGCGCTCGACTTTGCGATTGGTTACATGAAAGAGCGCCGCACCTTTGGTCGTCCGCTCGCCGACAATCAAGGTCTGCAGTGGATGGTTGCCGATTGCGCGATGCGCATTGAGGCCGCTCGCCAATTGGTGTTTCGTGCGTGTGCAATTGTCGACGATGGCGATCCGCACGGTGAGTTGTCGGTTGCTGGCGCAATGGCGAAGTGTTTCGCCAGCGACGTGGCTATGCAGGTCACTACCGATGCCGTGCAGTTCTTGGGTGGCTACGGCTACACCAACGAGTTCCCGGTAGAGCGCATGATGCGCGACGCGAAAATTACTCAGATCTACGAAGGCACCAACCAGATTCAGCGAATGGTGATCGCGAAGAACACGTTCGGATGATCCAGCAGTGGGTGACGTGAAGTCGGATGACTCCAACCTCGACTCTCTGCGACCTCAGCTACCCGGGCGTGCGACAGTCTCAGAGATGGTGCGAGCCTTTTGGCCGTTCACGCGCGGGTTCCGACGCGTGTTCGGCCTGCAGTTTGCTGTGTCGCTGCTCCTCTTCGCCCTGCTGGGCATACTGCCCCTGCTCACCGGTGACCTGCTGCGCACTGCGCTCAACACATTCGACGTTGGGGACAAGGGCAACCAGTTCGTCGGGAACTGGTTGGCGGCGCAGTCGGACAACCCCGCGATCCTGAACACGATCGATCTCAGCGGCGTCGATCGTGAGTCCGCGTTGGTGGGAATTCGCGCCACCGCAACGAGCGCGCTCGAGGCCAGTTCGACCGGACTTCTCGATGCCCTCTTTGCTGACGGGCTGGCATACCGCACCGACGGATTGTTGAGGAGAGCTATTGCCCTGAATGCCAATGATGTCGCGGACACCTATGGTCCCGTCCTCGAAGCGATCGTTGCCGACGGCCGCATCGAGCGGGCCGAGCTCGATGCCTTGCGCGCACCGACAACTGGTGCCAATGCGCTGAACCGTGCGAAGGGTTTTGATTTCCTTATCAGTGAGTTGGTTCTGCACCCTGATGCCGCTCGCCAACGCAGCGACGCGCGGATCAGTTCGTTCATCAGGAAACTGCTTCGTTTTCTCGGCGTGGTGATCGCCGCAGTGATTTTGCGAGCCGTTGCCGTCGCGCTTGCAATCAACGCCACATCGCGCAGTGCACGCCGACTGCAAGACGCAGTGTTCGAACGCGTTCACGACACGGTGCTCGTCGAGGCCGGAACACTTGGACGACCGAGCATGCTCAGCCGATGCACCAGCTACGTCGATCAGGTGCAAGAGGCGTTGCTGAAGGCGCAGACCGATGGTGTGCTGGCATTTGCCAGCTTGTTACTGTCGCTGTCCCTTGTGCTTTGGATCGACGTCCCGATCGGCATGATGCTGATTGGGGCGGTGCTGATCTTCGAGGTCATCCGTCGCATCGTTGCATCTCGTTGGACATCGTTGGCCCATCATCGGCTCGATCTGAAGACGGCGCTCAGCGAGACCACCGATGCTGCTGTCAGCACTGTGGCATCGGTGCGTGCCATCCGGGCCGAGGACCATTTCCGGCGACGCTTCGGTCACGAGGCCGATGAAGTGCGTTCTTGGACAACCCGTCTCGAACGCTTCGGGGAGGCCTTCGGTCTCACGGCGTTCGCCATCGGTCAGCTCGGCGTGCTCATCGTCATTGGGGTGGTTGGCTTCTTGCGTGCGGACCTGTCGATCGGCGAGGCGACGGCAGCTGTGCTGTACGTACGCACAGTCGCCGAGGCACTGTCGAGCCTGCCGGCGGTGCTCATCCGGCTGCATGAGGCGGCGCCGTACATGCGCAGGCTCCGGAACGTATTGCTGGCTCCCCTTCGACGCCCTGAGCCAACAGATCCTGTGCCGCTTCCAGCGAGACCCAGTGCCCTGCACGCTGAGAATCTGGAATATGGCGAGCCCGATAGGTCGGGTGGATGTACCGACGTCTCATTCACCGCGACGCCTTCGCGGTGGGTCATGCTCGTTGGTCCCGTCGGTAGCGGATGCGAATCGATCGTCGCTGTGTCAGCAGGGCTTGAGGTGCCGACGGCCGGACGGGTCCTGCTTGACGCAGTGGACCTTGCCACAGCCTCTCGCAGAGATATCTCCGGTCACGTTGCCGTGCTCCCGGCGCGCTCCGCTGTGCTCGAGGCCACTTTGGCCGAGAACCTCACGGTGCTGCGCCCGCAGGCGACGGCCGACGAGATCAATGCGGCGGTTGCTGCAGCCGGTTTGTCTGCCCTCGTTGCTCGGTACCCCGACGGGACGAACACGCTCGTAGGGGGTCGCCTCAGGCCCATCGGACCACAAGATCGGGCGCGCATTGGTCTGGCACGTGTGCTGCTCAGCCACGCAGAGGTCGTGATCATCAGCGATCCCACCGTGGGCCTCGACCTCGAGGCAGGCGAGGAGTTCTGGGCTGGCGCCCGTCGCTACCTTGAGGGCCGCATCGTGATTGCAACAACGCCCCGTCTCGACCTGATCGACGCCAGCGATCAGGTGGTCGTGCTCGAACGCGGCGGGGTGGTCGATGTCGGAACCCGAGCCGAACTCCTTGCTCGGCGGGGCGTGTTCACCCGGTTGTGGCAGCGCATGCTCGATGGCGTCGACCCTTCGAGTGACCTCGGATCGATACCGGGCCTGGTCACGTTGTCCCCTGAGGTGTTGGCCCAGCTCGCAACGCGGCTGGTCACCGAACGCTTCGACGACGGCCAGACGATCATCGCCACCGGTGAGGTGGCTGACCGCGTGTTCATCGTCGTCGATGGCAGCGTCGAACTGTTCGACGGCGATCGCCGCGTCGCGACGGTGAAGGCCGGCAACCATTTTGGCGACCTAGAGGCTGCCGGGGGAGCGCTCACCACGTTCTCAGCCGTCGCTCGCGGGACCACCGTGCTGCGCAGCTTGCACCGACTGGCCATCTCCGGCGGCGCGGCAGGTGTCCTCGATCGATCGCCGGCGGAGCGTGCGCTCTATGCCTACTTGGCTCGCAACGGTGTGTCGACCACAGCGGAAATCGAGGCGCAGGGCTACAGCACAGATCTCGCATCGACACTCGACGCACTTGTTGCCGACGGCGTGGTCGTGCGCACCGAACTCGATGGCGAGCTCACCTATCGCCTCGCCGGCTCGCAGCGCCGCCGCCGCGGCGGGTTGGTGTCGCTGCTTGACACGCTCTAACTCGTGAGGAAGCGGCGGATCTGGGTGTGCTCAGGAATGAAGCCAGAGCGTTGCCAGAACTCGAATGCACGCAGGTCGCCGGGGGACACATAACTCTCGACCGATGCGCAGCCACGTTCGAGGCACCACTGCACGAACGACTCACGAAGCCGGGTGCCAACGCCGAGCCCGCGATGCGACTCTTTGACATAGAAGTGCGGCATGGTCGCGAATTTCTCTCCACCGAGGTAATCGGGGAGCGCGCGTATCAGCCCGTAACAAAACGCAACGACCTCATCGCCATCAACTGCAATCTGAATTGTGCCGAGCCTGCCGACGGCCTTCTCGACGCTGCTGCGCCACAACTGCGCAGCGTTCTCGACGAACGGAACGAGTTGGCCGACGCTGCGCAGATGCTCGATGTGTTCGGCGAACAACGCCTCGACCTGATCAAAGCGTGGGTCACCTCGCTCGGGCAGCACGATAGTGACACCGTGCTCGGTCACGGCTCAGCGCTCATCAACGATTTCACGAGACCATGCACGGTGGTGAAAGCGTCGGGATCCATGTCGGTGAAGTCGAGTTGGAGGTTGAAGCTCGACTCGACGCTGTCGATGAGTTCGATCAGTCCGAACGAGTCGAGCAGGCCTGACTCGAAGAAATCGAAGTCGCCGTCAACCTCAAGGCTGTCGAATCCCAATCGGCGGGCGCGATCAATCAGGAAGCTGACAACAAACGCCTTCATTGCGGTCTCTTGTTCACTCATTGGCTCGCCCTTCAAGCGTCTTGCTCAGCGCAGCCCGATCGATCTTGCCGTTGCTGTTGAGCGGCAGATGATCGATGAAGAACACTTGCTTGGGAACCATATACGGGGGCAATACTTCGCGACACCTTGTAAGGGCAGCCGCTTCGTCGCCGTGATCGCCGTGAGCAGCGTCACGCACGGCGAAGGCGTACAGCGCTTCGGCCGCTGATCCGGCAGGATACGACACAGTGATCACCGACTCGGTGTGCAAAGCGGCGCGCAGCACAGCGTCTACCTCGGCGAGCTCGACGCGAAATCCCATGACCTGTACCTGATCATCAATGCGTCCGTGGAAAATCAGACCGTCGTCGGGTGACCACTCGACAAGATCGCCGGTGCGATACCAGCGGTCGCTGCTGCCGGGCAAGATCACGAAACTCGCAGCTGTTCGTTCTGGGTCATCCCAGTAGCCCTGGGTCACCTGTGGCCCAGCAACACACAGTTCGCCGCGCTGACCCTCGCCCACGGTGTGCCCTGCGGTATCAACGATCGCAGCCTCGTGGCCGGGGAATGGTCTGCCAATCGGTACTGCAGTTCCGGAACTGGAATTCGCAGTCCACTCGTACGAGGTGATCGCGATGGTTGCCTCGGTGGGGCCGTAGAGATTGTGCACCGTCGAGTTCGGAGCGGCAGCGCTCCATTTCTGAGCAACGCTGGCGGGAAGCGCTTCGCCGCAGAACAAGCTGATTCTCAGGCTTGGATACGCGCCGGGCTTCATCGTTCGCATGCGGTCCATCAGCATCGCTACCGAAGGCACCGAGAACCACGCCGTGATTTCTTCGTCGCGGATGAACTTGGCTGGGGCGATCGTTGCTCGTTTCGTCGGAACGCACAGGCACGCTCCCGCCATCCATGTCGCGAATAGATCGTGCACGCTGAGGTCGAACGTAAGGTCGAACATCTGTGAGCAACGGTCGGCAGGTGTGTATTCGTAGGCACTGACCGCGTGTGACAGATACGCAGACACGTTGGCCTGGCTGACGCCGACTCCCTTGGGCATGCCGGTGCTGCCCGAGGTAAAGAGCAGATACGCGATCGATTCATCGCTGACGATTGGGGTCTCGACATGTGGCGTCGTGGCAATGTCTCGCGCATCTAGCCGAAGGCCCGTTCCGGAAGTTGCACTCCATTCGGGCAGGCGACGCGTTGGGAAGAGCACCGTCAGGTCGCCCTCGCACGATTCCAGTAGCGGTCGAGCTGCATCGTCGGCCTCTGGGCCCACTACCAGCGTGGCTGCCCCTGATCGACGCAGCATGCCACCGGTGCGCTCCACCGGAAAACCGGCGTGCAAGGGCACATAGGTGCGGCCGGCGAGCACTGCGCCGAGCACGCCCAGATACGCGTCGAGGCTGCGTTGACCGAGCACAGCCACGGGCGCCCCAGTGGGGTCGCCTTGTGAGATGGCGGCGGCAATGGAGCGGGCGCGCTCGTCGAGTTCGCGGTATGAAATCGAGGTTCCGTCAACCTGCAACGCCCACTGGTGTGGCGACTTGAAAACCCCGCTCCGCCAAGCGTCGGCCAGCGATCGCACCCCGAGGTGGCCCAGTGCTGGCGATTGTGGTGGAGGAACCGATCGCTGCGCCATGCTCCCGTCCTTCCAACTGCTCGGAATGAGCGCGGACGAGTAGGTTAGCGGAATGTCTTTTACCGCTGACCAGCCCGCAAGCGCGCCAGATTCGTCAGCGCGCCGGCGCCGTGTCCGACTCGGAATGCGGTGGAAGCTTGTTTTTGGCTTCGGCCTTGCGATCACAATTGTCTTCTTTGCGGTAGCGGGCTGGATTCTCAGCTTCTCCACAAACACGGCCACCACGAGGCTCAAGAACAACTTGGTCGATCTGGCAGAGGGTGGAGTTCAGACCATTGATGTCGCCAACTTCTCCAAGTTGCTCACGATCCCAGAACGGCCCACACCCGGTACCACGTATCCCGCGAACGCTGGATTCCTTGCTGGCAAGACAGCAACAGCCGAAAGCACGTGGCCAACCGACCCGGCCTACTGGCAGCACGTGAACGAGATGCTCAATATTCGTCGCACCAATCCCGACGCATCGCCGTATACGTATGCCACCACCCCCGATGGAGTACTTCGCTTCATCGGCCAGTGGGGTGCATATGGCTTCACCCACGTGAGCTGGTGCGCCGACTCCAAGGGTGTGCAGATCGATGACCCGTGCGGCGCTCAGTTCAAGCAGTCTGCCGCCGAGTTATACGGCACGGTTCCCACCTACGTGACCGACGGCCTCTTACGCACGACGCCGCAACCTGCGTACACCGACGCGCTGAACACATGGATCTCCGTGTATACGCCAATCAAGGACACGGCTGGCAAGACGGTGGGCGCACTTGGGGTTGACTATCCGCTGTCGTATGTCAACGACGTTCGTTCTCATGTGCTGAGGGTGCTCTATCCCGTGTTCGGCGCTTCGTACCTCGTGCTGCTTGTGCTCGTCTACCTCATGGCCGGCCTCGTCACCCGCCGCCTCGGTCGGATCACATCGGTGACCCAGATGGTTGCCGATGGTGACTACTCGGTCGACGTGACCGACTTCGCCAAAGCGTATTTCCGCGATGAAATGACCGAGCTGGCTGACAACTTCCAGGTGATGACCCTCAAGGTGGGTGAACGCGAACGAAGCCTGACACGAACGGTCGCAGTGCTGCGCGTCGAGATCGACGAAGCAAAACGAATGGATGCTGTGAAGGAGATCGTCGATAGTGACTTCTTCAACCACCTCACCCAGAAGGCGGCAGCGATGCGCGCCAAGGTGAAGGACCAAGAGCTTCAGGATGCTGCGGTAGGGCGCGGCGACTCAGGGGCGGAGCCATCAATTGACTGATGACCTGAATCTCTTTGGAGAAAAGAGCGACGCGCCAAGGCCCCGGCGCAACATCGACGACGCATTAGGCGATATGTCACGTGCCGCTGAGCGTACGCGAAGCGCTGGCAGTGCACTCGACGATCTGATTGCTAGCTCGGGTGCTCGCCCGAGAGGCGAAGCCGCACCATCTGAATCGGCGCGTCTCGACACGCGCAATCGTTGGGCACTCGCGCTCGCGTTTGCGCTTGCCGGCGTGGGGTTCTGCGGGGTGCTCACTGAGTCCGTTGCCGCTTCACAGTTGCTCAGCAACAGCAGTCCCTTGGCCTTGGCGGTGGTCTGGCCACTTGGTGGTCTCGGCCTGCTGCTCATCGCGTTTGCTCAAATGCGCTACGTCGACCGATTCGCACGACTGGGCGTGGTGCGCTGGGTGTTCTTCATCTGCAGCGCCGCCTTTATCGCCATGCTGGCTCTCGTCGCACTCGGTGTGTCGCACAAGGTTCCGGCGGCCATCGCGTGGCTGTTGGCCGACCAACTCAACTTCTTGCTGCCCCTTGTGTTGTGGACCCTCGCTGGCGACGTGTTCACCACCGGCCAAGGTGCCACAGTATTTCCGAAGATTTCCCGATGGCTGTTCGGCGGTCAGATAGCCGGTCTTGCCGTTGCCGTGCTCGCACCCACGGTGTTCAACCTGAACGATGACTCGCTCATTTGGCTACTCGTGGCGCCGCCGCTGGTCGGAATTCTGGTGGCGCTGCTCTTGCCGCGGGCACTCGCCGGTGCCACCACCGGAGTCGGCCACCAACGCGCGCAGAGCGCAAGCGAGGCACTCAAGGACACCGTCAGCTTCATTCGCGAGCTTCCTGCCTTTCGTTGGATGTTCTGGGTCGGAGTGTTCGCCATCTTCGGCGGAACGATGGTCGACTTTGGGTTCCTGCACCTTGCGACGAAGCGTTTCTCCGATGCTGGTTCGCTGCAAGCGCTGTACGCCGGCACCTCATTGGTGTGCTTCGTAGCGTGTTGGTTACTGCAGAACTACGGATCAACGAAGATCATCAAGAGCCAAGGGATTGCGCGGGTGCTTCAATTGCTCCCTATCGGTGCGTTGCTCGGTGGAGCCGTGCTTGTTGTCGGCGGCGCGACCACCACCGTGGCACTCGGTTCTCTTGCGCTGTTCATCTGGCGTATTCCGCGATGGAGTATTGATGGGTCAGCGAGGCAGGCCGCGATGGCGAGTTTGCCCGACGAGCGTCGACTTCGTGTCTCGTTCGCAATCGACATGGGGCCCCTGGCGCTCAGCCTGATCGTCGCTGCTGGTCCCATCGCACTTGCGGTGCAGACCCACAACCTGTGGATCGCTCCGTTGATCGGCGTTGCGAGCGCGGCTGTTGGTCTCGTGCTCAGCCGTCACACTGTTCGCACATGGGACGACACCCAGCTGTCGTACCGACTTAAGCGGCGTAAGCGACTCGGCTGATCATTGCTGGCTCACGGCAATGGCCGAGGTCAGCGGGTCCGTTCGGCGCCTACCGCCGAAGCCACCCAGGGAATGTCGGCATCGAATCGGTAGTGGTCGAGCAAGAACGCTGCAGCCCCAGCCTCGCGCGCTTGGCCTTCAATCGTGGCAGGTTCGATTCCCTCAGGGGGGAGCCAGAGCAGATGGAGTCGACGCAGTTCTGAGCCGGGGCCTTGCCATTGTGCTGCGCTTTTCGGTTCGTAATACTCAATGCCGAGGTCGCGCATACCAATCAGCCTGTAGATAGGCACGTTGGTCCGTGGTGCGTCGCCAACCAATCCGAGCACCGGTACGTTTCCACAGTCGTTGGCCAATTGCTCGATGATCGTGTGATACAGCCACGCCAGTAACCGACGCTGCCCGACTTTCAATGTGCCAACGGCCGGGTCAAGTTGTACGAAGTGAACAATGGCAATGGTTCGATGAAGGTTCGAATCGAATACCACGTAGCCAGCGGGCGCCCCATCAACCTCAAGCAACCATTGGTGCGACTGCACCTGTGCAGCGCTCGCGCGCGCACCCGATCGGTTGCGCAGCAGTGGCGTAAAAAAATGGTGTTTCGGAAATGCTGTTTCGTGACGAGCGATCAACGAAGCGCTGAGTTGGCCATCGGGATCGCCGTTCACGTCGGTGAGCACGATCAACGTGCCGTCGTCGGCGCGTTGCGACAGGGGTGACCCGCGCCCGATGTCGGGCGCGGTTTCGGGATGAATCATTGGCCGAAGGCCGGGGTGGTCTAGGCGCCGACGCGCGCAGCGACAGCTGCAAGGGTGCGCGACCACGGATGGTCGGGGCTAGTGATGCTGAACAGGCCGCCGGATGCGTTGGTCACCATGTCTTCGGTGAGCTGCAACACGCCTGCGACTTCGGCACCGTACGCACGTGAGACATCTTCGCTGACTGCCGCGAGATCTGCCTGTGACGGAACCTTGTTGACCAGCAACAACAATTCGGGTACGTCGAGCCGACGAGCGATGTCGACGGTTACGGCAGTTCCCTGAAAGTCTTGCTTGTCGGGGCGCAGGATCAGCAACAAGGTGTCGCTGATCGTGATGGAAAGCAGGGTCTCTTCGTTGAGCCCAGGGTGCGTGTCGATGACCAAGACGTCGAGGTTCAAGCCCTTCACGAGTGCCCGAAAGCCTTCGTTGAGGAGTTCAACGTCGTAGCCCTGGCGCAGCACCTTGGCGATGTCTGCGGCCTTGATGCTGGCTGGCACGAGGTACAACGTTCCGGTGGTGGCTCCCACCTTCGAGGTGACATCGTGTGCGCATTCGACGATTGGGCAGCCGCCGTAGAGATAGTCGTTGAGCATTTTGCCTTGCATCTCTTCGTCGAAGCCGAAAAGAACATGAATCCCTGGCGATTGCACGTCGGTGTCGACCACTGCGACACGCTTTCCGGACAGCGCGAGCTGTGCCGCGATGTTGGCGCTGGTGTTGCTTTTTCCTGTTCCACCACGAAATGAATGGACAGACACGATCTTGGTCACGGAGGTTCCTCCCGGTAGCTCCCGCAGCGTGCGCTGCTGGATACAATCGGTGAATCTTAGCCGTGCCCAACGGTGCTAGGCATATCGGAGGTAGTCGGTGTCGGATCAGTTTTTTAGCCGCGAGGAGATTCTCGGGGGCGGACTGTCACGAGTTCGCCGGGCGCGGGCGATTGTGTTCCTCCTCGAGCAGGAGGCGCAGCGAATTGGGGATCGCAACGCGGCCCTCGCTGCGGTGTCCCCAGAGGCTCCAGGGATCTTCTTCGCTATCTGCAATGGGGACCCCGAGTTGATGCGCCGATCCCTCCCGGGCGAGGCCGACGCGGCATTCATCGAGTCGTTCCGTAACTCCCGCAGGCGGTCAAAGCCTGCGGCAAGCAAACTCCTCGAGAACACTGTCGATTCGTGGAAGGTGCTCCTCCCCGAGGACATGGCGCTGCGAGCCGAGGTGCTGCATCAGATGTCGCTTCGGCATGGCCTGCCGCGGAATCGCAGTCGCCGCATCGCTGCCGAGTTCGGTGTCGGTCAGCAAGCGTTCGATGACGCCTATCTCCGCGCCGTTGGTGACCCAGCTTCAACTGCTTTCGGACCGGACCTCGGTTGGTTCGCTTCCTTGCGGAAGTCTTCGGCCACGCGCTAATCAATTGCAAAAGCCGCACAGTGATTTTGGAGCAGACATGAAGTCGTCGTACACAACTATCACCGTCGAGCAGCAAGAGGCCGTTCTCGTTGTCACGCTGAACCGGCCCGATGTGCTCAATGCCTTCGACCAGACGATGCAGGACGAGTTGCGCAGCGTGTGGCGCGACATGCGCTCGGACAACTCGATCAATGCGGGAGTCATTACTGGCTCTGGCGACCGTGCCTTTTGTGTTGGCATCGATCGCAACCAGCCGATGACCGTCATGGAAGGCACGCTGTTTGGAACCAGCAATGCGTTCATGTACGACGACCCGGGCGACGATCTCGGGCCGAAGTCGTGCGACCTGTGGAAGCCGGTCATCGCTGCGGTGAACGGCATGTGTTGTGGCGGAGGGTTCTACATTCTCGCCGAGGCCGACATCGTGGTGGCCGCCGATCACGCCACCTTCTTCGATCCACACGTCACCTACGGCATGCCCGCTGTGTACGAGCCAATGAAGATGATCAACAGAATGCCGTTCGGCGATCTGTTGCGGATGTCGCTGGTGGGCTCTCGCGAGAAGATCTCTGCCGCAACAGCTCTGCGCATGGGCATGGTCAGCGAGGTCACTACGTCGGCCGACCTGATGACCACCACGCTCGAACTCGCGCAGGCCATTGCCTCACAACCGGCGATGGCCGTGCAGGCCACGCTGCGGGCCATTTGGGCAGCGCGAGAACTCTCGCCGAGCCAGGCCAAGGGAATGGCGCCGGCGCTCATTGCCCACGGCATGAGTCAGAACCTGTATGCCGAAGGCCAACAAGACTTCGAGAACAAGGTCAGGGTCAAGCCCAAGATTCGCTAACGGATCGCTGCCCAGCCGTATCCGCTGGGTTGGTTTGGCTACTATCAACCGCAATGAACAGCGACGATGTCGGTCTTGTAGCGCGTCAAACCTCTGGCTCAATCACGCTTGATCAATTGTCGAAGCACTACCCAGCGCAAGTCGCGGTTGACCGAATTGATCTCACGATTGCGGGCGGTGAGTTCTTCTCGTTATTGGGCCCATCGGGCTGCGGCAAGACCACAACGCTGCGGATGATCGCTGGTTTCGAGGAGCCCACGAGCGGACGCGTGCTGATCGACGATGAAGACGTCACCCACGTCGGCGCCGACAAGCGTCCGGTCAACACGGTGTTTCAGAGCTATGCATTGTTCCCCCATCTCAGCGATGCCGACAACGTTGGGTTTGGGCTGCGGTTCACCAAATCGTCAAAGGCCGAGACCGCCAAGCGTGTGGGCGAGGCGCTCGAACTGGTACGCCTCAGCGAGTTCGGCAAGCGGATGCCGCATCAGCTGTCGGGAGGCCAACAGCAGCGCGTTGCGTTGGCTCGAGCTCTGGTGTTGCGGCCCAGCGTTTTGTTGCTCGACGAGCCGCTTGGTGCGCTCGATGCCAAGCTTCGCAAGACGTTGCAATCAGAGCTCGTGAGCCTGCAGCGCGACGTGGGCATCACCTTTGTCTACGTGACGCACGATCAAGAAGAAGCGCTCACGATGAGCGATCGGCTCGCAGTGATGGACCGTGGCGTGGTTGCGCAGTTGGGCACGCCTCGCGAGGTGTACGAACGGCCCGAGAACGCGTACGTCGCCGACTTTCTCGGCACCGCCAATCTCATCGATGCGCAAGCAAACGGCGATGGCAGTTGCACGTTGGCCGGTCAGCGAATCGCAGTCGCCGAGTCGCAAACGATCACGGGTCCGGTCCGTTTGATCGTTCGGCCAGAACGCCTTCGCCTCGTGGGCCCAGCGGCGCAATCGAATCTCGCCGGTTTTGTGAGTCGCGTGGTGTACGTGGGGTCGGTGACCCAGGTCTATGTCGAGCTTGCATTCGGCGTCACCGTGCAAGCCTTGATGGCCAACGACGGCGACGCAGTGGTGCCCGACTGCGGATCACTTGTGCAGCTGTGGTGCCCAAGTGATGCGGTGCGGATCCTCGCTCGCTGAGCTGATTACCAACTGGCGAGTTCTTTCAAGCTGTTCTCGCCAGCGTTGGCGTCGCCTTGTCGGCGGCGCATCACGCGCATGATTGCGAACACGGCAACAAGCGCCAGCATCGACACGCCCAGCATGATGGTGGCGAGGGCGTTGAGCGCTGGCGTAGCGCCGCCTCGGACCGACCCGTAGATCTTCACAGGCACGGTCTCGGATCCGGCGCCAGAAGACAACAGCGACGATGCCACGAAGTCGTCGATCGATGTTGCAAAGACGAGCACCGCTGAGGCAAAGATCGCAGGCGTGAGCAACGGCACGATCACCATGCGCACGGCTTGAAACGGTGACGCGCCAAGATCTCGCGCGGCCTCTTCGAGGTCGGGCCCGATAGAGAGCAATCGTCCGCGTACCACGATGACCACATAGCTGAGCGAGAAGGTGACGTGGCCCACCAACTGTGCGGGTCGACCCAGATCGAGGAAGGTGTAGCTGTTGGTGACCACCAAGAACAACGCGGTTCCGACC
>Ga0194043_1001228_pt1 | contig 14583 bp, 13 predicted proteins | sample JunL4415m_MetaG_FD_161274 | JGI IMG/M metagenome (GOLD analysis project Ga0194043, IMG submission 161274) | Anoxic zone freshwater microbial communities from boreal shield lake in IISD Experimental Lakes Area, Ontario, Canada - Jun2016-L442-15m | ecosystem: Environmental > Aquatic > Freshwater >...
AAATAAGAAAACTCATGAAATGCACTTAATTCCTCAATCTTAATATATGCGTTGCAATGTGTTTAAATAAATAACACTGGATTATAATTAACCATTGTCACTGTTATTACATTCTATTTTTGTATTCTGTTATCGCATTATGAAATTTCATGACAATCATTTTGAAACATATGTTGAATCTGCCCTGTCAAAACCGCTGCATCCTAAATTGAAACAATTGTATGCAACCGCATTCCCGTCAAACGTGAATCATCTGAGAAATTTAATATTTTACGGCCCGCAGGGAACGGGAAAGTACAGTCAGGTGCTCGCATGCATAAGCCGATACAGTCCAACCCGTCTTAAATATGAAAAATGCTTGACGGTTTCATACAATAAAGAAACGTATTTCATAAAAATCAGTGACATTCATTTTGAGATAGACATGTCATTGCTGGGTTGCACCTCCAAGCTGTTGTGGAATGAAATGCACAGTCAAATCGTGGATGTGATCAGCGCGCGGGCCGACACGGTGGGAATCATCGTGTGCAAATACTTTCACAGCATTCACAGCGAATTGCTGGAAACGTTTTACAGCTACATGCACATGCCGCACCAAGGCGGCACCAACCACATTCGTTTGAAATACATCCTCATCACAGAACACATCGGGTTCATCCCAAACAATATTTTGAACAGTTGTGAAGTTGTACCGGTGGCACGCCCCACTGCCGCCATGTATAAAAAAAATATCGCTCCATCTTCAACTGTAAAAATAATCCCTGAGAACATAACCAATATAAAAATTTTGCAAAATTGCAAAAATACCGCAAATGCACCTGCGCATAAAGAATTGTTTGATAACCTGTGCGAATACATAACCAATGTGGACCAAATTCGGTTCGCACAATTGAGAGAATTGTTGTATGATATATTGATTTATGATTTTGACATCACTGAGTGCGCATGGCATTTGATTACGGAATTAAAACGCAAAGGGTTGCTGCATGACGACGACATGTCGGCCGTGATGATCAATGCCTACAAATTCCTGCAGTATTACAACAACAACTATCGTCCCATTTATCATTTAGAGAACTTTGTGTTCATGTTGATCAACATCATTGGTGCAAATAGAACTAAAATGACATGCGTACAGAAATAAAAATGTAATGATACTTATATAATCAAACATGAGTGAAGAACGCGTGAATCAACTGGTTCACACAATATTTGGTCCAAGGTTTCACATTGAAATGTTTGTAGATACCCGTGAAGATAATACATACTATTCTTACGAAATAAAATATCCGGATAAAAAAAAAACTTCGTGTGTGGGTTTTTATTTTGAGGATGAATTTTCCCATTTGCACATTTCTTGGTTGTCAAAATGCGGACCTGCCGATGATTTGCGCAGCGGAACATTGCTGTTGAACATGGTTGATGCATTGGCCGGATTAATACCAGAATGCAAAACCATAACGCTGGAGGATGCATCAACCGTGCGCCGGTGTTCTCATCGCATTAATTTAGCCGAACTTACAATTTTGTTAACCGGGATATCATGGTACAATCGGTTTGGGTATAAACAACAATCATACGAAAGTGATAAAGAACACAATCATAGAGTTAGAAACATGCCCATCAGTGATGCAGTGACAGAATTATTGGCTTCCCCTAAACTTAAGAAGTATTACCCCAAATTTGACAAATATAAACAAGATTTGGATACAAGGTTAAAACTCGTGAATTCGCCTGATTTAACAGTGTCGCAATATATCAAAATTCTGTATGATTTCATCAAACCATATCCTGAAGATGAAGATCAATGTGTTCAACGCACAGAACGCAACGCAAGATATGTGAGATACGTGATAAACGCATTTGGAATTTTGTTAACTTATGATGAGCTTGCAACGGGGGGTCGTTCTAACAGTGTATTGACAAAACAAGTTGTGCACAGGAAACATATTCCTCCATTCATCAACCCCTCCACTATGACTGCATTTTCATTGGGATTTGAGCCTGAGGACGTCTTTAACTGCGGAGAGTGCGGCAGGGTGCTCCGCGGGGATGACCTTCCCCCATGGAAGTCTCCTCCAAGGGGAGTCAAATATTACACCACGCGAGGGGAAGGGGAACACGAGGAGTTGATTTGCCACAAATGTGCCGCCGAAGAGGCTTCAAGGTCACAAAAAGTAATGTCGCCGAGAGCTGCAATGTCGCCGAGAGCTGCAATGTCGCCGAGAGCTGCAATGTCGCCGAGAGCAAGGTCTGCACCTGGGGGAGGCGCAAGAAAATCACGCACACGCACAACAAGGCGCAAACCAATGCGCATAACAAGGCGCAAATGATTTAATTTAATTTTCATATAAACGCATAGCGCAAAATTAAAACAACTGGCGACGAAAACAATGAATTTAAAGGATTCACGCACCATGCTAGGCGTGTCGCGTGACTGTTCATTAACAGAACTGAATAAACGTTATCGTATCATGGCGCTGAAGCTGCATCCTGACAAAAACGGGAATACGCCCGACGCGACCACTGCATTTCAGGAATTGAATGAGGCTTATCAAATATTGCTGCCCGGTGCAAACCCGGATGCAAACGAAGCAAACGAAGCAAACGATGACAATAATGCAGACAATGCCACATATTCTAATATTTTTATGAATTTCATGAAATCTCTCTTCAAGAGGAAAGACAACTACAAAAAAGATGAATCAGACCGAGTGAACCAGGTGTTGCTGGATCTGTTGCATCGGATCGTGCACGACTACGCATCCGCATCGGTGAATTCTGCATTGGATTCGCTGGATCCATCGGTGCTGTTTCAACTGTATGAAACGCTGGAGCAGTACAACACGGCGATAAGCATGGATGCGCGCATTTTTGAGGAAATCACTCGCATCATCCGAGAGAAAATGCAGAAGAATAATATCATCATTTTAAAACCATCTCTCAAAGATGTGATTCAGAATAACATTTCAGTGCTGCAATACGAAGGACAGACATTTTATGTGCCGCTTTGGCACAGCGAGTTGCACTACCGAACCCAAACCCAAACCCAAGGAGGTTCCGATGAAAAACAGCTGATCGTGAAATGCATGCCCGTTTTGCCAGATCACATGTCAATTGATGCGAACAACGAGCTGCACATTGATGTGCGTGTGGACATCAAAGAGATGTTGAACCTGAACGCAGGTGTGCTGCGCATTCCGCTGTATGATTCGGAATGCGTGGAACTGCAAGTGAGAGAATTGCATATTAAATCTCGTCAAACTATTATTTTAAGTAATAATATTCATGGAATTTCTCTCATTTGTGCGAATGACATTTACGACGTGGCAAACAAAGCCCCGATCTGCGTGCATGTGCAGCTGGTTTGATCTGCATATGATGCAATATAATAATATAATATATTCCATCATTATATAACACACTCCTTAAGAATGCATAGGCACGGTTCAAAAACTAGACGCGGTTCAAGAAACAAAAGAAAAACAACTAGACGGATGCGGCGTTGTAATAAAGGAGGTGCTCCGAAGGTTGACCCTACTTCCAAAAAATCCGAAAGTGAAAAAAAAAAAGATAAGGTCAAAATAATGGCGCATTCCCTTGTTCCTGCCGCCGCAGATACTCAGTTGTCATTTACTCCCGCCGCGCGTGACTCATTGCTCTTAGGGGCTCATGCTGACCACATGTTGCATCATTTAGGAATTCCAATGGCAAACCATCATCATGATCCGCTGTCTGCGACGCAGGCTCCTCTTGAAGGCGCAAGGGCACGCGTGATGTTAAATACAACGACTGATGCAATTCATGCCAGTGTTGATCGGTTGCGTGCTCGCGGTGACTTTGCAAATGCGGTTGTGCAACTGGACCGAGCGCTTGAGCTCGGAAGCATACGCGCACGCGTGGAATTGGCCGACATACTATATGATGGAAGAGTTGGCGCGATGAGCAGTGTACATGCAGACAGTGATAGAGCATGTGCTCTTGTGGATGTTGACGATAATGAAGTAGTTAGAAACAATCCGGACTGCATGGGGTTACGGGTGTTCTTTAAAATGGAAGAACCTTCACGCTATCATGATCGGGTCAGGCTGTGCAATGATGCTGTCAAAAGTGCTAGGGCAAATAGTAAATACGGTATGTTTGCATTAGGAACATGTTTAATGGCTGAAAGTAGCAGGTCAATCATGCATTTGGAGGGAACGTCTCCAAGGGTCATCAGGCAACGCGCCCGTGCTTTAAATTGTTTTGAAATGAGCGCAAACGCAAATTATGATAGAGCACAAAACGCCCTAGGATCGGAGTGTTTGACTTCTGCAGAACGACAAGAACAAGAACAACCTAATTCTGCTGAAGCGGGCAGAAATAGAGATAAAGCGTTACGACTATTTACTTCAGCAGCAAATCAAGGACTTCGCATTGCAATGTTCCATTTGGGTGATTTTTACAGAACCGAAGCAGAAAGATTGCGCATGATGGTGGGTGATGCGGATTTGCGCAGAATGATATCTGATGCAAGACATTGGTATCAACTTAGCGATTATTATGTTGATGTTGAACTTGAGGATTTGGAAGCTTTGGAAATGTCACTTGATGTGGGTAATGAAGAGGCAGAAGAGGAAGAGGAAGAGGAAGATGAAGATGCATAGGCGGATGATATGAAATCCATTAGTTTTAATTTATTATATACATTTATTTTATGTGCATAATAAATCAATGACAAAAACTAGACGTGGTTCAAAAAAATGCAACAAAAGAAAAACAACTCGGCGGCGACAGCATAAAAAAGGAGGTGGTCCGAAGGTTGATCCGTCTGAACAAAAAAAAGAGAAGGCCAAGGTAATGGCACAACCACCACATGATTCCGCCGCAGATATTCAGTTATCATTTTATCCGGGCGAGCGTCACTCGTTGCTCTTAGGGGCTCATGCTGATCACATGATGCGTCATTTAAGAATTCCAGGGGCAACCAGTCGGAATGATTCACAGTCTGCGGTGCGGGCTCCTCTTGACAGCGCAAGGGGACGTGTGATGGGTGTTGCAATGATTGATGCACTTTATGACAGCATTGATCGGTTGCGTGCTCGCGGTGACTTTGCAAATGCGGTTGTGCAACTGGACCGAGCCGTTGCGATCGGAAGCATGCGTGCACGCGTGGAACTGGCCGATATTATGTGCAGTGGCAGAGTTGGAGTTCCTCAAAATATTGCTAGGGCATGTGCTCTTCTGAATGATACAGAGGCCAGAAGAAATCCGAATTGCATGGGATTGCGGGCATTCCTCCAACTGCGAGGCGTTTGCGCCATGAATGAGGTTACAGAATATGACCTGGAAGATTTAGATTTAGATGAAGATGAAATGTATATGATGCAACGCATGAATGCCAAACACGACGCTGAAACGAGCGCTAAAGCAGGGAGCGAATATGGTCAGTTCGCATATGGCTCATTTGAGGTAGTAAATGAAAATATAGATGATCCCATCGCGGGGGGCTTTGATGGCGTTGATGACATGCAAATGGATTCCATCACGGCCTTTGAGAATTCGGCATCAGATAATTATTTTAGAGCGCAAACTGTCCTTGGTTGCAGTTGGTATTATATGGGTCCCGCTGATGACCGTAGCCTTGTCATGGCGAAGAGTTTTTTTACTCAAGCCGCAAAACAGGGGTATCCCTTAGCAATGCACAATCTCGGTGTCATGTGTTGCAAGAAGTCAATGAATAACCACAATGTGCCGGGGGCTAAGGCCATGCACTGGTTTAATCTCGCTGCGGCGGTGCCCTTCTCTCCCGCAGTAGATGCATTGAAAGTGTTGAATGAATACAAGCACGATAAAGCCGTAAGCATTGACTCAATTCGCGTTGTTTGCAATGAGTGGCCCGGAGAAATGATGCTTCCAGATATTACTTCCAGATATTAAGATGGAATGCTAGAAAATCCATTTGCATTAAATTTCATTTATTATAATATAAATTTAATGCATTCAAAATGATTCGGGTTAAAATATTTTGTCCGTTTAATTCTAGCGAGAATTGCAAAGAAACATATGAGAGAATAACACAGTCAACGGAAATAGAATTTTATGGTGAAAATAAAAAAATATATATAACAGCAGACAATGACTACACCCATGCAATCATAATAAACACTATGATGCCCGAATTGAAAATACCCAAAGAAAATGTATTGGGATTAGCATTTGAACCCATTCAATTTTTGAATATGACACCCGAATTTGTAAATTATGCCATGAAACACATCGGTAAATATTTGATAGGGGATATCGGGCATGGATTGCTGCTACCTCCATTGTTTGTCCCCCATTTTGGTTACTTGTGGTATTCAATGCCTCCAAAAGAAATAACAACTAAACGAAGGATCATGTCAATTGTGGTGAGCAAAAAAATGTTGGCACCAGGTCACATTTATCGGCACAAATTGATAGAAGAAATTATTAAACGCAAATTGCCAATTGACATTTATGGTAATGGAAGTTCCAAATATTCATACAACACGGTGAAAGGCGCATTCAACGATGTGGAACCCTATGAAAATTATGCATTCACAGTTTGCATAGAAAATTGCAGAAGTGATCATTATTTTTCCGAAAAAATAATAACTCCACTTTTGCACAATTGCATGCCAGTGTATTACGGATGCAACAACATTGACGCATATTTTGACAAGGATGACGTGATTAAATTGACGGGACAGACAGATAATGACGTCAAACTATTGATGGCCATTTTAAAAAATCCATCCAGGTATTACAGACGCACATACAATGACCGAAATAAAAAAACAGTAAATTTAATAGAAAACATAGAAAGGTTGTTTTCTTAATGGACCAATGATGTGGTGCCTTTTTTTAAGCCAGCAATTCTTTCATGTGATTTAATATCCGAATGTATTCGGGATCTGCATTGGGATTTTTGTCGGGGTGATATTTATTGCATAATTGCAGCACACAACTGCGATGGGTTTTGTTGGGATACTTCAATTGTATCTCAGACAATTCTTTGTCTAAAATCTGATTGTATAGCAATTGTTGCCGTTGTTCTTCCTGGATTCGTTGATGTTCCTCTTGGATTCGTTGCTGTTCTTCCTGGATTCGTCGTTGCTCTTCGGCGTGACGATGCCATTCATTCACCCGTCGTAATACTTCAGCGCGTCGCACTTCTTCCGCTCTAGCGCGTCGCATTTGTTCCTCTTGGCGTCTCAATTCTTCATTTTCTTTTCTGCGTTCCAATTCTTTCCTGGTTTCATATTCTTTGCGCTCCTGTTCCTTTTTCTTTTTGTATTCCTCTTTGCGCTGCAATTCTTGCTGCTGCATGTCGTGCTCTCTTTGCATTTCTTCATTGCGCTGTCTTTCCATTTCCAGTTGTTCTTCATGCGACAGCCTCCTCAACCGTTTGTTTGCTTTCCGATCTTCATTGTTTTTTTGTTCTGATAAACAATGAAACATTTTGCCAATGCGTTCAATGTGCAATATGTTTATATGCTTGGAGAAATTTCAAGAATCAATTTTTACGGTAATAAGCATTTGAAACGTGAAAACAATAAATATGAAAACAATTAAAAAATATTTTTTATTGTTTTTTTGAGTTTTTGTTTGGGTTTAACTTACCTGGTGCTGGTGCCTTTTTTTGAGCCAGATGATGTAGTGGCTTACTTCTTCTTGGCGACGATCTTCTTTGGAGCACTTGCAGCAGCGGCAGCAGGCGCAGATGACATTTGTCTTACAAGTGGCGCAGGCTCCTGTTCCTCCTCTTCGGACTCAGAGTCTTCCACATCAACCTCATGAGCTGCAGCGGATGAAGGCACGCTGTCATCATCATGGTGAGCGGATGATGCCTTGGGCGCAGCAATGCGCTTCTGCTCGTCCTCGTCAAGCACAATGTGGCACTTGCCGCGAAGGGTTGCCTTGGGCTTCAGGACCGCCTGGAACAAGCGCCAAGTCACCCCGAAACTGCCGCCTGCAAACCAGAGACCGCCGCAGGTCATGATGAGCGAAACGTCGGAGCCCTTGATGATGATGTCTTTGGGTGTCTTGCCATCTGAATTGCCGGGAAACAGCGTGTTGTTTTCGGTGTCGTAGATCTCAATGCCCTTCCACTCGCCGTCGTAGAATGGCAGCTTGACCTTGAGCGTGGGGTTCTTGCTGAGATCGGGCTCACCGGTCTGAGGGTTCTTGGAGTAGTAAAGCATGGGTGTGAAGATGGCGCCGATGACCTCAGCGGACATGGCCTTGCCGAACCATTCCTTGGAGTTGGCGATGGCATCGCGCTTGATCTTGGCCTCAAACTGCTGCATTGCTGCAAAGAACTTGCTGATTTGTGCGGTCTTGTACTCGTCGCTGGGGAATTGGAGCGCCATGGTGTAGGATTGGATCTCGCCGGTCTTCTTGTCAGTGTTCTCATTCACGCCCCAGGTGAGCATGAGCGGAGTCTGAACGTTGAGCACGGAATTGGTCGCAGCATTGAGGATGCCGACGCTCTTGCCGCCGGAATTGTTGACCTTGACTTTTGCGTATTTGGTGTCGGTTTCAACATTGAAATTTGTGCCAGAGATGATTTGAGAAGCGGATTCGGATTTGGTGGCCATTGTGTTGTTGTCGTCGGGTTTGATTGTCGCGTGGGTTGTTGGTGGTGGTGGTTGTTGTTGTTTTGAACTGCCTACCCTTCCTATGCCCAAACCTTTAAATCAATTTTTTTTTTAATTCACGGAAAATACTTAAAGAGCAATCTGTCAAAAACAAATAAAATAAAATAAAATAAACTGTAATTTCATAGGTTCATGGGTTATTCAAGGATGCAGATCAGACGCTGCACAAAACGTTTGCAAAAATCAAAAAAACGAACACGACGTTTAAGAAAAAAACACACTGGAGGTGCCGGAGTAGCATTTGGTCCTCCTCGTCCTCCCAATCCTGTGAATGATGCACTTTTTTTACGTGCGGTCCGTGACGGAAATCTGGATGAGGTAAGAAGACTTTTAGCCACGGGTTTGATAAATGTTGATGCACAAGACGAATTGATCCAACCCCAGTTCAACTTCAATGGCGGCCCGAATGTTCGCCGTGGAATGACTCCATTGTTTTTTGCAGTTTCCAGAAACATGCATCATTTACCGTTTGTGCAGCAGTATGGAATAGTTGATGAAGCAGCCAAGGACAATTATTATCAAATTGCAGAATTGTTAATACAACGCGGTGCGAACGTTAATGCAACAACTGCAGAATGGTTTCGTGGATGGTCGCCAATACACTGGGCTGCAGAATACTGGAATTTGGACATGATTCAATTGCTAATGTCCAATGGTGCAAGGAAAGACCCCCGTTATCAAATAAATGCAGCCGGAGAAACGTGGAATATAGTAAACGCATCTTTTCGTGAGCATGAATACGAGGATGACATTCGCGCTCATATTAATCATGTCGGTCCAATAATGCGAGATCTGCATCAAGGTCTATGATTTTGACATTAATGACAAAACCAAAACTGAGATTCATGGATTTATCGTTTTGTATTTTTCCACTTCAACAGTTGAACCCAAAATTATTGGCGTTTTTTGATGAACATCGGTTGGCACAATGTTCAATATTCGTTCCGCGCTATTATTGCCGATAATGGATTGACCACCGGCCTCTTCAATAAGTTTTGACATGGGACCACATTCATAAATCAACCTTAATTTGCCACATTGATTTGCATTGTCTGCCGGATAACAAAACACGCCTCCATACAACAATGTGCGATGCACATCTGCAACCATTGATCCAATGTATCGTTGCGTGTATTTTGTGTTTTTCACCTTGTATTGCAATATGAACTGTTTCATGTCGTCAAACCAATTTTCATAATTGGATTCATTGATTGAGTAAATTTTTTTACCATTGACCGGAATGCGCATTACACCAGTGTATACATAATCTTCCAAATTTCGGTCCAATGTAAACTTGTGCACCCCATTGTTGTTCCCATACGTTAATACGAATTCGGTCACTGGTCCATAAAGCACATAGCCAGCACATATCATGTCATCTCCTTTGATCAAACACCCATTGTGCACGTCATCGTAAATTGAAAAGATAGTTCCAATGCTGCAGTTGCAATCTATGTTGGATGATCCATCCAATGGATCAAACGCAACAATGCATTTACCGTTGTTTAATTTTTTGTCTAAAATGACGGGTTCTTCATTTTCCTCTGACAGCAAAACCGAACAATGATTTGTGCCGGTCAATGCATTTATCATTATGTCATTCGCGATGACATCTAATTTTTTTTGAACATCGCCTGATGCATTGACATGATCAATGGTGCCCAGTGAATTTTCAAATGAAGCATGACTTATTTTATTTTCAATTGCAATGGAACAATCCTTTATTGCTATCAAAATTTTACCAAGTTTTTCATTTACCTTGGGTGCAATAAAATCCGAGAAATTCATGCGGGTCATATTTTATTTATTTATGCGTTCATGTTTTATTTTTATATTTAATTATGTATAATTAATAATATAAATGTAATATCATAATCAAATAATTAGATCAATGATTTCAAATACTTGCATTACAGGTGCGACTCTTGCAAATCCGAATCCGAATCCGAATCCGAATCCGAATCCTTCAACCACTGTGTTAATCAATGATTGGTGTGAAGATGATTTTTTTGCAATGAATTAAACCAATCAACAAATCAGATTGTAAAACATTTTATGACGTGTGTGTCATTAAATGTTTCATTTTTGTATATTGTTTGTGTGTGCTTTTCAAACCAGGCCATTGGCCACGTGGGATTTGAGCACAGACACGGCACACTCCTTGTTGGCACCATCCGTGACAAACTTGGTCTTCTTGGATGAGAGAATTTCTGAAATGATTTTCTCAATTTGCACAAACATGGCGGCATCGGCTTCACTGGCGCCAACGCCCTTTTTCAAAGATGCAACCAGATCACGCAGACGTGCCACCTCAGCCTTCAGGCCGCTAAACGTGGTTTGTCCGGATGCGTAGCGCTGGGTCAGGTCTTTCAGGTTGAGGAAGTCCTGTGAATACGAGTTGGATTCGGTGCGCAGCACGTTCTTGTATTTCTCATAGTGCGCCAGAAACGCCTGGGCCAGGTCGCGCGTGTCATACACGGTGGCATTGCGGGCCCGGGCCAGAATGTCTTGCATCGCCATCTTGTGCTCGTCGTTGACCAGCTTGGACACGTGATCCGAAAGCGCGGCAAAGTTGGCATTGGTTGAATCCAACGTTTGCAGGAACAGTGGCTTGATCAGGTCCAGCTTGTGCAAATACAGAGAATCCGCATTCATCTGGGCGTAGTGGGCGACAATGCTTGCATTGGTCCGAAGGATGCTGGCCTGCAGTTTGAGCAGGAGTTTTGACTCTTCATCCTGCTTCGCCATGAATTTGTCCAAATCTGTTTGAGAGATATTTACATTTCTTTTATTTTGATCAATTTCTCTCTTCTGAAGAGTTTGAGTTTCATGAATGATGGAAACAATCCTGGTGTGCATGTTGTTCACGTTGCCGATGACGTCGTCTTTTGAAGTTGCAAACGTGCGGGATGAATCCGACGATGCGGATGAATGAGAGTGAGAATGAGATGAATGAGACGATGTAGAAGATGCAGTTGGAGACACAACGACAGGCGTGTCAACCTTGACTGCGACAGGCGCAGCAACTGATGCAGCAACAGGAACAACCTTGGTAGGCGCAGCAACTGATGCAACGACAGGAACAACCTTGGTAGGCGCAGCAACTGATGCAACGACAGGCACAACAACAGGTGCAGCAACAGGCTTATTGTCAACCTTGACTGCGACAGGAGCAACAACAGGTGCAGCAACGACAGGCTTATTATCAACCTTGACTGCGACAGGAGCAACAACAGGTGCAGCAACGACAGGCTTATCAACCTTGACTGCGACAGGAGCAACAACAGGTGCAGCAACGACAGGAGTAGAAACCTTGACCGCAACAGGCGAAACAACATTGGTAGGTCCAGCCTCGCACCCTGCAGCAAAGTAGCAGCGCGATCCGATCGGCTTCCATGCCAGCTGCCATTTGGAGAGTGGGGAAGTGGGACCGTTGTAGCCTGTCATTTCCCACTGCTTTGCACCACGATTCACATTCATGATTTCGCCGCTGGGAGAAAAGTAATCGGCTGCATTTTTGGCGCCGTCAGCATTGCCGCAGATGCCACCCATTCTACCGTAGTAAGTTGTAGGCACGCTGGTTTCCAGGACACCGCAGTATCCACCAATTATGAGCGCACCAAACCCTTCAGGTGTGGACATCTTCAGCCCCATTGTCACATCTTTCACGCCGTGCCATTCCACGTTTTGTTTTCCGTAGCGGACAGTGACACCTCCAAATTTGACGGTTTCGTCCTGTTTCAAATCCATTTCCACGCCGTTAACACGAAGTTTCTTGAAATTGGCAACATCCGCCTCAATTGAGATTTGCTTGTAATGCACTAGCGCGCCGGTCATGCAGGATGGCACGCCCACCTTGTCGGCGCCGTTCTTGCGCATCTTTTCTTGCACTTCAAACACTCCGTCACGTGACGTGGCAATGGTATAAATGCCGGGCTCTTGGATATGAAAGAAGTCACCGTCATAATTGGTGCAGTGGGGATCACCCGATGCCACGCAAAACCGGTTACTGGGAGATGCCACATTGTCCTTGGACGCAAACTCCATGGCGGTGACGGCGCTTTCTTTAGCAATATCTTCGCTTTTGGTGACGCGCATGTCTTCTAAACAACCGCTGTACACGTCGTCATTGTTTTGGATGCCGAGCGAGCTGCAAAATGCAGCGGCCGATGCGCCCACCGAGGTTTTGAGCCAATCGTTCAACACTGCGGAGATTTTAAAGGCGGGGGGCGCAGCAGCAGCAGCAACCACGGGTGCAGCAACCTTGACTGTAATTTTGGAATCAGTCACAGGATTTGGCTTTGGTGCAGCAACCACGGGCGTGGCAACCTTGATTGTGATTTTGGGAATAGCTGGCTTGGGCTTTTTGGACTTGGGTGTAGACTTGGGAACCTTGATTGTAATTTTTGGAGCGGCGATCACAACCTTTGGAGCAACTACAGCCTTGGGCACAAGAAACATTGACACCAACAAATTGCGCCCTTCATTGTGTGAACTGTGTGAACTGTCTGAACTGTGTTCAGCAATTACATTGTGATGGGCATAACGGTGATGATTTTCATGAGTGTCATGAGTGTGATTGGTTTGAGGATCAGCTGCAAGCGGAATGCCAGCTGTCATGGACAGCGTGCACAGCAGCAGTAAACACGGAATGAGCTTCATTTTAGGCGGAATGGTTATGTATTGTAATAATAAAAAAGTTTAAGTTGTTTGGTTATACATTTATGGTTTTCTTAATGTGGTTCAATGGTTCAATGTTCAATGTTCAATCATTGATGAAAAGATATAAAAAAATATACATAGTATAATAAAATACACAATCATCATCACAGGATAATTTGCATTCAAATTCATCCATAATATGCAGCCACAGCCACAGCCACAGCCACAGCAACCATCGCAGTATGACATCATTTCCAACAACATCAATGTCACTGTCAACCCTTATATCAACAATGAGAACATCAATGGGGTGATGTACAACTACATAGACCATTACAATGAAATCATTGATGATTATGACATCATCAAATTGAATGTGAACACAAAGGCCAAAAAACGGATTTGCAAAAAGAAAGAAACCGATGCAGAGCCCATGCGGATTCCCGCATATGCAGATCATGATGTCTTCATGCAGCACGAATACAAGGTGCAAGAACTTAAGGAAATATGCAAACATCACGGCATCAAATGCGGCGGAACCAAGCAAGAGCTGAAGCTGCGGATTCACTCGCATTTGATTCAGTCGCATTTCATACCGCGCATTCAACGCCTAGTTCGTAGAAGTTTTTGTAAAATGCACGCGCACATAAGCGGACCGGCTTATCATGATCGTTCGCTGTGCATGAATGACACCGATTTTTACAGCATGGAACCAGTGAGCGACATTCCGCGCAACCAATTCATAAGTGTCAAGGATGATAGTGGCGTTGTGTACGGGTTTGACATGGTGTCACTGAACACATATTACATGTCTGAATTAAAGAATGGAAACGTCAAGCATGACGTGCCTCTTTCCAACCCCTACAATCGCATGCCGCTTCCTTTGACCATTCGCACCCAAATGCTCCGAAAGATTTGTTTGACCCGCATCCTTGGTGTAAAATGCACCATTGAGACGGAACCGGAACCCGTGCAATCTGTTCAGCAGCAAGATGATCAGTTGTTGTTTTTGGTGTTTCAACAAATCAACTCGCACGGGCACTACGCTGATTCGGCGTGGTTTGGCGAGCTGAATGGCATACAAATCATGCGATTCATGCGCGAGCTGGCCGACATTTGGAACTACCGGGCGCAGATCATGGCACACGTGAAACAAGAGATTTGTCCGCCCAATGGTGACCCATTTCGCTATGTTGATTTGCGGATGGACGGTTATGCGCATCCTGAAGCCATTAAGCACGCGGGAATTCAAAATTAT
>Ga0194043_1001231_pt1 | contig 14563 bp, 14 predicted proteins | sample JunL4415m_MetaG_FD_161274 | JGI IMG/M metagenome (GOLD analysis project Ga0194043, IMG submission 161274) | Anoxic zone freshwater microbial communities from boreal shield lake in IISD Experimental Lakes Area, Ontario, Canada - Jun2016-L442-15m | ecosystem: Environmental > Aquatic > Freshwater >...
CATTGCCATGATCGTCCTCCGCTCAGTCTCTACGTCTACGTAAGGTAAAGGTTTGGTTCCTCAAACACGAATGGCCCCCGCCGTCAGGCGAGAACCTCGTCCAGTGTACTAAATTCCTGCAACCAGCGTCAACCCCGCAAGTCTCAGTCTTCGATTGATGGCTACAAAAATTTCTCAACCTCATCCTGAGCCTAGCCAAACACCGTGCGGATACTCTCGGCCGGCGCAGCACCCGCCACCCAGGTTCCGAGGTCTCCTGCATCGGCACCAAGTGCTGCCACGGTTGGCGCAGGAGCATTTGCCGTCAACGCATCCGGTGCACCCTCACGCAGCACGGGCGCAGCAGGAACCGTCACGTCAACGTACTGGACATCCTGCCCCGCTCGACGTAGAACAGACCGCGCGACCTTTAACTTGACGCCGAGTTGATCTCCATCACCCACGCGTATCTCGGCCCCTTGAGCAGTCCGTCCGACCAGGCCATCCTGTCCGTACCCAATTGCGGCGAAGTGGAGGGACTTACTGCGAGCCGACGCGAGAGCGAGCTCTGCGATCACACCGGGAGCGCTGACCGTGCCACCAGGCCCCGGAAGGTCGCTCGGTGCCGCCGCCACAACTGGCAGCCCCATAGAACCACCGGTGACGGGCCCGAGCACACGACCCGATGCGGCCAACACAACCCGACCTGACCCCGTCGGGGCGATCGCGACAGCGCGTTCGGGAACTACCTTGATCGTGAGGGTGTTCGGAAACGCACGGTCGACATAGGCCGCTTTAACCCGAGGAAGACTCGCGATTGCGACCGCCACGGCTGCTGGATTGACGGACAACATGCTGGTTTCGCCCACCGTCGCAAACGCCGTCTTCCTCACGGTACCGTCGATGCTGCCTGCTCCATTGACCTGTACCCGGTCGACAGAAAACGCACCCGTCGCCTCAATCCCGCGGAATCCAACAAGTCCAATGCCGCCAACGATCAAGAGCCCGAGCACACCGATCGGAACGAAAGCGGCACGACGCACCTGCATCTGCGACACGCGCTCCACCGACAACGGAAATTGCATGGTGAGACTTTCTGCGCGGAGCTTTAAACTCCTCCGAAACCGTGGATTGATGCGTGATCGCGATGTGACACATCGATTCACAGCGTTGCCACAAAGAGCGGGCGATGGGTCTCGAACCCACGACCTACAGCTTGGGAAGCTGTCGCTCTACCAACTGAGCTACGCCCGCGTGAGTGGGGATCATAGGTGATGCGGATTGCCGGCGAATCCGAAGGTATCTCGGCAGCCAATCGCGGGCACTCGGACTTTGTGTCGGACTCGTGCATGCTCCCAGCCGATCGGACTTGGCTTCATGCTACTTTGGTCGTATATTACTGTCGTCTACCTTTATAGAAAAACCCATCGTGAATATATTTTTTCGAACCCTCCTCGCAGTCGGCGTGGTGCTCTCCATTGCAACCATCGCCGGCTGCGGTGGAGGATCGTCCAGCCCCGCTGACTTCTCGCTCGTGCAAGACGAAACACACGTAGCGGCGGTCGATTTGGTTCCGAAGGTGGCTGATGAGAACCATGCAGCCGTGAACACGGCTGACATGCTCGTGGGGGATGCGCAACTGACCAAGGACGGCGCGCGCTTCGGAGAGGTCTTCATCGTGCAGATCGTGGTGGCGGAGCCGAACCCGTGGGCACCGAAGCGCACCGAGGACGTCCGAAGGACGGAACTGAACTTCGAATTGCCTGACGGCCAGATCATGGTCCAGGGAACGAGCACGTATTCAAACGGTGATTGGCGCCTGACCGTCGGAAAACCAGTGGTGCGGCCAATCGTGGGCGGAACGGGGGCGTACGCGGGCGCACGGGGTGAGCACACTGGTACGCGTCAGGCCGACGGCACCTACGAGCATTTGTTTCACTTCGTCGACTAGCGCCAACCAGGATGACCCGGGCCGTAGGTACCGAATCCGCGACCTACGGCCCGGGTAGCGGTCGCGCTTTCAACTGAGGTGCAGCGCGTCGAACGGGACTCATAGGCGAACTCGTGCGACGCGCTCGCGTGATCCGTCTTTAGCGGAGCGAACCAAGCAAGGGTTCGTGAGTTAGGCCTACACCCAGGAGTGAAGAACTTCTCCACCCGGGAATGTGTACCCCGACGAATAGCGATACGCACCGACGATCTCGGTCGGGGCGAGCGCCATGTGCTCCTCGATCTCGGAGGGCAGGAACGTCAGGTCGCCCTTGCCGGCCCAGAGCTCTTCGCCGAAGGTCATGTTCTCGGCGCCGAGTTTGACCAGTTCCAGCACCGAGGGCTTGGCGCCGCGCACGATGCTCGGAAAGTGGCGGATGTGGAACAGCGGACGGCCCATCGGCGGCGGAAGTTCCTCGCGCGTGATGCGGCGCTCGACCTCCATCGTGCCCTCGATCAGCCGCTCACCATGCGCCACGACATACCCCTTGAGGCGACTGCCCGGACCCAGTGGCTGCTGCACGGGGTTGAGCGGGTGGTAGTCGGTCACATGCACCTGACCGAGTTTCTTGGCGAAGCCCATAAACCAGCCGCGCGCCATCGTGAAGTCGTTGCTAACCCAGATTTGGAGACAGATCTGACCCGGCTCGCCCTTGTAGGAACAATTGACCCAGATCGCGGCCTCTTGGTACTGCGTGCGCTCGGGGTTGACGAACGCCATGTCTTGCTCGGAATCCCAGACAGACCACCAGCGACTAAACGCCACGTAGGCCATGTCGGGCTCTGGACCAGGCTCGAGGGGTGCCGGCAGATACGAGGCGATCACGGCGGGGTCTGTGCGATACGCGATGTTGAGGTACTCGGTGGCGTAGTGCCACGGCATATCGCCCACCAACGACGATGTGCCACCCGGAGTCAGCGGATAGCTAAATCCTTTGAGATCATCGATCGACGTCATCTGGCACTCCTACAGGGTCGGCGATGACACGGTAACAACGCGATCAGGCTCGATCGGCACTCAGCACGCGCCTGGCGGCAACGGCCGCGTCGACGCCCGTCTCGGCTGCCGTCTCCATCGCGCCGAACTCGCCGACCCAGTCGCCCGCGAGAAAGACACGATCAGCAATACCGCGATCGAGCGTCTCCTGCACACGCCAACGACCCGGCGTGGCGTGCGGCACGGCGTACTGCCACGGCATCAGCCACGTCTCGGCAATGTGGCCGCGCGTCTCGGGGTAGAGCCGGTGGAGGTCGTCGAGGAAGGCCCTCTCCTTCTCGGCGTCGGTCAGACCGGCAAGTGCGCGAGCACGCCCACCGCCGCCATAGATCATCAACAGGCTGCCCTGCTTTGGCGCACCTGTCGCATGTAGCGCATTCGAGTGATTGAAGAACATGTTGAAGCGACAATCGGGTGTCAGCAGCGAGTAGATGTCATCCCAGGGCATTGGCTCGGTCTCGTCGGTGAGTACGCTCAATACCGTCGTTGGACCGATCGTGATGCGCGCGAGCGCAGCGGCAGTCTCACTCGGCAAGGCCTCACCGAAGAGCGCGGGAATCAAGGGAGCTGGCACCGCGAGCACGACGGTGCGCGCACGAACTGTGCCCGAGCCGTCCGGCCCCACATAATCGACATCAACGCCGGTACTCGTAATCGAGATGCGAGTGACAGCGGTCTGGAGGCGAATCTGTGGCGCGAGATCCTGCCCCAGCGCTTCCACCAGCAATCCAGACCCGCCGCGCATGTTGCGCCCGAGGTCGCCGGAATCCCAGGCGTGAGCAAACAGCGTCGCCATCGAAGCCTTCGTAATCGAGCTGAGATCTCCACTTGAGCGATTGCACAGCGCCTGGAAGATGCGCTCTGCCTCCGGGTGCAGCGACCCAAGATAGTCGCCGAACGAGATGTCTCCCCCGGCTTCCATCGAACGCAGACGAATCATCGCCTCGGTATCACCCGGGCGGCGAATGACGGCCTCTTCGTGCTCGGCCACGGCCTTGCGAACCTTGAGTCCGGCACGCGCGAACGCCACGCGCCCGCGCAGCGACAGGGCGAGCTTGAGCGGAAAGGCCTCCGGTCGAGCGCCCGCGACGATCCGGTCGTTCATCGCGATGTTGAGCATCGAACCGGTGATCGGCAGTACCTCGAGCCCGAACTCATCGACCTGACGACCGATGATGGAGTCGGGAGGCGGAAACATGTGCGCGCCGACCGACAACGCCAGATCCCCGCGCCGTTTGGACCACACGCGACCTCCGACACGCTCAGACGCCTCAAGAATCAGAGGGTCGACGTCTCGAAGCTCGCGCGCAGCAGTCATCCCGGCGATACCTCCGCCAATGATGACCACATCTCGGTCCTCAACCATCAGAACAGCCTAACGAACGGTCGTCTTAGTAGCGGTACCGATCGGCCTTGTACGGACCCTCGACTGGGACGCCAATGTAGGCGGCCTGATCGGGGCGCAACTCGGTCAGCTGGCCACCAAGCGCGGTGACGTGCAACCGTGCGACCTTCTCGTCGAGATGCTTCGGCAAGACGTGAACGCCAAGCGGGTAGTCCTTGGTGTGACCAAACAACTCGATCTGTGCGATGACCTGGTTTGTAAACGAGGCGCTCATCACGAAGCTCGGATGTCCGGTGGCGTTACCGAGGTTGAGCAGGCGGCCTTCGCTCAAGACGATGATTGCGTGTCCGTCTTCGAAGAACCACTGGTCAACCTGCGGCTTCACGTTCTCGCGGCGAACACCCGGATACTCGGCCAGCGCGGCCATATCAATCTCGTTGTCGAAGTGCCCGATGTTGCCGAGCACGGCGTTGTTCTTCATCTTCGTCATGTGCTCGACCGTCACGATGTCGCGGTTGCCGGTGGCGGTGATGATGATGTCGGCTTGCGCGATGACGTCGTCGAGACGAACAACGTCGTAGCCCTCCATCAGTGCCTGCAACGCGCAGATCGGGTCGATCTCGGCGATTACAACGCGGGCACCCTGCACGCGCAGCGACTCGGCCGAACCCTTACCAACGTCGCCGAAGCCGCAGACGACGGCCATCTTGCCGGCGAGCATCAGGTCGATACCGCGGTTAATACCGTCGACGAGCGAGTGGCGACAACCGTAGAGGTTGTCGAACTTACTCTTGGTGACGGAGTCGTTGACGTTGATCGCCGGAAACAGCAGCGTACCTTCGTCGAACATCTGAGCCAGACGCAGCACGCCCGTCGTGGTCTCCTCGGTGACGCCCTTGATGCCGTCGGCAATCGTGGTCCACTTGTGAGCATCGGCAGCAACGGAGGCCTGGAGCAGCGTCAGGAAGACCTGGAACTCCTCGGACTCACCCGTCGAAGGGTCAGGAACCGCACCGGCCAGCTCGTACTCGCGACCCTTGTGGACGAGCATGGTGGCGTCGCCACCGTCGTCGAGGATCATGTTCGGACCACCGTCGGGCCACGTCATGGCCTGCTCCGTGCACCACCAGTACTCCTCGAGCGTCTCACCCTTCCAGGCGAACACGGGGACGCCGCGTGGCTCGTCCACCGTGCCATGCGGACCGACGGCCACAGCAGCTGCGGCCTGGTCCTGCGTCGAGAAAATGTTGCAGCTTGCCCAACGCACCTCGGCACCAAGTACGACGAGCGTCTCGATCAAAACGGCAGTCTGAATCGTCATGTGCAGCGAGCCCGTGACACGCGCGCCGGCAAGCGGCTGCTCGGCGGCATACTCCTCGCGCAGTGACATCAGGCCGGGCATCTCGTGCTCGGCGATCGTGATCTCCTTGCGACCCCATTCGGCGAGCGAGAGGTCGGCGACGCGATAGGCGCTGCTGGTCAGTGTTGCTGCAATGGTGCTGCTCAAGTCTTAACTCCTTTTGTGTAGCAGATTATACTTCGCGGCCGCGGGCGATGCGGCTGATAGCTGTAGATCGTGTCCACCAGAGGCCTAACGACGTTCGCCACTAATGCAATAGTGGGCGGATTCCACCTCAGACGCGGTCTTCCTGCCTAAACGGGACCGCAGAATTCCTCTACAGAACGAGCACGAGGTGCTCGAGTGCGACGTCATGCCCATCGACGTGGGCTCCAAACGGATCGACTTCGCGTCGCACGAAACCCAGGCGGCCGTACAGGCTCCAACTCGGATCTTCGTTCTCCACCACTTCGAGATACACGGCTCGGACGTCGCGTGCACGTGCCCAATCGAGCGCGGTCGTGACCATCTGACGACCGACTCCCCGTCCACGCTGTGCCGGGTCGAGCCACACGCCCCAAAGCGTCGCGCGATGACGACGGCGTTGCCCGAATTCGCGGGCGACTCCCGCCATGCCAACGGGCCTGCCTTCATGGAGTGCGAGCATGATCAAGGCGTCGCCTTCACCGGTACTCGACGCCGCGCGGGCATCCCAGACGTCCTCGGAGTCGGCAGCAACCTCATCCAACGTCTCGAGAAATGCGCCGGGCGCATTTGCCAGCGCGGCGAGCCGAACCTCGCGTAACAGACTGCCTTCGTCGGCCAAGATGCAGCGAACGTCGATCACATGCGGTCCGGAGCTTCGACACCGATCAGACCAAGCGCTCGCGTGAGAGCCTCACCCGTGGCGCGAACCGCGGAGAGACGAAAGGCGCGCGTGTCGGCATCCTCGTGCAGCACATAGAGATCGTGATGGAAGGCATGGAAATCGGCCGCCAGCTCGTGAACCCAGGTCACGATGCGATGGGGAGCACGCAACTCCGCCGCTGTAGCCACCACGTCTGGCCACTCCGCGAGCCGTCGCACAAGCGTCATCTCGGGGCCCTCAGGCACATGCGTAGATCCGACGCCCTCGACGGCGAGACCCTCCTCAACGGCCTTCCGCAGAATCGATTGGCAACGCGCGTGCGCGTACTGGACGTAAAAAACGGGATTCTTGCTGCTGTTTTCGACTGCGAGATCGAGATCGATGTCGAGCATTTGATCGTGCGAACGCTCGACCAGAAAATAGCGTGCTGCGTCGACGCCGATGGCCTCGGCCAACTCGTTGAGCGTGATGACGTTGCCGCGACGTTTTCCCATCCGCTCGCCACTGACCGTGACGAGCTGATAGATCAGCACCTCAACGGCGTCCGCGTCGAGCCCGAGACACGCAGCGCCAGCCTTGAGTCGCTGGATGTAGCCGTGATGGTCGGCACCGAGAACGTAGATCGCTCGTGTTGCACCACGCTGGAACTTCAGATCGATGTACGCAAGATCGGCAGCGAAGTACGTCGTCTCACCGTCGGCCTTCAGTAGAACCCGATCCTTGTCATCGCCAAACGTTGTCGTGCGTAGCCAGGTCGCGCCATCCTGCTCGAAGACGTGGCCCTCGCTGCGGGCGCGTTCGATGGCGGCGGTCACCGCGCCGCTGGAATGGAGCGTCTGTTCGCTCGTCCACAGGTCGAACGTGACGCGCATGCGCTCGAGCCCAGTGCGAATTCGGTCGATCATCACGGCCACTCCGCGCGCCGTCCAGTCGTCGAGAGGTGCGTCGTCAGCCAGATCGAGGGCGTTCGCCACCTCGAGGATCTCGTCGCCGGGATACCCACCTTCCGGAATTTCCTCGCCGAGACGTCGCGCACGAACGGACTGCCCAAACAGGGTGATTTGGTTGCCCGCGTCATTGAAGTAGTACTCACGCGTCACCGTCTGACCCGCAAAATCGAGCAATCGGGAGACACAGTCGCCGTAGGCGGCGTTGCGAGCCGAGCCGATGGTGAGATCACCAGTCGGATTGGCAGACACGAACTCAACCAGAGTCTCAGCGCCCGCAATCCGATCGTGGCGACCGAATTCGCTACCCGCAGCCAGCATCTCGGTCAGAGTGCTGCGATACCAATCGTGGGAAAGCCGAAGATTGAGGAAGCCAGGACCGGCTATCTCGACGGAGGCAATCGCCGGAAACCCCTCAACGACGACGGCGAGTTCCTGGGCAATGTCGCGCGGCGATTTGCCGAGCAGTGGCGCCAGTCGCATCGCGACACTCGTTGCGTAGTCACCGTGCTCAGGATTGGCGGGCCGTTCGAGTGCCAGGTCGGGCACCTCTCCCCCCGTCAGGCCGGCAACCGCAGACGTCAGGGCTGCGTGCAGGTCGGCGACGGGATCGATCACAGACGAATCGTGGCAAAGCGCTGGCGTTGCGGCGCTGGTGCTAGCGGTGGTACGGCAAGCCGCGACGAATCGTCAGGGCCCGGTACAACTGCTCTACCGCGACGACCCGTGCCAACTGGTGCGGCAACGTGGCTCGACCGAACGCCAACGTATATGCGCTCGCCCCAAGGATACGCGAGTCGATTCCCTCCGCTCCCCCAACCACAAACGCCGTCTTCTGTGGAGCTCGTTCCTCGAGGTCGCCGACCAGTTCTGCCAATCGCTCACTCGTCACCTGTTCGCCATTCCGATCGAACGACACCACGGTCCAACCTACCGTTGCCGCATCGATGCGATCCGCTTCGCGCTGACGGATCTCCGCTGCGGTCCCTCGATCGAGCGGTTCATCCTTGACGACCACAACATCGAACTTGGCGAGTTTGGTGATGCGCGCCTCGTAATCGGCAGCCGCCTCAGCAAGAGCACCCCGCGCACGCCCGACGACGACAAGCCGAAGCGAGGCTACGCCTCCAGGTGGTCGTCGCCGACCTCGGGAAGGTCACGAATGCTTTCGCGCGCCGACCACTTGTCGTAGTTGTCGTGCATCGCGTCGAGCAACTCACCCATGAACTGTGGTGAGAGGTTGATGCGGCTCACAACGACGCCTGGGATCTCTGGGCCGTCGAACTCGTGATCCACGCGAGCGAACGTAATCGTGAACTCGTAGTCTGAGTGCGAGACATTGGCGAAGTTCGCGTAATGCCCTGCCATCTCCTCAGGCGTGAAGTGGATGTTTAGCTGGCGTTCTGGCTGCTCATTCTGGTCCATACGCACAGTCTACTCCCGGAGTGCAGCGCGACATCTCGCCTATCGTGTGACGAGATGCGCGTCGTTGTTCTCTCAGATATTCATGGCAACCTCCAGGCGCTCGAAGCCGTCCTCGAAGCAGAGGGTGATCGCTTCGATGCACTCTGGTGTTTGGGCGACACCGTCGGCTATGGAGCACGCCCAAACGAGTGCGTCGACCTGATCCGCACCCGCGCTGACATCGTGCTCGCTGGTAATCACGACTTGGCTGTGCTGGGCAAGGTCAACGTCGCCCGTTTTGGCGGCGATGCCGGCCGAGCCGCCCGTTGGACCCGTGAGGTCCTCGGCGCCGAGCAAGAGGCGTGGCTGACGACGCTCGAGCCGATCGAGACCGTCGATGCCGTGACGCTTGCCCATGGCTCTCCCCGCGATCCGATCTGGGAGTACGTGATCGATGGTCCTGGTGCCTCGATTGCGCTTGCACACGCTCCTGATGCCAAAGTCGTACTGGTCGGCCATACGCACGTACCGATGTCGGCTCGCAGCGTGGGCGATCGAGTGACCGGTGGCCATGCCCCGACTGGCCGCGAAGAGATCCTTGGCGACGACGTTCGTCTGTTTGCCAACCCTGGCTCCGTCGGACAGCCTCGGGACGGCGACAGCCGCGCGTCCTATCTCGTGCTTGATGTCGATGACGACATACCGGTGCGTGTCGAGTTTCGCCGCGTCGTCTACGACACCGCAACCGCTGCCAAAGAGATTACGGACGCTGGCCTGCCACCACAGTTCGCTGATCGCCTGCTCTTCGGCATGTAACCCGCAGCGTCTCCTACCGCAGCAGCGACTGCCCTGTCATCTCGGCTGGCGGTGATACCTCGAGCAAGGCGAGCACGGTGGGTGCGAGGTCGGCGAGTCGCCCTGTCGACGCGAGCGAACGATCCGACCCGATCAGGATCAGTGGAACTGGGTTCGTCGTATGCGCCGTGTGGGGGCGTCCAGACTCCTCCAACATCTGCTCGGCGTTGCCATGGTCGGCGGTAATCAACGCGATCCCACCGACTTCCTCGATTGCCTCAACGACCAGGCCGAGTTGCCGATCGACCTCCTCAACCGCACGCACGACCGCAGGGATGTCACCTGTGTGTCCGACCATGTCGGGATTCGCAAAGTTGACGATCGCAAAACCTGTCACACCATCTCGAATACCGACAATTGCGGCGGCGGCGACACCGGCAGCGCTCATCTCTGGCTTGAGGTCATACGTCGCAACGTCGCGCGGCGACGGGATCATGCTGCGCGTCTCCCCCGTATGTTCGAGCTCTCGCCCGCCGTTGAAGAAGTAGGTGACGTGGGCGTATTTCTCGGTCTCCGCGACATGGAGTTGAGCGATACCCGCCGCCTCAAGTGCATCCGCCAAAACGTTAGTCGGCCGATCTTCGGTGAAGGCAATCGCCCCTGGCTGTCCGTCCCAATAGGCCGTCATTGCCGTCAGCCGCGCCGGGCCATGTTCGCCGCGGTCAAATCCATCGAAGGGTTCGTCTGCCAGCGCCATACAGATCTGCCGCGCGCGATCTGGACGGAAGTTGAGAAAGATCACCTCGTCGTCATGTTGGATTCGTCCGCTGCCATCGCCGATCAGCGTTGGCTCGACGAACTCATCCGAAATTCCCGCCGCGTAAGAGGCCTCGATAGCGTCCTCGACGGACGCACTGCGCTCGCCAACGCCCCCGGTGTAGAGCAGCCAGGCTCGCTCGGTGCGTTCCCAGCGCTGGTCTCGATCCATCACAAGAATGCGACCGCAGACGTCAACGATGCGCGCGGGTCCATCGCTCCATTCGTCGGCCAGCGTGGTGAGCAACCCAAGCGACTGGTCGGGAGAGACGTCACGCCCATCCGTGATGGCATGGACGGCAACGTGAGGCACGCCAATCGACGTGGCCAGACGGACAAGCCCACGGAGATGATCGACATGGCTGTGTACGCCACCATCCGAAACAAGGCCCACGATGTGCAGCGTGCCCGAACCCGCCCGGGCGCGTTCGCAAGCCGCCACCAAGGCTGGCGTGTGTCGAAAATCTTCTGCCGCGGCATCAGAGACGCGGACGAGATCCTGTGCGACCACGCGCCCCGCGCCGATCGCGAGGTGCCCAACCTCAGAGTTGCCCATCTGCCCATCAGGGAGCCCGACTTCGCGACCAGACGCGACCAACTGCCCGTGGGGGCACGCTGCCCAAAGTCGGTCGAAGTTCGGCGTCGCAGCCAACTCGACAGCATTACCGGGCCCTGGTGGCGCAATGCCCCAGCCATCGAGGATGACAAGGACAACAGGCGTGGTCACGGCCGTGCGGCCGCCGCAATCGCCAGGAGACTGAGGGCATCAAGCGCCGCCCCGCCGACCAACGCACCATCCACATCGGGCAGTGCCATCAGTTCGGCGGCATTCTCGGGCTTGACCGAACCGCCGTACAGAATGCGGATGCTGTCAGCGGTCTCCCCAGCGACCGCCCGCAACTCCTCGCGAATCCAGGCATGGGCCTCTTGTGCGATTTCAGGAGTCGCCGACTTGCCTGTTCCAATTGCCCAAATCGGCTCGTAGGCAACGACCACGTCGCCGAGGCGATCCTTAGGCACACCAGACAATCCCTCGCGAACCTGCGTGTCGAGAATCGACTTCGTGCTGCCCGAATCGCGCTCAAACTCCGACTCGCCGACGCACAAGACAGGCGTAAGCCCTGCTGCCAGCGCCGCTGGAACCTTACGCGCCAGCGCCTGATCCGTCTCGGCACAATCGGCACGACGCTCGGAATGACCCAGCAACACTCCGATTGCGCCGGCGTCCGCCAGCATGCCCATCGAGATCTCTCCCGTGTGAGCACCATTTTCGCCCTCGTGACCCGTCTGACCAAAGACACCAACACCCGTGCCCTGCAGCATCGCGGCCACCACGTCAATCGACGTGAAGGGCGGGCAGATCGCCAGATCAACGCCTTCGGCCTGCGCCAGGTTGTCGGCCAGGGTCTCGGCAAACGCGCGCGCCTCGGCCCGGGTCTTAAACATCTTCCAGTTGCCGGCAACCAATGGACGACGACTCATCATGAAACCTCCGGGATAGCGGCGACACCGGGCAAGACGCGGCCCTCGAGCAACTCGAGACTCGCACCCCCACCGGTCGACACGTGCGTGACCTGATCGGCAAAGCCAAACTGGGTGATTGCGGCGACGCTGTCGCCACCACCAACGACTGTGGTTCCTGCGCAGTCGGCAACCGCAGCGGCAACCGCTCGTGTTCCCGCAGCAAACGGCGTCATTTCAAACGCTCCCATCGGTCCGTTCCACAACACCGTCTTGGCGTTACGGATGCGCTCGACGTACACGGCGGTGGCGTCGGGACCGATATCCAGACCCATCCAGCCCGCAGGTACTGCGTCGGCAGGTGTGACCTGAGTGGCAGCGTCAGCGCTGAAGTTATCGGCAGCCAAAACGTCACTCGGCAGCAGCAGTTGGCAGCCCGTCGTCTCTGCCTTGGCCTTGGCGCGCATCGCGATCGCCTGACCGTCGACATCTTCGTGCAGCGAGGACCCAACCTCGCCACCCTCCGCAACCACGAAGGTGAAGGCCATCGCACCGCCAATCAGCACCGTGTCTGCCACCTCAACCAGCCGCTCAAGCACCGCGATCTTATCCGCCACCTTGACGCCGCCAACGATTGCCACAAACGGATGCTGCGGCTCTTCGAGGAGCGATGTCAACACAGATACTTCGCGTTCCATCAAGAGACCGGCATAGGCAGGCAGCAGGTGGGCGACGCCTTCTGTCGAGGCATGGGCGCGATGGGCAGCACCAAACGCATCGTTGACGTACACATCGGCGAGTTCGGCCAACTGGGCCGCGAAGGCGGGATCATTGGCCTCCTCCTGACGGTGGAAACGAAGGTTCTCGAGAAGCAGCACGCCGCCATCCTCAAGTGCTGCAACTGCGGTCTGCGCATCAGTACCGACACAGTCATCGGCAAACGCCACCGGCACGGAGATCAGCTCTGCGAGATGGGCTGCCACTGGCGCCAACGTGTAGGCCGCGTTGCGCTCGCCCTTTGGACGACCAAGATGCGACATCAAGATCACCCGGGCGCCGCCTTCGCGCAGCGCGTTTAGTGTCGGCAGCGCCGCACGGATTCGCGTATCGTCGCCAACGGAACCGTCGGCATTGATCGGGACGTTGAGATCGACACGCACGAGCACGCGCCGACCCTGTACATCGCCCAGTTCTGCGAGTCCGCGTCGAGCCACCTCAGACTCGCTGAAGCAAATCGACGACGCGGTTCGAATAGCCGAACTCGTTGTCGTACCAACTAATCACCTTGGCGAGCCGACCATTGGCCATCGTCAACTTCGAGTCGAAGACAGACGAATACGACGAGCCGATCACGTCGCTCGACACAATCGGATCCTCGGTGTACTCGAGAATGCCAGCGAGCGCGCCCTTGTCGGCCTTGGCCTTGATTGCGCCGTTGATCTCCTCAACTGTCGCCTCACGACCCAGTTCGAGGACGAGGTCGACCACGGAACCGTCGGGCACGGGAACCCGCATCGCGATGCCGTCGAGTCGGCCCTTTAGCTCCGGTACGACGAGGCCAATTGCCTTGGCGGCTCCGGTCGACGTCGGGATCACGTTGACTGCCGCAGCACGCGCACGGCGCAGGTCTGCGTGCGGGAGATCGAGGATCGACTGGTCGTTCGTATAGGCGTGCGTCGTCGTCATGAACCCACGCTCGATGCCGAACTCGTCGAGCAGGATCTTCGCGACCGGCGCGAGGCAGTTCGTGGTACACGAGGCGTTCGAGATGATGTGGTGTGTCGCCGGGTCGTAATCGGCATCGTTGACGCCGAGCACAAGCGTGACGTCGGGGTCCGTCGCAGGCGCGGAGATGATCACCTTGCTGGCACCAGCCTCAAGGTGCTTGCTGGCACCCTCGCGACTCGTAAAGAATCCGGTCGACTCGAGCACGACAGGGACATCCAACTCTTTCCACGGCAGTGCGGCCGGATCCCGCTCGGCCAGAACACGAATCTCCTTGCCATCAATGGCGATACCGGCATCGGTGACCTCGACCGTATGACCAAAGCGTCCGAGTACGGAGTCGTATCGCAGCAGGTGAGCCAGCGTTTTCGGATCGGTCAGGTCGTTGATAGCAACGACGTCAATGTCAGCCGAACGAAGGTAGGCGGCGCGAAGAACGTTGCGCCCGATGCGGCCGAAGCCGTTGATGGCAACACGAGTCATGGAGGGTCCTCCTTGAAGGGACAGTGCGGGAGATGAGCGAGACGCAGTACTGAGATCCTAGGCGCGAGGGCGGCGGGGTTCCACCACTTACCCAAGCGCCTCGGCCTCGGCGATGAGGCGCCGCAGGCGAGCAGCGAGAGTCGGCCGCGCGACATTACCCGCGATTGCCAGCTCGGCAAGCGTCAACTCGGGGTTATCGAGTCGTAATTGGGCCGTCGTTCGCAAGGCCACGGGAAGGCCTCCCAGTAGCCCCGCCTCACCAAGAATGCCAATCGCCTGCAATTGCGTGCGCGCGGCGAGCACCTGTCGACTCAGATTCGCCGTGTCGAAATTGGCTCGTCGATTGGCATCGGCTCGTGCGCTGCGGACCACGTCGTCTTCGGCCACGTCCAGCGCCGCGGCTTCGGCGCCGATC
>Ga0194043_1001235_pt1 | contig 14548 bp, 10 predicted proteins | sample JunL4415m_MetaG_FD_161274 | JGI IMG/M metagenome (GOLD analysis project Ga0194043, IMG submission 161274) | Anoxic zone freshwater microbial communities from boreal shield lake in IISD Experimental Lakes Area, Ontario, Canada - Jun2016-L442-15m | ecosystem: Environmental > Aquatic > Freshwater >...
CCGTGGTACCACTCCCGGCACCACCCGTGGTACCACTCCCGGCACCACCCGTGGTACCACTCCCGGCACCACCCGTGGTACCACTCCCGGCACCACCCGTGGTACCACTCCCGGCACCACCCGTGGTGCCGAGGGCATCGTTGACTCCGGCTCCACCCCCGGCGGCCAGCCCCGGGAGCGCCTGCGCGGCTACCTGGAGGTCGGCCTCGCCTCACTGGCCAACGGCTCCATCGGTGTGATGGTCACCTACGCCGACATGCCGTTGACGATGCTGCTCTGCCTGCGCATGGCGTTCGCCGCCGCCGTCCTCGGCGTCGTCGTCCTGATCAGCGGCAGCTGGCGCGACCTGCGCAACCCCGGAGCGCCCCTTCGCGTTCTCGGCATCAGCGTGTCGCTGGCGCTCAACCTCATCTTGTACTTTCTGGCGATCCGCCATACCGGTGTCGCGGTGGCCATCTTCCTGTCGTACCTCGCGCCCGTGTATCTGGCCTTCGTCGCCCCTCGCATCCTTCATGAGGCCACCGACCGTATCGTCTACGTGGCGCTGGCCATCGGTCTTGCCGGCATGGCGGTCATCCTCGTGCCCGGTCTGCTGCTCGAGGGGACGAAGCTCTCGGCCGCCGGTCTCTTCTACGGCTGGGCGGCCGGCGTCCTGTATGCGGTCTACCTGCTCTTCGCCAAGAGCCTGCGCGGGCGCCACGTGCGCAGCACGGCGGTGGTGTTCACGCAGAGCGCGTTCACCGCCGCCGTCATGCTCGTGCCGGGCCTGCTGGCGGTCGGCGCCGCCCACTACCACTTCACCCGCGCCGACCTGCTCATGGCGGCGCTGCTCGGCCTGCTCACCACGGCCCTCTCGTTCAGCATCTTCATGGACGGCCTGCGCTACATCCGCGTGCAGCATGCCTCGATCATCGCGTACATCGAGCCCGTGAGCGCGCCGCTCTACGCGCTCGTCTTTCTCAGCCAGATGCCCTCGGGGTGGACGATCGCCGGCGGCGCCATGATCGTGGCCGCCGGCATCCTCGTTGTCCTCTACGGACGCGAGCAGCTCGAGCCGGAGCTGCTCGGATGACCGCCCGCACGGCGCAGGGATACGGGATGGTGGCGGCGTCCTACCTGCTCATCGGCCTTTCCGGCACGCTGGTGACATGGGCGACGGCGCCGGCGAGCGTGCTGCTGGTGCTGCGCTTCGCCGTCGCCGTCCTTGTGCTCGGCGCGCTCTTTGCCCGCCGGCGCCGTCTGGCCGGCGTCCTCGCGCCCGACATGTGGCCGCGCCTCCTGCTCATGGGCGCGTTTGACGCCGGCGCGCTCCTGCTGTTCTTCGTCGCCATCCGCGAGACCAGCGTGGCCATCGCCACGTTCTTCCTGTTCATCCAGCCGGTGTGGATCGCGCTGCTCGCACCGCGCCTCCTGCGCAGCGCCACGGAGCGCGCCGTGTACGTGGCCATCGGTCTGGCGCTCGCCGGGCTGGCCATCATCCTGATCCCCGCGCTGTCGGGACACGGCATGCACGCCTCGGTGCTCGGTCTCGCGGCCGGCCTCGGCTCGGGCTTCTCCTACGCCGGCTTCGCACTCGTGGCGAAAGGCCTCTCGGGGCGCATGGAGAGTGTCGGCATGGTCCTCGTCGAGTGCACCCTCGACGGGCTGTTCATCCTCCCACTGGCGCTCTGGCAGATGCTGGGCGCCGGGTACTCGTTGACGGGTCGCGACCTTCTCGTGGCGCTGGTGCTGGGGCTGGTGTGTACGGCGGTCGCCTACTCGTTGTGGATGGAGGGCACGAGCCGCGTGCGCGTGCAGCACAGCGCGGTGCTCGGCTTCCTCACGCCGGTGGCGGCGCCCATCTACGCTCTCCTCCTGCTCGGCCAGACGATCACCGCGTGGACGGTGGCCGGCGGCACGCTCATTCTGGCCGCCGGCGTCCTCGTCGTGCTGCGCGGTCAGGCGGACCTCGAGTCGGAGCCGCCGGTGTGAGCCGCGCGATCGATCGACCCGGACGGGCGGCCGCCGGCGCGGCAGGGGCGGCCGCCGCAGGCCCGCCGCGTCGCGACCCGCTCGGCTACGTGATGGTCGTCGCGGCGTACCTGCTCATGGGGGGCACCGCGTCGCTCGTCGCCCTGATCGACGCCCCCACGGGCGCGGTCGTCTGCGTGCGCATGGCGTTCGCGGCGCTGGTCCTGGCCGCCTTCTTTGCGCGGCGCGGGATGCTCACCGACTGGCGCCGCCCGGGCGCCGCCCCCCGGCTCCTGCTCATGGGGGCCGCGTCGTCTGCGTCGACCCTCCTCTTCTTCGTCGCCATCCGCGAGACCAGCGTGGCCATCGCCACGATCCTGCTCTTCATGATGCCCGTGTGGGTGGCGCTGGTGGCGCCGCGCGTCTTTCGCCTGCGCCGCGAGCCGATCGTCTTCCCCGCGCTCGCGCTGGCGCTCGCCGGCCTGGCCGTCATCCTCGCGCCGGGGCTCTTCGGCGGCGGCGCCAGGATATCCGCTCTCGGGCTCGCCACCGGCGTCGCCGCGGGCCTCGGCTACGCTTCGTTCGTACTGCTGGTCAAGGACCTGACAGGCCGCGTGGCGTCGACCACGGTCTCGTTCTCCGAGGCCGGTCTCGACGCCCTCTTCCTGCTGCCGCTGACGCTGTGGCAACTGTCGGACACGGGCTATCGGTTCACCCTGCGCGATCTCGTGGTGCTCCTCGTCATGGGCGTGGTCTGCACGGCGCTCGCGCACACCCTCTGGGCCGAGGGCACGCGGCGCGTGCGCGTGGAGCACGTCTCGATCCTCGGCTACGTCGAGCCCGTGGCGGCGCCCATCTACGCCCTCATCCTCCTCGGCCAGCAGCCGGGCCTGTGGACCATCGTGGGCGGCGCGTTCATCCTCACCGCCGGCCTGCTCGTCGTGGTGCTCGGGCGCGCCGGGGGGGAGTCGTCGCTGGCGGCCCTCGCCGAGGCGGAGCCCCTGTGACGGGCCCCGCGACCACAGGCGCGGCGGGGGCGGCCGCCGCAGGCCCGCCGCGCCGCGATGCGCTCGGTTACGGCATCGTCCTGATCTCGTACCTGGGCATGGCCGGCAGCGCGCCACTCGTCGCCTGGGCCGACGCCCCCGCGGCGATCATCCTCATGCTGCGCATGGCCTTCGCCGCCCTGGTCCTCGGGGTCGTCTTTCTGCGGCGCCCGATGATCGCCGACTGGCGCCGCCCGGGCGCCGCCTGGCGCCTCGTCGTCATGGCGGCGATGTCGTCGCTCACCCTGCTCCTGTTCTTCTACGCCGTGCTCAACACCAGCGTCGCGATCGCCATGTTCCTGCTGTTCCTGATGCCGGTCTGGGTGGCTCTCATGGCCCCGCGGGTCTTTCACTCTCCGCGGGATCCCATCGTGTGGCCGGCGCTCGGCCTCGCCCTCGCCGGCCTGACTGTGATCCTCCTGCCCGACCTGCTCGGCGAGGGCGTCACGCTCTCGCTCGCCGGCCTGCTGGCGGCGCTCTTCACGGGGTTCGGCTACGCCACGTACGCCGTCTCGGTGAAGGGGCTCACGAGGATCGTCGCGCCGTCCACCATCTCGACGGCCGAGGCGGCCGGCGACACACTGTTTGTGCTGCCGCTGGCTCTGTGGCAGTTCTCCAGCACCAATTACCACGTGGACGGGCGCGCCTGGATCGCCGCCGCCGTCATGGGAGTCTTCTGCACGGCGATCGCCTACACGCTCTGGATCGAGGGCACCCGCCGGGTACGCGTCGAGCAAGTCACGATCCTGGGTTACATCGAGCCGGTGGCGGGGCCGCTCTACGCCGTGTTCCTGGTGGGGCAGATGCCGACCGTGTGGACGGTGATCGGCGGCGCCCTGATCCTGGGCGCCGGGCTGCTGGTCGTGGTGTTCGGCCGCGGCGAAGGCGAAGCCTCCGTCGCCGCGGCCGCACCGCCGGAGCCGCTCTGATGACAGGCGGCGCCCCGTGAACAGCCGCGCCGCCCGAGGCTACGCCCCGTGAACAGCCGCGCCGCCCGGGGCTACCTGCTGGTCGCCGGCGCGTTTCTCATCATGGGCCTCATCGGCGTCCTCGTCGACTGGGCGACCGCGCCCGAGAGCGCCCTCCTCGTGCTGCGCTTCGCCACCGCCGGCATCATTCTCGGCATCGTGTTCGCCAGGCGCCGGCCTCTGGCCGGCGTGCGCGACCGCGCCGTGTGGCCACGCCTCCTCCTCATGGCGCTGCTCGACTCGTGCGCCCTGCTCCTCTTCTTCTTCGCCCTTCGCTCGACCAGTGTGGCCATCGGCATGTTCCTGCAGTTCATGGCGCCGGTGTGGGTGGCGCTGCTCGCGCCGCGGTTCTTCCATGCGCCCACCGAGCGCATCGTGTATCCGGCTCTCGCCCTGGCGCTGGGCGGCCTGGCCGTGATCCTCGCGCCGTCGCTGCTCGGCGACGGCGTGCGGCTCGCGCCGGCCGGCATCGCCGCCGGGGTGGCGTCGGGGATCGGCTACGCCGGCTTCATGCTCGTGGTGAAGGATCTCACCAGACGGGTTTCGAGCGTCACCATCGTCATCACCGAGAGCGTGCTGGACGCGCTGATCCTGCTCCCGCTCGCCTTGTGGCAGACGGTGGGCGCGGGCTACCGGCTCACGGGGCGCGATCTCGTCGTGGGGCTGGTGCTGGGCGTGCTCTGCACGGCGATCGCCTACACGATGTGGACCGAGGGCGTCGGCCGCATCAAGGTGCAGCACAGTTCGATCCTGGGCTACCTCGAGCCGGTCTCCGCGCCTCTGTACGCGCTGCTGCTCCTCGGTCAGAGCATCTCGGTGTGGACGGTCGGCGGCGGCGCCCTCATTGTCGTCGCCGGGCTGCTGGTCGTCCTGTTCGGGGAGCGCGAGGCGCCGCCGGCGTCGCTGGAGCCGGCGCCGTGAGGGGCTGCGCCTCCGGCCCCGGCCCCGCCGCCTTCCGCGCGGCCCCGCCGCCCCTGTGGAGAAGGCCGCACCCTCAACCTTCTCATCGTGCCCGGCCGTCCGCGGGCGCGGCTGCCGGGGGAAGAGAGGGAAGGCCGGTTCCTGATGGGAGGATAGCCCTTCCACGCTCGTCTTCACCCGCCGCGGGTGGCGAAGCCGCCAGGGAAACCGATGGGAAGACAGCCCTCCGTCCCCACGCCTTCACCGGCCGCGAGTCGCTGGCCCGCACACGTCGTCGCGCGCTTCGGGCCGCGCGGCTCCGGCGGCTGCGGCCTGATCTTCCGTCAGCCGCGGCCCGATCTTCCGTCGGCCGCGGCTGCAGAAGACCCCGCGGGTGGGGGTCGCCGCCCACGGCATAGGTGCTGTGCGAGCGTATGCCGTTGGCGGTACCGCTGACGGGACTTCCAACGGTATCGTTGGAAGTCCCGTCAACGGCTGCGGCCGCTTTCGACTATGCCCCCGCCGGCGGGCCGCCTCCGCTGAGCGCGAACGTCAACGTTGACGCCACCGTCTGAGGGGCAGGTAGCCCTTCCGCGCTCCCATTCTCGCTCGCCGCGGGTGGCGCGGTCGCCAGGGAGCCTGGGGGTGCGATTCCCCCCGGCTACTCACCCTACCCCGCCCGGCGGCCGCGGCGGCCCCGACCCGTTACCCCCCGCGATACCCGTCTCCCTCAACGCCGCCTGCCCCCGCGCACGGGATGCCACCGCGCGCCGTATCCGATACGCTCCGGCAGTGCGCGGCGCGCGTGGCCGCCGGCACACCGCCGGCGCCACCGTCGGCGCCGCGCTCAGGAGGGGATCCGGGCTGAGACCCGGTCCCCGTTTGCCGCATCTTCACGCGCAAGCATCGCGAAAGGAGTCTCCATGACGAAACCAGTGGAAAGCGCGCCCAAGCTCAACCTGCTTCAGTCGATGACCATGCTCGACGACGCCCAGCGGCTCACGCCCGGCGGCGTCGGCGGCATCCGCCGGCCCTACAACTTCGTGATCGGCGAGTACCCCGTGTTCATCAGCCACGGCCACGGCGGGCACATCGTCGACGTGGACGGGAACGAGTACATCGACATGCTCTGCGCCTACGGGCCGATCATCCTCGGCTACGTTGAGGACGAGATCAACGACGCCGCCAAGGCGCAGATGGACAAGGGCTTCTGCTTCAGCCTCGTGCAGCCGCTGCAGAATGAGCTTGAGCAGCGGCTCGCCGACCTCATGCCCTGCGGCGAGCAGACCATCCTCGTCAAGACCGGCTCGGATGCCACCAACGCCGCGGTCCGCGCCTCGCGCGCCTACACGGGCCGCGACAAGATCGCGCGCTGCGGCTACCACGGCTGGGGCGACTGGTGCGTGGAGCATCACGGCGGCGTGCCGGAGGCCGTGTGGCAGCTTACCAAGGAGTTCGAGTACGGCGACATCGCCGACCTGGAGCGCGTGTTCGCGGAGAACCCCGGCGAGATCGCCGGGGTGGTCATTACCCCGGTGGGCCATCCGATGGCCAAGCCCATCATCGCGCCGCCGCCGGGGTACCTGGAGGCCGTCAAGGAGCTCACCCACAAGCACGGCGCCGTGCTGACGTTCGACGAGGTCCGCACCGGCTTCCGCGTCAGCATGGGCGGCGCCAGCGAACGTTACGGCGTGGTGCCCGACCTCACGACCGTCGGCAAGGCCATGGCCAACGGCTACTCCATCGCGGCGCTGGTCGGCCGGCGAGAGGTGCTGAACGTCTACGTCAAGGACGCCTTTCTCAGTTCCACCTACTTCCCCAACAGCCTCGAGATGGCGGCCAGCATGAAGTGCCTCGAGATCCTCGAGCGCGAGAAGGTGCCGGATGCGATCTGGGAGCGCGGCACGAAGTTCCTCGCGCGACTCGGGGCGATCGTCGACGCCTCCGGCGTGCCGGTCACAAAGAGCGGCATCCCGCCGATGCCCTTCCTGACTTTCGACCACGTGGACGACCACTACAAGGAGCGGCGCACGGAGTTCTACACGCAGTGCATCCGCCGCGGCCTGTTCGTGCAGCCGTATCATCACTGGTACATCTGCTACCGCCACACCGAGGCCGATCTGGACCGCGCCCTCGAGGTCGTCGAAGAAAGCCTGGCATTCGTGGCGGAGCAGTACCCGTACACAGCGTGACTGGTCGGGCGGGCGCCTGTCGGCGCCCGCCCCACTCTCGTCAGGGGGAGCGATGGACAAGCTCATCGTCACGGTCGCCGGCGTCGGCGCCGAGACCACCAAGGCGGCGCAGCCGGCTCTGCCGGTGACCGCCGCCGAGATCGGCGCCGACGCCGCGCGCTGCGCGGAGACCGGCGCCTCCATGTACCACCTGCACGTGCGCGACGCGGCCGCGAGCCCGACGCAGGCCAAAGAGGTCTTCGCGGCCGCCATCGCGGAGATCCGCAAGCGCAGCGACATCATCATCCAGACGAGCACCGGCGGGGCGATGGGGATGAGCGCCGACGAGCGCCTGCAGCCGCTCGAGCTGGATCCGGAGATGGCGTCGCTGACGACGGGCACCGCGAACTTCGGCGACGACGTCTTTTTCAACGACACGGCGCTGATGACGGAGTTCTATCAGCGCATGCAGAAGAAGGGCGTGCGCCCGGAGTTCGAGATCTTCGAGGCCGGGCAGATGGACAACGCCCTCAAGCTGGTCAAGAAGTACGGCCCGGCCGGCCCGCTGCTGCACTGGGACTTCGTGCTGGGCGTGCCGGGCAGCATGAGCGGCGAGCCGCGCAACCTCGTGTTCCTCGTCGACCGCGTGCCCGCGGGCTCCACCTGGACCTGCACCGGCATCGGCCGCTGGCACATGCCGGTGACCATGACGGCCCTGGCCCTGGGCGGCAACGTGCGCCTCGGCTTCGAGGACAACGTCTTCTACCACAAGGGCGTACTCGCCAAGGGCAACGCCGAGCTCGTCGGCCGCGTGGCCCGCATCGCGCGCGAGTGGGGCCGCGAGACGGCTACGCCCGACGAGGCGCGGCGGATCCTCAAGCTGGGCAGTTACGCCGGCTGAGACAGATCGCTCAGCCCTCGTTCGCCAGGAGCCAGCGCCAGGCCGGGACCGCATGGATGATGCCGGCCTTGGTCTTGATCGTCTCTTCGTCGAGAAGCGTCACGATCTCGCCGGTCCGGAGCCCGGTCTCGCCCATGGCCTCGGTGAGAGCGCGGACCTCGCGCTCCCGGGTCGCCGGATCGGCGAGCGACGCGCACGACTGCACGAGCCGGCCGGCGCGCTGCTCGAACACATCACCGACCACGAAGTCGACCTCGTGGCCCGAAGCCGTGAGGTAGTACGAGACCTGACCCTGCAAGAGGCGACCCTGACGGCGCCGCAGCTCGAGGAACACGGCATTCTCGAGCCGAGCTCCGGCGTCGGTCGCCGTCACGTGCGACATCGCCGCGGCGAGCCCTGGGTCGATCGCGTACAGCTTGCGCGGGTTGGTGCTCTGGGCGCGCAGGGACTTCTTGAACACGGGGATGGCGAACACGAGGTAGGCGTCCTGGAAATGGTCGAGCAGCGCGTGCAGCGTGTCGCGGGAGACGCTGAGCCCGCGCGAGCGCAGGTCCGCGTAGACCTTGTTCACGCTGAACGCGCGCGCCGGCGACTGCAGGAGCAGTCGCGAGAAGGCGCGCGCGGCGGCGACGTTCTCCACGCGGCGCCGCTCGATGACGTCTCGAAGCAGCGCCAGCTCGACGTAGTCCTGCAGCGTCTGTAGCCGCGCCAGCGGCTCCATGGCCTGCACCTCGGGGAAGCCGCCGATCTCGAGGTATCGCTTGCAGCCGGCTTCGAGCCGCGAGCGCGATCTCGCCCCCGGCGTCGCCCCCAGGGGCGCCGGCTCCCCGCTGGAGGTGAGGGCCTCGGTCAGATCGTAGGGGAAGACCTCCACGGCAAAGCCGCGCCCGCGCAGCTCGGTGGCGACTTCGGTGTGCAGCAGCTTGGCCGAGGACCCGCCGAGCACGACACGCACCAGTTCCGTGTCCAGGATCCGTCGCACGAACCGCGGCCAGCCGGGGACCATCTGGATCTCGTCGAGAAACAGGTAGGCGCGTCGTTCTCGAGGCGCCGGATGAACCCGATAGTGCGCCTCCAGCAGATCGCTCAAGAGCCCGGGCTCCGCCGGTTGCAGGCGGTCGTCCTCGAAGTTCACGTAGAGAACGTCGCGGCGGTCGACGCCACTCGCCAGAAGGCGCTGCATCTCCTGATACATGAGATAGGTCTTGCCGGAGCGGCGCATGCCGATGAGAACGGCGGCCTTGTTCGGTATGTCGGGTACGTCGAGGCGCCGCGGCGTCAGCGCCGGTAGGCGCGCCTCACGCGATTCCGCTACGATGAACTCGAGATCCACCTCGCTGTGCTCCTACAACTGGCCTGCTGACAAGGACAGTTTACGCCATATCTGACCTTCTTGCAAGGTCAGATGCGCAGTCGGCTCAAGCAATCGCCTCACCCTGTCGACAACTCTCGTTGCGGGCAAGGACAGGCACGGCCGCGTTGCGGCCGCCCAGCGGGCGCGCACCGGGAGTAGAATCCCGCGCGCGCTTTCGCGCGGCCGTGTCGAGCCGAGGAGACGGATGGCGTTCCGAGCGAAGAACCGCAAGGCCGAGCGCGGCGAGGTGGAACTGCTGCGCGGCCTCGTCGCGCTTGCCAACCAGTTGCAGTCCAGCCTCGAGCTCGAGGCGATTGTGCACGTCATCGCGACGGCCCTCAGCGAGACCTTCGGGTTTCGCGAGGCCACCGTGTACCTGGCGGAGCCCGACGGCGACACCTTTCGCGTGCATGCCACGGTCGGCGAGCACCCCGACTACGATCGCGAGCTGTTCGACCTGCCGGCGCCGCGCCACATCTGGGACGAGCTCTTCCAGGCGCGGTACCAGATCGGCTCGTCCTACTTCGTCGACCACCGTCGGCACGAGTGGACCGCAGAGCAGCTTCACTTCCTGCCGCCCCTCGACCTGGGGCCGCGGAGCGCGGACGAGTGGGCCACTAACGACGACCTGCTCGTGCCTCTCTACGACAAGCAGCACGAGCTCATGGGCGTCCTCGACCTGTACGACCCGGTCGACCGCAGCCTGCCGACTCTCGACCTGATCAAGTCGCTGGAAGTGTTCGCCACGCATGCCGCGGTGGCCATCGAGAACGCGCGCCAGTACCAGCAGCTCGAGACCGCCCGCGGGCAGCTCGAGGCTCAGCTGGCGCTGCGGCACGTGCTGCTCGACCTCAGCGCAGCGCTGCTTTCGACGCTCGACGAGCGCGAGCTCTTCGCGCAGATCGCCGCGCTCCTCCGGCAGATCGTCGAGTACGACGCCATGGAGATCCGGCTCGTGGACGAAGGCGCCGGCGAGCTGTACTGCGGCTACGCCAGCGACCAGGACGTCGAGCAGATGGCGAGCTGGCGCGCGCCTCTGGACGTCGGCGTCAGCGGCTGGGTGCTGCTGCACAACGAGGCCCAGCTCGTCAACGACATGCTGGGCGACCCGCGCGGGGCGCTCGTGCCGGGCACCGAGGAGGGAGAGTTGCAGGCTTCGATCATCGTGCCGCTCAACGTGCGCGGCAAGGTGACCGGCGTGCTCTGCCTCGACCGCATGGACGGTCGGCTTTTCGAAGAGCGCGAGCTCGAGCCGACCATGCTCTTCGCCAACATGGCGGCGATCGCCATCCAGAACGCGCGCGTCTACGAGGAGCTGGAACGCCAGGCGATCAGCGACGGCCTCACCGGGCTCCACAACCACCGGCACTTCCACGAGACCCTGAGCGCCGAGGTGCGTCGCGCCGAGCGCTACGGAGAGACGTTCTGCCTGCTGATGATGGACCTCGACCACTTCAAGGCGGTCAACGACACCATCGGCCACCAGAAGGGCGACGAAGTGCTGCGCGCCGTCAGCGACGTGCTGCGCGCGTGCTCGCGCGAGTCGGACTTCCTGGCGCGGTATGGCGGCGATGAGTTCGCGATCATCCTGCCGCGCACGGCCCTGGAGGAGGCGCGGACGCTCGCCGAGCGCATCCGCGACTCCGTCGCGGCCATCGACATCGGCCACGACACGATGCGCGTGACGGCATCGATCGGCGTCGCCGCCTTCCCCGCGTCGGCCGCGGACAGCGACGGCGTGCTGGGCGCGGCGGACGCCGCGCTGCTGCTCGCCAAGTCGCAGGGCCGCGACAGGGTGTGCCTCGTCATCGAGGGGTAAGGGATGAGGCTGCGCATCGACGCCGAGTGTGCCCACAGGCCGAGGTCCTGGCGCAGTGAGGCCAATCAATCATCGGTTTGTGGCTGTTGATTTCCAGAAAAGAGATGGTATCTTCTGGAAATAGCATGACTCTTTCCGATGCATTGCTGATCGAACAGAACCCTTGGTGGTCGCAGCCCGACGCTTGGGAGGGTCACGACCCGCACCTGCGCCGCTTGGCCGCCCAGCCGGTCGAGCTACCCTCGCTCGTCGCCGACAGCATCCCGCTGGCGGAGCCCGCGGTGCACGTGGTGCGCGGTCCTCGGCAGGTCGGGAAGTCCACCGAGCTGAAGCTCCTGGCGAGGCGGGCTCTTGCCGGCGGCCGGCCCGCCACAGACGTGCTCTATGTCACGCTCGATCTGCTGGCGGGCGAAACCTCCGGCGCCGTCGTGGACACCGTCCGCCGAGCCAAGGAGCTGAGCCGCTGCGCAGAAGGCGCCTTACTGCTGCTCGACGAGGTCACAGCGGTCCGGGATTGGCAGGTCGCGGTGAAGTATCTCTGGGATACCGGCATCGTCGATCGCGACGTCGTGGTCTGCACCGGCTCGTCGGCGATCGACCTGAAGGTGGGCGCCGCGGAGCGCCTGCCGGGGCGACGCGGCGCCGGAATCGACTTCCTGGCTTTGCCTCGCGGCTTCGCGGTGTTCGCGCGGGCGCTCGACGGCCGCATCCCCGCCTCCCCCGAGCTCTCGCCGGCGCAGCTCGCCGGGGAGCAGGGCGCCGGCCTCCTGGAGCAGGCGCGCGTCCATCTGCCGGCTCTGCAGCGCGCCCTCGAGCTGTACGCGGCGTTCGGCGGCCTGCCGGCGGCTGTCGCCGAAGCGGCCGCAGGCGCGCCGGCCCCGACCGAGGCGCTCAAGCGTGTCGTGCACGACGCGCTGAGCAAAGAGGTGGCGCACAAGGGCGCCGGCGAGCCCGCGCTGCGCGCGCTCCTGGAGCGGGTCACACGCGCGCTTGGCAGCAAGGTCAACTGGGCGCGCCTGGCCAGGGAGATGGACGTGAGCCTTGGGCCGCGCCGCCGACCGGGGCAAGGGCCGCACGGCTCCACGGTGCGGGGCTACTTCGAGCTCCTGGCGGCCGCCTACTTCGTGCTCGTGATCTATTCGTGGCGGCGCGACGCGGGCAGCGCCTCGATCTCCAGGGACAAGAAGATCTACTTCGCGGACCCCCTGCTGCACACGGTGGCGCACGACCTGGCGCCGGGCCTCGCGGTGGACATGCCCGCGCTCGTCGAGAACCTCGTGGCTCTGGCGCTGTTTCGACGCTGCGAACCGCCGGCGCGCCAAGCCGAGACGTTCGCCATGCCGGACGCGCTGCACGTGTGGCAGACGGCCGGCGGCGGCGAGATCGACTTCGTGTGCGGGCAGCGCGCGGCGCCGGTCGCCGTGGAAGTCCGCTACCAGCGCAGCCCGGACATGCGCAAGGCGAGCGCTATCGGCCGCGCCCTACCCGGCAGCCCGGTGCTCCTCGTGACCCGGGATCTGCTGCAGGTGAGCGAGCGCTGGACCGCCGTGCCGGCAGCGCTCGCGCTCTGGGCTCTCGGGTAGGCGCGCCGGCGTCATGAAGCTGATGCAACGGCGCCGGCATAGTAGAGCGGCACGAAGATGAGCTGCTGCGCGGGCAGCGTCCCATAGGCGGCGCTCGATACGACCACGCCTGGCGCCGCCTGTGGATACCGCTCGAGGAGCATGCGCAGGCTGCGCAGGCGGCCGGCCGGGCCCGCCTTGACCTCGATCGGCGTCACCCTTCCGGCAACGTCGATGAGGTAGTCTACTTCGGCCGTACTGCCGCGCTCCGCGCGCGCCCAATAGTAGAGCTCGCCGCCGGACGCGGCCAGCAGCTCCTGACCGACGAACTGCTCGGCGAGGGCGCCCTGGAAGACCTTGAGCAGATCCCGTCGAGCATATTCGAGATCGGCGCGCAAGCCGCAGAGGCGCTGCACAAGACCTACGTCGACCATGATCGCCTTGAAGCGCTTCTGCGACGCGCTTGCGGCGAGCGGCGGGCCGGCCGGGCCGGCAGCGCGCACCGGACGGACCACTCGCGCCCGTGACAACAAGTCGAAGGCGCGCTTGATGGCCCGGTTGTCGAAGCCCTCGACAAGCTGCGCGTACTTGATCTGGCTGCCGACTCCCCGGGCGACGCCCGCCAGCACGCCGTCGAGACAATCCTTGTCGGCGCGCCCGGCGTACTTGCCGTAGTCCTCGCGGTACGCGACGGCGATCTCGTCCTGGACGGCGAATGCTTCCTGCTGACTCCCGCTGGTCGCAAACGCCGCCACGGCCTCGGGCATGCCCCCCACGAAGAAGTAGCGCCTCACGAGCTCAAGCAGGTGCTCATGGACGACGTCGGATTGCGGGGCAGGCGTCGCACTCACGACCCCGGCGGCGACGTCCTCGCCGAGCGCCCACAGAAATTCGGCGAACGTCATGGGAAACACGTTGACGAACTGCACGCGCCCTACCGGGAAGGCGTACTCGCCGAGGGCAAACTCGAGCAATGAGCCCGCCGCGACCACGTGCAGCTCGGGCAGCTGTTCGTAGAAGTAGCGCAGCGCCACCAAGGCTCGCGGGCATGCCTGGATCTCGTCGAAGAACAGCAGGTCGTGGCCGGGGACGATCCGTTGCCCAAGCAGTACCTCGAGCTCCGCGACGATGCCGGGAGCGTCCAGGTTCCCTTCGAAGAGCCGGTGCCAGCCGCGGCGCGCCTCGAGATCGATGGTGTGTACGGCCGCGAATCGAGCCGCCCCGAACGCGTTGATGGCCCACGTCTTGCCCACCTGACGCGCGCCGCGCACGAGAAGTGGCTTGCGGCGCGGGGAGTCGCTCCAGGCATGCAGGGCTGCGGTGATGGATCGTCGCATGAGACGCATGCTCGACCTGAAGTGTCAAAAAATCAAGGAGCTTATTGTCATCACATGTCAAGAAATCAAGGTGATAGGCCCGACTGTGGGCATCCATTCGGTCTTGTCCACGGCCCGTGGAGGCCGCGGCCGACGCCGCCCGTGGGCGCGCCCTGCAGAAGGACTACCGCGCCGTGAGGGGAACCGCGAAGCCGCAGAACGCAGCGCGTGGTCACCGTCGCCCAGAGCGCACGAGGCACGTCTCGTAGGTGGCGTGATCTATGGGGATCCAGTCGGTCATGTCCACGCCGCGCTCGGCAGTGGCTCCTGACGGAGCCGGATACGCGCTGGCCATCTTGATCCAGCGGCCTTGCCGACGGGCGACAGACCGTACATCTCGAGCGAGCTCGACGAAGTCCTGATCCTGGCTGAGCAGCAGGGCCACGTCAAACTCGCCGTCGATGGCCATCTGGATGACATCCAGGCTGATCCGCACGTCGATACCCTTCTCCTCGCCGACGACGGTAACTCGCGGTCTACCGAGCTCGTCGGGCGAGGAGA
>Ga0194043_1001236_pt1 | contig 14546 bp, 12 predicted proteins | sample JunL4415m_MetaG_FD_161274 | JGI IMG/M metagenome (GOLD analysis project Ga0194043, IMG submission 161274) | Anoxic zone freshwater microbial communities from boreal shield lake in IISD Experimental Lakes Area, Ontario, Canada - Jun2016-L442-15m | ecosystem: Environmental > Aquatic > Freshwater >...
GCCCGATGTTACCCCCCAGGCCACCGCGGCCGCGGCCGCGGTGGCCTGGGGGGTAACATCGGGCGGTCTGTTTGCTGGCCTCCCGGGCGGTCTCTGGCTGCTGTTGGCGACTGTTGTTGTGATCGGCTGCCAGGCAGCCATCCTCGCGCCGAGCATGATCGGCACGATCCCCGAAAGCGTGCCTGTGTCGCGGCTCTCGCAGGCCAACGGTCTGTTCGCGATGGTCACTCTCGCCGCCACACTGGCCGGGATGGCCGGCGGTAACTGGTTGGCAGATGCGACAGTTGTCCCCGGTAGTAATGCCCTGCTCCATTCCGCCCCGCTCTGGGTGCACGGCGTCCCGGCCCTGATGGTGCTCGTTGGCCTGGCGCTGGCCGGCTGGATCGCGGCAATCTGGCTCGTGCCGCGGCCGGCAGCCGATCCCGCCGCCCCGGCCCCCTTCAATGCGCTGGGCCGTACCTGGGCCGACCTCGCCGAACTCTTCTCGCATCGTGAGTTGGCGGCGGCGGCGGCGGGCATCGTCTTCTTTTGGGCGCTCGGCGCCGTTGCTCAGCTCAATGTCGATCAATTCGCCACCGAGGCGGGGGCGACCTCGCAGGGGCAGGTGGTGCCGCTCTTGCTCTCGCTTGTGAGCGGGATTGGGCTCGGCAGCCTGATCGCAGGGCGGGTCTCGACCCGCGGCGTCGATATGGGGCTCGTGCCGGCCGGGGCGATCCTGATGGCTGTGGCGTCGTGCTTTCTGGCCTGCGGCCCGCGAACGATCTTTGCTGCCGACTGCACTGGCTCAGGCTGGGCGTGGTGGTGGTCGAGCGGTTCTCTCATGCTGCTCGGACTTGGCGCCGGCATCTTTGATGTGCCGCTGGAGGCCGCCTTTCAGGAAAAGAGTCCACCGTCCCGCCGAGGTGCTCTGTTGGCTGCCGCCAACCTACTCACCTTCGCTGGCATGTTTGGGGCGTCGATGCTGTATGGACTTCTGCGGACTCCGTGGGGCGATTCTGCCCAGGCGGCGGCCGAGATCGGCCTCGCGGTCGCCGCCCCGCCGCTCCTCTCGGCCCGCAGCATCTTTGGGCTGTTTGGCATCTTGGCCGCCGCGGCCGCCGCCGCGGCGATCTATGCAGCGCCGCGGGCCACACTGCGGATTATCGTGTCGTCGATTGTCAATGCTACGCACCGGTTTCGCGTGGCGCATGCCGAGCGGCTGCCCACCACGGGCCCGGCCGTCGTGGTGGCCAACCACGTTTCTTGGCTGGACGGGTTCATCGTTGCGCTCTCCAGCCCGCGGCCGATCAGGATGGTCGTCTACGGCCCAAATATTCGCGGCGCATTCATGCAGATGCTCGCTGCGCAGTGGCGGTTTATTCTCTTTGATCCCAAGCCCAAGTCGCTGGGGCGGGCGCTCAAAACAATCCAGTCGGGACTTTCTGACGGCGACGTGATCGGCATCTTCTCGGAAGGCGGCATCTCACGGACCGGCCAGATCCTCGGCTTCAAACGCGGTCTTGAATGGATTCTGGAGCGTGTTGAGGCCCGGATCGTACCGCTGCATATCGACGGCATGTGGGGCAGTCCGCTCTCGTTTTCAGAGGGGCGATTCTTCACAACAGGGCCGCGGGTATTCCCCCGCCCGCTGACGCTCACCTACGGCCCTCCCCTACCGATCGGCACGTCGAGCTATGACGCGCGGCTGGCACTCCAGGAACTGACTGCCACGACCGTCCTGAACCGAATGCGGGCGACCCAGCCCGCCGCCGGCGTGGCGGCCTCTGGCACCGACTGGGCTGCCGCCGCCGCGACAGCCGAGGCCTTCGACGGCTGCTGCCTCGTCCGTCGCGCCGACCGGCTGCTGGCGTCGCTGGCCGCCGACGATCCGCTCGCCACGCTGGGCCTGCATGGCGGCAGCCTTCTCGGCATCCGCGGGATCGTAGCTGAGGCCGGGCTGAGCCCGTTGGTGCTGGGCGAGACGCTCAGGCGGGAGAAAACTACAATCTGGCTGGCAAGAATAGAACAGGTGCTGGGGCTCGCGGAAGCAGAAGCCGACGGCCGCGTGGCAGCTACTGAACTCAAGCTCACGCTCGAAGTTGTGGTGATGCCGATCGGCGGCATCAGCGAACTGCCGCGGGCCCGCGCGGCGTCGGCCCGGTTTTGTGAGGTGTTTGGCATCGAGCCGGTCGTGGCCTTCGCGCCGTGGGAGGCCGGCGGACTTGTGGCGATGAATTCGCCGCCGGCCCGCGCGGGTGTTGTTCATGAAATAACGCTCAAGGCCGATACTGTGGGCCGCGTAGTCAACGGCGTGGTCGTCTGGCCGGAGGCCGCCACCCGCGATCGGCTGGGGCTTGAATCACTTGTCGATCAGGGGATCAGCGGTCAGGAAACCCGCACGCTTGTCATCGGTGCGACGCTCCCTCAAACCGCCTCGAGCACAGAAACCAAAAGCGGTGACTTCAGGCCGCGAGCCGTCGTGCTTGACACTGCGTTTGAGGTGGACAAGGACGGTTTTCTGGTTGTGAAGGGCTCGGAGTGATCCGCGGCGGCTCCACGCTTTCGGGTGGGAATTCTGTGGGAGTCAACAGTCTAATCTTGGTGTTGGTCGGGAAACGGTGTATCGTGAGGGCCTCAATGCACCCCTAGCTCAATTGGATAGAGCATCGGTCTACGGAACCGAAGGTTGCTGGTTCGAGCCCAGCGGGGTGTATTTGCAGGGGCGGCTAAGCCCGGCGGTGCGATGCCCGAGGCGGTGGCAATCCGCGTTGGACAAGTTGGAAAACTTATCCCACGGGGAGCGGCAATTCAGGCCCAGTTCCACCGGCAGAAAGGCATTCCATTTCTGTCAGCACTCCGATGTGGCTGCTGGCACTGGAGTTGCTCTGTCTCCCGTCCCAGGAAACGGCGGCTGCCGACACCTTGGATGGCGCTGAAGATCCCGGATGACACGCCAGCTGAGGACGGCCAAGAAACGCGAGTCGTGCTGCGGGTCTCGCGGGGTTTGTCCGCCGTCACGTCCACCATGTGGTGCAGGAGACGGCCCCGATGAAGAGGTGCCTGTTTGGCTCGTGGATGACGGGCCAGACCGAGACGACGGCTGAAATGTTGGTCAAGCTGGAGGAGCTCCAGCAAGACGCTCTCGTCATGCTCCACGTCCAGGGCACAGCCGTTTCGCACCCGTTGACAACGCCTTCGCCGGCCAAAGTCTACGGCACGGAGCGGTCGACATTCACGCGTTCAATCGGTTTCGTACCCCGGCACTGAAGACACAGCCTGTGATCGTTGGACTCAAGCCCGAGGTGGAGGGCGATTGGTGGCTGATCCGGGTTGGCGAGGACCTGATGGAGCAGTGGATGAAGAAAGCCGCCGACAAAGTTGCCGCTCAGGCGGCGAAAGAACGCCGCCGACATCGGCATGGTCGGTTCGTGGGGCGGTCGCTAGGCTTTCCCTCATGGAGAGCCAGCGTTTCCAGCATCGCATTGTCGGCTTTGATCCGGGCCTCAACATTACCGGCTACGGGGTGGTGGAGTGGTCTGGCACAACCGTTCGTCTTCTGGAGGCGGGTACCGTCCGCTCCCGCAGCGAGTTGCTCGAGACGAGGCTCGCCGAGATCCACGCCGGCGTCCGCGAGGTGCTGGAGGCGTTTCGGCCCGGGGCGATGGCGATCGAGCAGATCTTTGTTCATGCCAAGTTTCCCAAGACCGCCATCTTGATGGGGCATGCCCGGGGCGTGATCTGCTTGGCCGCCGCACAGGCCGGCCTCTCGGTGCACCACTACCTGCCCAACCGGGTAAAGAGCACGCTCACCGGCAACGGCCACGCCGGTAAGGAGCAGATGCAAATGGCCGTGCAACGCGAACTCGGCCTGCTGAGTCGGCCGGAGCCGGCCGACGCCGCCGATGCCCTTGCCATCGCGATTGCCGACTACCACCTTCGCCTGCGGCCTTTGCAGGCTGGCATGGTGGTCGATCGGATTGGGAGCAGCCGTTCATAGGCCGTCCATTCAGAAGCAGTGAGTCAGCAGCGCTGAGGGGTTTTTATGATCAAGCGAGTATCGGGAGTTCTGGAGCGTGTGTCGCCCACTGCCGTCGAGGTGGTGCTGGGGCCGGTGGTGCATGAGGTGCTCGTGCCCGAACTTGTGCGCCGCGGACTGCAGCAGAAGCTCGGCCAAACCATCACGCTTCACACCCTCGAATTCCTTGAGGGCAACCCGACACGGGGCAATCTCGTGCCGCGGCTGGTAGGCTTCCTGACTGAGGTAGAGCGGGAGTTTTTTGAGCTGATTTGTGAGGTGGATGGCGTGGGCGTACGGAAGGCGCTCCGCGCGATCGTGCGGCCGGTCGGTGAGATCGCCACTGCGATTGAAGAGCAGGACGCCACCCTGCTCTCCACACTGCCCGGCATCGGCGCGGCAACGGCCGAACGGATGATCGCAAAGCTCCGCCGCCGGATGCCAAAATTTGCTCTGCTCGTGGCCCGCGAGGCCCCCGATCAGGCCGGCCCGGGGGCCGACGTGCTCGCCGAGACCTACGAGGTCATGCGGTCGCTAGGCCATTCTGACACCGAGGCGCGCCGACTCGTGGACGGGCTCCGCGAGGGGAAAAAGAAGTTCAAGGACGTGCAGGAAGCTCTCGAGGCGATCTACCGGCAGACACACAAGCCGCGGTGACTCAGTTTCAGGCTGATCGTTTAGGCTGTGAGGAGGAGATATCTAGTGGAAAGCTTTCGCCAGCCCACCGTGCAGGCCACCGACGACACGCCTGCTGAGGATCGTGCCCTGCGGCCGCAGCGGTTCAGCGAGATGGTCGGTCAACGGGCTGTTTTTGAGCGGCTCTCCATCGCCGTCGATGCCTCGCGTAAACGGGGCGAGTCTCTCGGGCACATCCTGTTGGATGGTCCGCCTGGCCTCGGCAAAACGACGTTTGCGACCTGCATTCCCCGCGAGTTGGGCACCACGCTCCAGATCGCCAGCGGTGCGGCGCTCGCCGCGCCCAAAGACCTGCTCCCCTACTTGAGCAATGCCACCGAAGGCTCGGTGCTCTTTATCGATGAGATCCACCGGTTGCCGATTGCGGTCGAGGAGTTTCTCTACCCGGCAATGGAAGATTTTCGGATCGACATCACGCTCGGCGATGGCGTGTCGGCCCGCACCATTAATATGCCGCTACGGCCGTTTACTCTCGTGGGGGCCACGACGCGGCCGGGCCTCCTCTCTGCCCCGCTTCGCGACCGGTTCATGATGCGAGAGCACCTCGACTTTTACTCCGAGGCCGATCTGGCCGAGATCGTACGCCGGTCGGCCGTGAAACTTGAGATGCCGATGGACAACGCCACGGCCGACGAGATCGCCCGCCGCAGCCGCGGCACGCCGCGGCTGGCCAATAATCGGCTGCGGTGGATTCGCGATTTCTCGACCAGCCGGGCCGATAACAAACTGGATGTGGCGATTGCCCGCACGGCTCTTGAGATGCAGGGCATTGACGAACTGGGCCTCGACGGCTTCGATCGCCGCTATCTGGAGACGATTCAGCGGGTCTTTGCGGGCGGCCCAGTTGGCATCGAAGCGATCGCCCACACCATGAGTTCGGCCCCCGACACGCTCGAAGAAGATGTCGAACCGTACCTGTTGCGGTGTGAACTCGTCGTCCGCACCCCTCGTGGCAGGCAGATCACTCCCCGTGGTGAGGAGCATCTCGGGATGTCGCCCAGGCAAGGCGGACAAGGACAGCTGTTTTTTTCGCCGATCGGCTCGTTTGTGAAAATGCCGCCTCGGGCAAGGCCCTGAACACTGGTTTTTGAGCGGCGATTGACCGGAAGGAGCTCGTCGGACTAGAGTACGCGACTCATGTTTCCAGCACAGCAGGTGAATCTATGGCCGTTCCCAAACGCCGCCAATCCAATCAGAAGACCCGTTCTCGGCGGGCCCACGACTTTCTTACGCCCCGTCAACTGACGTTTTGCTCAACGTGTGGCAAGGCAGTGCCGACGCACCGCATCTGTGGCACATGTGGGCACTACATGGGGCGTTCCGTCGTCAAGACAGAGGAATAACCCGTTGGCAGCTGCGATCCCAGGAAGCATGGCGGCGACGTCAGGTGCGACAGCCTTGTTGTTTCCAGGTCAGGGGTCGCAGGCAGTAGGGATGGTTGGCGAGTGGTGCGACAGCCATCAGCCGGCTGCGCGACTCTTCACGCGGGCCTCTGATATTCTCGGCTACGACCTAGCCGCCATCTGCCGGGAGGGCCCGGCGGAAAAATTGAACGCGACAGCCGTCAGTCAACCGGCAATTCTGGTCACGAGCTTGGCGGCGCTTGAGGTGCTCAAGGCCCGCGACCCTGGGCTGGTGGCCGCCGTGCCGATCACCGCGGGCCTGTCGCTGGGTGAATACACGGCGCTCGTCTTTGCAGGGGCGGTCGATTTTGAAGACGCCGTCAGGCTGGTCGACGTCCGTGGCCGTGCAATGCAGGAATGTGCTGGCCAGCGAGGTCGGGATGGCACGTCGGCTGGCGGCATGGTCGCCGTGCTGGGGATCGAACGCGACACAGTGGCGGGCCTCTGCGCCGAATGCCGCCAGGACGAGACGCTTGCGGTGGCCAACGTGCTCTGCCCGGGCAACATCGTTGTCTCTGGGTCAACGGCTGCCTGCCGTCGGCTGGAAGAGGCTGCCACCGCTGCCGGGGCGATGAAATGCGTGCGGCTGGAGGTAGCCGGTGCCTTTCACACCCGACTGATGCAGGATGCGGTTAGCAAACTGTCCGTCGCACTGGCGGAAACGACGGTCCGGGCCCCGCGAATTCCGGTTGTGAGCAATGTCGATGCCCGCCCGCATACCGACCCGGCCGGGATCCGCAGCCTTCTCTCCCGGCAGGTTTGCAGCGTGGTCGAGTGGCAGGAATCGATGGAGTTTCTGCTTGCGGAGGGCATCCGTAATGTCTACGAAGTGGGCCCCGGCCGGGTGCTGCGGGGCCTGTTGAAGCGGATCGACCGCAGCGTGGTCTGTTCCGGAGTGCCTGAATGATTTTCTTCGTGGCCTCGATACCGCCCTTCGAGGGTGGCGGACTGTCAGAGGCATGGGAGTTTTTGCAAACAACCTAATTTCAACACTGTCGGGGACCAAAGAATGAGTGAAAATAACAAACCTGCCGCTTCACCGCCTGATTCGAGCGTGGCCGGCCGGCGTCTGCACGTCGATCTTTCCGGCCAGGTGGCGATCGTCACCGGTGCCTCACAAGGGCTCGGCAAGGCGATTGCCGAGGCGCTGGGGGGAGCGGGTGCCACGGTCGCCCTCGTCTCGCGGAGCGCCGGCAAACTGGCCGAAGTGGCAGCTGGAATCCGTGCCGCCGGAGGCAAGGCCGAAGAGTTCGTCTGTGATGTTTCCCGAGGGGAAGATGTCGCGAAGGTCGTGGAACAGGTCGTGGAACAGTTTGGCCGGCTCGACATCCTTGTCAACAACGCCGGCGTAACCCGAGATACCCTCATCCCCCGGATGAGCGATGAGGATTGGGATGTGGTGATGGCGACCAACCTCCGCGGACCATTTCTCTTCATGAGGGCGGCCAGCCGGCCGATGATGCAGCAGCGGTATGGCCGCATCATCAACGTTTCCAGTGTTTCCGGGCTGATCGGCAATCCTGGGCAGGCGAACTACTCAGCTTCGAAAGCCGGGCTGGTGGGGCTCACGCGAACAGTTTCCAAGGAGCTCGCCGGCCGCAAAGTGACCGTCAACGCGGTTGCACCCGGTTTTATTGCCAGCGAAATGACGGCGGCCCTCGGGTCGGCCCTGCTCGACGAGGTGAAAAAGCGAGTCCCGGCCAAACGTCTGGGGGAGGCCTGGGAGATCGCCGAAGCGGTGCTCTTTTTGGCGTCCCCGTCCTCGGCCTACATCACTGGGCAGGTTTTGGTGGTGGACGGTGGCTTGATCGGCTAACGAGCGGTGGTCGGGGAAAGCCCCTTTTCCACGGTATGGACATTTCCGGTCGGCAACGGGTATATCTTCCTCGAGTCCCGCGAAGGTCACTGCCAGAGTTGTTGCGCGTCCCGCTGGGATTTTTTCCGCGTCCGGTTGTCAGGAGGATTTATAAGGTGGCTTCAGTTCAAGAACGAGTGGTCGACATCGTCGCGTCTCAGCTGGGCGTGAGCAAAGAACAGATCACCCTCGAGACGTCGTTTATCAACGACCTAGGCGCCGACTCCCTCGACACCGTCGAGTTGGTCATGGAGCTTGAGGAAGAGTTCGAGATCAATATTCCGGACGACGCTGCTGAGAAGATTCAGACCGTTGGCCAGGCGGTCGAGTTCATCGAGAAGCACCAGTCCCCTACCTGATTCCTTCCTTATCACACGAACTGTGCGCTGCATGAAGCGACGCGTCGTGGTGACGGGCCTGGGCGTCGTCACCTCGTTAGGCAGAGCCGTCGAGACCTTCTGGGATCGCATTCTGCGCGGTGAGAGTGGTATCGGTCCGATCACACTCTTCGACGTGTCGGGCTACCGGGTCCAGTTTGGCGGCGAGGTGCACTGGGAGCCCGAGCGGGAGGATATTGCCAATTACAAGGAGTTGAAGAGGCTCGATCGCTACACGCAGTTTGCCATTGCTGCGGCGAAGGACGCTGTGGCTGGGTCGGGTCTCGATTTCTCCAAGGAGGATCCCTTCCGCTGCGGCGTAGTGATCGGCTCGGGAATCGGCGGGCTCTGGGAATTTGAGGCGCAGGAAGAGCGTCTGCTCTTCAAAGGGATCGACAAGGTCTCCCCCTTCACAATCCCCAAGCTCATTGTGAATTCCGCCAGCGGACACGTCTCCAGTGTCTTCGGGATCAAGGGACCAAATTTCGCCGTGGCAACTGCCTGCGCAAGCGCCGCCCACTCGATTGGGAACGCGATGCGAGCCATTCAGTATGGCGATGCCGACGTGATGGTCACAGGGGCGAGCGAGGCGGCGCTGACCCCGATTGGCCTGGCCGGGTTTCAAAACATGCGTGCCCTCTCCTTCCGATCGGAGTCGCCACAGCAGGCGAGCCGGCCGTTCGACGCTGGTCGCGATGGTTTCGTGCTCGCTGAAGGGGCTGGCGTGGTGGTGATCGAAGAACTTGAGCACGCCCGCCGCCGTGGGGCCCTGATCCATGGCGAACTGATGGGGTATGGGGCCAGCGGCGATGCCGGCCACATTACGCAGCCCGATGAAGAGGGCCGTGGGGCTGCTCAGGCAATGGCGATGGCTCTCGCCGATGCCTGCCTGAACCCAGAGCAGGTCCAATACATCAACGCCCACGGCACGAGCACGCCGCTGGGCGACAAGGCGGAGACAATGGCTGTGAAGCGGGTCTTTGGCGACCATGCCCGGCGGGTGGCGATCTCCAGCACAAAGAGCCAACTTGGGCACACGCTGGGCGCCAGCGGCGGCATCGAACTGGTCGTCTGTGCACTTACGATCGGCCGGGGTGTGATCGCTCCGACCATCAACCTAGACACCCCCGACCCCGACTGCGACCTTGACTACACGCCCAACGTCGCCCGCGATGCCCGGGTGGACGTGTCGATGTCAAATAGCTTTGGCTTTGGTGGTCACAACGCGAGCTTGGTGCTCGGTCGGCTGGCGTAGCACTTCATATGGGGACATCCCTCAGCCTGTTCAACACGGTTGGAGCGGCACCGCGACAATCCCGGCTCCCCGGGTTCATGATTGCGGCGCTGCTGGTGCCGCTTTTTTTGGGGCCCCGGATCGCCGTCTGCGCACAGCTCCCCACCGCTGACGGTCAGGTCTGGAAGACTTACGACATTGGTCCGTTCGTTACTCAGGCGGGGGCGGACAGCCAGCGGCACGTCATTGACTGGGTGTTGCAGGAGACCGGGTCTCCGCAGTGGCATGGCAGCGTTGCGGCCTCTCTGTCGGCTGATGCCACCACGCTCCGCTGCTACCACACGCCCCAGATGCAGGCCCGCGTCGCGGAGATCGCGGCCCGCTTTGTCGGCGATGCCGCGACGCCGCACCGGTTCTCAGTCCGTGTGCTCGGGGTCGGCAGCCCCGCCTGGCGGAGTGATGTAAGGTCGATGCTTCGTCCTATTCCCGCGGCCACGCCGGGGGTTCAGGCCTGGATTCTCTCGCGGGAAGAGGCGGCCGTCCTGGTTGCCCGGCTCCGTTCCCGAAGCGACTGCCAGGAGCTCCCGACCGGCAAGGTGCTGGCGGCCAATGGTATTCCGGCGGTGCTCACGGGAGGTCGCAAGCGGCCCTACTTGCAGGACATGGAGGCGGTTGGGCCGAACTGGCAGCCGGTGGCCGCCAGTTGCGACGAGGGAATGGCGATCGACGTTCACCCCCTCATCTCGCGAGACGGCACGGCTGTGGAGGCGGTCATTCGCTGCCGGATCGACCAGGTCGAGCGGATGGCTCCAGTGACACTTACTCCGCCTGGAGGCAGTGGACAACGGGTGCAAATTGAGGTTCCACAGATGTCGGCCGTCCGCATTGGCGAGCGGTTCCGCTGGCCTGCAAAGAGCACGCTCGTGATCGGTCTCGGCTTGGTGCCTTGGCCGGTTCCCGGGCAGAATAAGCCGGATTTCCCAGGGATCTTTTCCGATGCCAAGCGAACCGATGTCGTTGTGTTGGTGGAACCGCGGCTGGCCGACGAACCATAAATTGAAATGCTCAAAAACGGAGGAAGAATTTCATGAGTGTTGCTCCAGGCCGCCGCGTCGTCATCACCGGAATGGGAGTCGTCTGTCCGCTTGGCCTGGCGCTTGAAGATCTCTGGACTGGCCTCATCGAGGGCCGCAGCGGCGTCGGCCCGCTCGATGCTTTTCCCTGTGCTGGCCTGCCGCTGAGCCATGCGGCTGAGGCTCGGGCGTTCACCGGCGATATCGACAATTTTGGACCACTCGAAGGGGAGCGAAAAAAGGCGATCCGCAAGGGGCTCAAGGTGATGTGCCGAGAGAGCCAGATGGCGGTAGCCGCCGCCCAGCGGGCTTTGCATCACAGTGGCCTGTTCACCGCCGACGCACAGAACGACAGCGTGCAGCCGGAGCGGTTTGGCTGCGTGTTCGGCTCCGACTACATGCTGACGCTGCCGGAGGACTTCACTGCCAGCGTCGCAAAGTGCCGCGGAACGAATGGGCAATTCGAATTCGATCGCTGGGCGACCGACGGAATGCCACAACTGACGCCCCTCTGGCTCCTGAAATACCTGCCGAACATGCCGGCCAGCCACATCGCGATCTACAACGACCTGCGGGGCCCCAGCAATTCCCTCACGCTCCGTGAGGCCAGTGGCCACCTTGCGATCGGGGAGGCCACTGCTACGATCCAGCGGGGGGCTGCCGACATCATGGTCGTGGGCGCCACCGGCACCCGTGTGCATCCGATGAAGACAGTGCATGCGCTGCAGTGCGAGCAGGTGGCGCTCGATGCCGCGTGCAGCAACGACCCAACCCAGTGGAGCCGTCCATTCGATAGGCAACGCAAGGGCATGGTGCTTGGCGAGGGGGCGGCCGTGCTGATCCTGGAGGAATTGGGGCACGCCAAAGCGCGGGCCGCGCCGATCTTCGGAGAGATTCTCGGTCACGCGGCCCGCAACGCCGGCATTGCTGGGGGTGTCGGACTCAAGCAAAAGTCGTTGGCACTGGCAATGCGGCGAGCGCTTTCTATGGCCAACATATCGGTCGCCGATCTCTCCCATATCCATGCCCACGGCCAGAGCACCGTGGTGGGCGATCGGGAGGAGGCTCTGGCCCTGCACGAGGTGCTTGGACCGGCCGCCGACTCCATTCCGATCGTGGCCGCCAAGAGTCACTTTGGCAACCTCGGGGCGGGCAGCGGACTGGTCGAATGTGTGGCCAGTCTGCTGGCGGTGCAGCACGGGGAACTCTTCCCGCTGCTCAACTATGAGGAGCCTGATCCGGACTGCCGCATCCGGCCCGCCCGCCGCGGCGATCGCCCCGGAAACGTCTTTATTTCTTCAGCCGTTACCCCGCAGGGGCAGGCCGGCTCGGTCGTGATCCGGGGCCTTGCTCCTTGACAGTTTTCCGCATCTGCCGTAAATTTCGACTGTTGAGTCACGTTCCAGAGGCTGCTGGTATCGCGGATCTGCTTCCAAACACCACTGGGTGTTTCGGCGCCCATGTCCTATGGCGTCGGCTTTGCCGGCAGTGTTGCAACTGCCAGGCGGCTGGCACTGCCAACTCTCGATATGACGACGTTTTGCCAGGCCGAAAGCCGGGCCGGGTGTCGAGCCTTTCATCCGCTGAAGCGGGTGAGTCGCTCGGCCCGTCTGCCCCAGCTGTTCGTCAGGCCGAATGGCGAACAGATCACCTCGGGAGAGGTGACAGACACAGGTTTGACTGTCAGCGTCCGAAAAACTTATGAAGCCAGAAGAAATCCTGCGAATCGTCGATGCCATCCATCGCGACAAAAATATCGATAAGGAGATCGTCTTTCAAGCGATCGAAGCAGCGCTTGTCACTGCGCTTTCAAGGCAGTTTGGCGAGGCCTCCCAGATTACGATCGCGATCGACCGCGCCAGCGGCCTCCTCACAGGCACCCACGACGGCGTCGATATCGACACCGCTGAACTCTCGGGCCGCATTGGGGCTCAAACCGCCAAGCAGGTGATCATCCAGAAGATCCGTGAAGCAGAGCGGGATGCGATCCACGATGAGTTTGAAGAGCAGATCGGCCAGATGGTGTCTGGGGTGGTGACGCGGATTGAGGGGGCCACTGCGTCGGTATCGCTCAGTCCTCACGAGGCAATCCTGCCGCGGAGTGAGCAGATTCCAGGAGAGAGCTATCACATCAATGAGCGGATCCGGGTAACGATCTTCGAAGTGCGGAAGGTTGGCAGCCGCGTGAAGATCATCCTCTCGCGGATTCGGCCGCAATTAGTGCAGCGGCTCTTTGAGCAGGAGATTCCCGAGATCGCCGACGGCGTGATTGAGATCCGGGCGATTTCCCGCGAGCCCGGCTATCGCAGCAAGGTGGCGGTGATCAGCTCTGACAATCGCATTGATTGCGTTGGGGCCTGCGTTGGCGTGCGGGGTAACAGGATCAAGAATATTGTCGAGGAACTCGGCGGTGAGCGGATCGACATCGTGCGCTGGAGTGAGGATCTGCAGGTGCTTGTGCCCAATGCCTTGCAGCCAGCCGAGGTGGAGGAGGTGATCCTCTGCCAAATGCTCGGCCGTGGCATCGTGCTGGTTCGCGAAGATCAACTCTCGCTGGCGATCGGCCGCCGCGGCCAAAATGTGCGGCTGGCGAGCAAGTTGTGTGGCTGGGACATCGAGATCATGACCCGCGAGGAGTTAGACCAGCAGATTGAGCGGGCGGTGTCTGGCTTTTCATCGATCGCAGGGCTGGACGAGTCTGTGGCTGAACGGCTGGTTGGAGAGGGCTTTCTCTCCTATGACGACCTGTCGGTGATCGAGCCCGACGATCTCATGGAGATGGGTGGACTTTCTGCTGAAGCGGTTGATGCGATCGTAGCCGAGGCTGAAAAGCGGGCCTCGATGGCTGAAGTTGCCGCCGCCGATGAGCGGCGGAAACAACGGGAACAAGACAGAATTACCAAGGCCACTGCCGATGCTGATGCTACCGAGGCAGCGTTGGCAGCGGAGGCGGAAACTGGTGACGTGTCTGCGGGCGCAACCGAAACGGCCGGCGTCGCCGCCATAGTAGAGGCGGTGCCCCCGACCGAATCGTGATGGGCGGGTCGATGCAGCAGCACCCCCGCCCGGCGGTGGGTGCCTGTTCGGGATGGTGCGGGATGGCGGGCGACGGTTGGCTGAGTTTATTCAGGCTGGTGTTGGAATTGGATCTGATAGTTGAGGGCCGGAAGACTCCGGCGTGGAGGCGTTTGCGTGGCGGTTCGCATCTACACACTCTCGAAAGAGCTCAAGATCGACAGCAAGGAGCTGGTCGAAATTTGCACACGCGCCGGCATTCAGGACAAGGGTTCTGCGCTGGCCAGTATGTCGGACGAAGAGGTTGCCAAGCTCAAGGAATACATCGCTGGCAAATCACGGCCTGCTGAACGGCCTGCTGAACGGCCTGTCGCGGCAAACTCTTCAAGTTCGGTTGGCGCGGCCCCAGCGCCGAAGCCAGTGACGCCGATTGCTCCGCGTGCACTGGGAACGCTCAGACGCGAGGATTACATCGCTCCAGCGGGTGCTCCAACTGGTGTATCCAGCCGGGGCAGGCCCACGGAGATGCCATCCGCCACGCCGCCCGGAGAATCGTCTGGCGGAGAGCCCAGGCCTCGGCCTGCAGGTCTGCGGCCTAGTGGCGATGGCAGCAAGCCAGTGCCCAGGCCAGCCTTTCGACTGTCACCGCTACCGTCGGCTGGAAGGCCGCCCGTACAGCGAGTCTCGCAGGAACCTGCAGCGCAGAAGCCCGACGTTAAATTGCCACTCGACGCCATTCGCAGCGCGAAAGCAGGCGGTGCTAAGCCTCTGGCTGAGCATATGCGGAAGCATGAACAGCGGCAGTCGGAAACGCCCCGACCGCGACCGGGTGGCCTAGGGCTGCGGAGCGGTATGGCGGGTGGCGCTGGCACGGCATCCCCCCCTCCCCTGGAGCCGGG
>Ga0194043_1001237_pt1 | contig 14545 bp, 12 predicted proteins | sample JunL4415m_MetaG_FD_161274 | JGI IMG/M metagenome (GOLD analysis project Ga0194043, IMG submission 161274) | Anoxic zone freshwater microbial communities from boreal shield lake in IISD Experimental Lakes Area, Ontario, Canada - Jun2016-L442-15m | ecosystem: Environmental > Aquatic > Freshwater >...
CCTGGTTGGCAATCAGGCGTCGAGTGCAAAGGCACAAGGGAGCTTGACTGCGAGACCTACAAGTCGAGCAGGTGCGAAAGCAGGGCTTAGTGACCCGGCCGTGGCGTGTGGAAGCGCGGTCGATCAACGGATAAAAGGTACCCCGGGGATAACAGGCTTATCTTCCCCAAGAGTCCACATCGACGGGAAGGTTTGGCACCTCGATGTCGGCTCGTCGCATCCTGGGGGTGAAGCATCTCCCAAGGGTTGGGCTGTTCGCCCATTAAAGCGGTACGCGAGCTGGGTTTAGAACGTCGCGAGACAGTTCGGTCCCTATCCGTTGCGGGCGTAAGAGATTTGAGGGGAGCTGTCCCTAGTACGAGAGGACCGGGATGGACGCAGCTCTAGTGTGCCAGTTGTTCCGCCAGGAGCACGGCTGGTTGGCTACCTGCGGAAGAGATAAGCGCTGAAAGCATATAAGCGCGAAACTCGCCTCGAGACGAGATCTCTCACCGGGTTAACCGGGTAAGGCCCCTAGTAGACGACTAGGTAGATAGGCCGGAGGTGTACGCACGGCAACGTGTTTAGCCGACCGGTACTAATCGGCCGAGGGCTTGAGATTTTCTCGGTATTCGTGCTCGCTATGGAGTCTTTAAGGGCGCAGCTATATGCGCGTACTTAATTGACAACTGATTTCCGGTGGCAATAGCGGCGGGGAAACACCCGTTCCCATCCCGAACACGGAAGTGAAGACTGCCCGCGCCGATGGTACTTGGGGGGAAGCCCTCTGGGAGAGTAGGTCGTCGCCGGAATTTTTTTGAGAAAGGGGTGCCATTTGGCGCCCCTTTTTCGCGCCCGAATTCGATTTGGCGATGGGCCTCCAGAATCGTGCTCTATCGGGGATTTTCAAGCACCAATTGTGCTCGCTATACGTGTTCGCTATGAGTGGTTATTTATCTTTCGCTAATCTTGCTTGTTCACTTAAAGTGGTTTAGGCTTTGAGAATGCTGATTTCAAAAAGCCTACTTTCAAAGAACTCGTTATCAAAGAGCTCAATGCCCAAGAAGCCACGGAAATTCAAGGCTAGGAATTTGAGGGTCGTCAAGGCTGTCGCCCTTGCGGGAGCACTTGTCATGATGCTTGCAGCCTGTGATCTAGCGACGCTCTCAGGCGGCGGATCTGGCGACTCTCCAATTAGTGGGAGAGGGAAGATCTCGCTCGCTATCGAGACTAAAGAACTATGTCTAAAGGGTACAGAGCGCGACTGTGCGAACTACTCCTTCCAGGGAGGGTTCCAGAGTGTGACCGGTGAGTTCAAGGACTCCGGCATGAGTCCCTCTTGGCCATATGGCGTATCCATGAAATTTGATGGTGCCTATAGCGCGACTGAGAAGCGCGACATCGGCGTGCTTCTCCTTGCAGGAGATGTTTGCAACGAACTCCTCGGTATTCCGGCTGGCGCCCAGGTCAAGCACTCCGAAGATTCGCAGCATGCGAATTGTTGGCTCGGCGGCATTGGGTATCGCTCAGGGGATAACAGGCACTATCCAAACGCAGCACGGTGCTTCGGGGAGTCAGCAGTTGTATCGAATTCGTTGCCATCGGGGTTAGCGCGGTCGTTAGCGAATCCAGTTGTGAGCGGGGCAATAAAAATCGCTGAACGCGAGATCAACAAGGGCGGGGATGATCAACCTGAGCAGAACCGAATTACTGGTCTTGCACTGGTGCTGATAGTTGACGCTAACCACAATGGGCGGATAGATGAAGACTCCGAATCGAATAGGAGCGCGGACGGGTTCATCCTCGCTTCACTCTGCGGGCCTTACTCAAGTCAACCTTCTTTAGGTGGAGGTGGAGGAATGGGTTCTGGATACACCTATGCAACTTGTCCCGGAGGAACTTTCCCGAGTGATGCTTTCAGTGGTGCCGCTATTAGCCCGGACTGCATTGTGCCTCTGCGCAACGGTGACCTGAAGATCAAGATCATTCCAACAACCTCGACCTCTACAACTACAACGACTACAACTACGACGCTTCCACCGAACTAGGTAGCTGCGCGCAAATTTTTCTATTCCAATATCGCACTAACGCTTGGAGCTCTATAAATGAAGATCGTGAAGAATCTTAAAGTGACTGCCGCTGCAGCAGTTTTGGTGCTCGTCGCCGCTGCCTGCGGTGCGGGCGAACTCTCGGGCGGCGGGTCGGCAGACTCTGCCATCTCCTCTAGAGGAAAGATCTCCATCTCTATGGAGACGAAAGGGCTCTGCGTGAGCGGTACCGAGCGCGAGTGTGCTGAATTTCGATACGGAGGCCATAACCAACTTGTCAAAGGTGAATTCAAAGACTCTGGCAAGAATGCCGCTTGGCCCTATGGAGTATCTATGCAATTTGAAGGGAGTTTTGGCACCTATCCGAAGGACTTGGCACAAAGCAATGCAGATACTGACTGTCCAACTACGGGCCTCACTTGTTGGGCCGGTGTGGTTGGCTATCGATCTGCCGATGAGCGTCACTACCCGAATACTCCAACAGCTGATTGCGTTAACTATTCCGGAGGGGAGAGTCTCCACTCCCAGTTGGTAGATGGTGCAGCGAGGGCGAATAGCGATCCCAGGTTTGCTGCCGCTTTGGAGGAGGGGGTATCTCGCCTTCAAGAGAAGGTGAGAGACGACTCAGAGCACTCGGATCACCGCAAATCAGTTACAGGATTAGCTTTCGTGCTGATTGTGGATACAAACCGAAATGGCGAGATTGACTCGGGTGAAGGATCTCGTGGAGAGAAGGACCAATTCATGCTGCAGTCAATCTGTGGTCCGTACTCGAACCAGCCAGGACTAACTGCTCTTGACGAGCCTTTCTCTTACGCTACCTGCGCTTTAACTGGTGGGACCATAGTAGGAATCTCTCCTTTCTATGTTTGGCGCGAGTGCCCCTCCACTCTTCGAAGTGGAAACCTGAGAATCAAGATGCTGCCGCCCACCACTACAACAACCACAACCACTACGACGACGACTCTTCCGCCAAACTAAATACCGAGGCCTAACTCGCGTTACTTCACTGACTAACTAACGAATGGAATTTCCAAAATGAGCAGGCTTAAGAATCTGAAAGTTATTGCCGCTGCAGCGGTCTTGGTACTAGTTGCCGCTGCCTGTGGTGCGGGTGAGCTGTCAGGCGGCGGTTCTGCTGACTCTGCCATCTCCTCAAGAGGAAAGATCTCTATCGCCATTGAGACGAAAGGGCTCTGCGTTAGAGGCAACGAGCGCAACTGCGGAAGTTTTCCAGCCGGAGGCTATGTCCAACTAGCTAAGGGAGAATTCAAGGACTCTGGGAAGAATGCATCATGGCCCAATGGGGTATCGATGAAGTTCGAAGGAAGTTTTGGCACTTTTTACCCGAAGGATTTAGCCGAGAGTACCGCGCAGACAGATTGCCCAGCCGCCGGACTTACCTGTTGGATTGGAATTGTGGGCTATCGCTCCGGCGACGAGCGCCACTATCCAAATCCGCCAACCTTTGAATGCAGCGACTTTTTAGCGGGAGCCACTGTTCAGGGTCAGACCGTAGAGAATTCTGGAAGGTCAAATTCAGATTCAAAAATCTCCGTCGCATTGGGCGATGAAATGTCACGCCTCGAAGAGAGGGTGCGTGATAACTCTAAGGATTCCGAGCTCGGTACTGCTGCAACCGGGGTAGCGCTGGTATTTATTGTGGATACCAATCGAAATGGCGAGATCGACTCTCGCGAAGGATCCGATGGTCCGAAGGATGCAATCGTGTTGACTTCGCTCTGCGGTCCCTACTCAAATCAGCCAGGGCTAGTCAATGCAGCGGATGTTTACTCCTATGCAACCTGTGCCTCTACGGGCGGAACTTCCTTAATTGGAGGCTTCCATTGGAATCTGTACGAGTACTTCTTCGACCTGGTATCTCAGTGCCCCGCAGCGCTTCGAAGTGGAAACCTGAGAATCAAGATGCTGCCGCCCACCACTACTACTACAACAACAACGACTACGACGCTTCCACCTCACTAGACCCGGCGGGGCGACGCCTGGGGCGTAAAATTGTCTGAGCTCAGGCGGCTCGAATACTGATCGCTTACTCTGCCGGAGAGCCCTAGGGCCCTCCGGCAGAGTCGCGTTTATGCCCATTCGGCATTGGCTTTATGGCCCAAGTGAGCGATGCCGGTCGTCTCCGATAGGATGCCCTATCCCCTTTAAGGAGCAATCTCTTGCCCGAAAGATCTAGTTCTTCACCGCGCCGCGCCTCTGGTACCCCCAGCGGCAGATCTGCGCGTTCTGGCGCGCCTCGTGCCGGCTCCAAGGGCTCTGGTGCTAACAGCTCTGGATCTCGTGGAGGCGCTGGATCAGCGCGCACCGGTTCGTCGTCTCGAGGTTCAACAAGTGGCGAGCGCGGTTCTTCGGAGCGAGGAGCACCATCCTCACGCGCCGGTGGTTCGGGTACGCGAGGGGCTTCAAGTTCTCGCTCCACATCAGGGCGCTCCGGTAGCGACCGTTTTGGGGAGGAGCGATCTGGTCGCTCAGACTCAAGGGATTCGCGAGGATCTAGAGATTCGCGCGACTCGCGCGACTCGCGTGATTCACGTGACTCGCGTGACTCTAGGGATTCGCGCGAGTCGCGTTCCTCAAGCGCGCGCAGTAGTGCGACTAGTCGCAGCGGCGCACCGAGACGAGGGGAGGGGCGAGGACGCCCCGAGGAGCGCGATCCAGATCCTCGCTCACCAGCAGGTAGAGCTGCCGCAGCCGAGCGTAAGGCCGGCGGAGCGCGAAGCGGCGGCTCACGCTCAACTGCTCCCCGTTCTAGTTCTCGGAGTGAACCACGTTCAGCAACTGGTGGATCACGCTCAAGTGGAGGTTCCACAAGGCGAGATGACTGGTCAATGGGTGACTCGCGCGACTCGCGCAGTGGGCCGTCGAGGCCTGGCTCACCAGCAGCAGGCAGGGGAGGCGCTCGCGGTGATTCTCGTGGCGACTCGCGTACCGGCTCTCGTGGCGATTCTCGAGGTGACTCTCGAGGTGGTTCACGCGGTGGTCCTCGTTCTGATTCACGCGGTGGTCCTCGTTCTGATTCACGCGGCGACTACCGAGGATCGGGCAGGGGAGACTCGCCTCGCTCGGGGCCAGCAGAGGGGGCCATTACCCGCTCAGGGCGCCGCATTGGCTCCGAGCCTCTGCCTACACCTCCGCCCAAACGCAGACCAGCCGGAGCCTCTAATGACGAGACGCAGGAGCCGCAGGTTCAGCGCGATGTGCTGAGGCGTGTCTCTCGAGACTCGAAAGAACGCGCACCGCGAAAAGGTGCGCGACGAGTAGCGGATGCACCTCCACGCAGAACTCCATCACGTCGTCGGAGGCCAGGGCCTCAAGCAGTGCGTGATGAGATTTTGAGAGTAGGCGGCAAGAGAGCTGAACGTCACTACGACGCTTTGATGAAGGCGGCGGATGCATTCGCTGAGGGGCGCGAGCGAGATGCATTGCGCATCCTTCGCCCACTTCGTGAAGAGGTCTCCGCCTCACCGAGCGTGCGTGAGCTATTTGGTCTGGCCCTCTATCGAGATGGTAAATACCGAGACGCTGTTCGAGAGCTCGAGGAGTATTACTCCATGACCGGCGACGTCACTCAGCATCCAGTTCTAATGGATTGCTATCGCGCCCTTGGGGATCACGAGACTGTTGAGGCGCGGTGGCGCGAGCTCGGCGATGAGTCGCCGTCTTCGGAGCTCGTCACTGAGGGTCGAATTGTCTTCGCTGGATCACTCGCTGATCGCGGAAGGCTTGATGAAGCTATTACTTTGCTTGCAAAGCGCGCCGATGGAATCAAGCGAGTGCTAACGCATCACCTCCGTCTTTGGTACGCGCTTGCCGATCTTGAGGAGCGAGCCGGGAATATCCCAGCCGCAAGAGCGCGTTTTGATCGGATCCGTCAGCATGACGCTGCTTTTGCCGATGTTGCCGAGCGTCTAGCGGCGTTGGCGTAGAAGTATTAGCGATTTCGTGGTCCTTTACTACCCGTAGCGAAGTTACGATCCACCTGTGTCAAACGGTGCGGGGGCAAATATTGGTACTCAGGCGAATATAGGTAGCCCTTCAGAAGTTAGCGGTGAAATGCTGCGGTCGTTCCCGTGTCTAGACGGGGTGCGCGCATTCGCTGCATTCACTGTTATCGCCTATCACCTAACAACTGTTTTGATAGTTATCGATCCAGGCTCAGTATCTACCGAGCTTAGGGGTGCGCTATGAAAATGGAGACCTTAAGCTCCGCTGCCGAGAGTCTGCCTGATACAACTACTGCGTGAGTTGAGTTTCCTTGCATGGACGGCGCTAGGGCTATCGCTGCATTGATTGTTGTTCTGAATCATGCGGGTACGTTCGCAACTCTTATTAAGGTCAACTGGGCCCCAAGTTATCTGCGCCTGTTTCTAGTGCCGTTGGGGAGAATTGGCATCGCAGCGTTCTTTGTCATCTCTGGCTTCTTGCTCTATAGGCCATTTGTGCTGGCCCATTTTCGCAGCGCTCCACCACCAAAATATGGTGCATTCTGGCTCCGGCGGCTTGGGCGTATCCTCCCGGGATATTGGTTCGCGTTACTCGGAGCAATGGCCCTAGGAACTGCGCATTTCGCTAATGCAAACCTAGGCGACTACGTACTTACATTTGGTTTGGGGCAGAACTATCGGTTCGCAGGCATTGGTGGACTCGGAATAGGAATCGCTTGGACCTTGGTTATCGAGGTCTCGTTTTACCTTGTAGTTCCATTCATTGCATGGTTTATTCGCAGGGCAGGCGCTCTCGCTGGGCTCAGCGCTCTACGTGCTCAAATCGTGTGGCTCTCAACGCTCGCGGCTGTATCAATAGCGGTCAAGGTGTACTGGTTGCTCTTTCTTGATGGCCAAGTGCAGTACTTCAGACGGTGGTTCCCGCTCTCTGAACTTGGCCGTTGGCTTCCATCTTTTATGGATTGGTTTGCTCTTGGGATGCTTGTGGCAGTCTGTTCCGTTTGGAGAGAGCTGGGTGGCAGGGTCCCGAGCGTCATCAGCGCCTTCGCTCAACGTGCATGGGCGTGCTGGGCCTTGAGCGCAATTTTCCTAGTCGCGTTGACTCGTTCTGGATTAACCGTAGATGTTTGGGGAAATACTGGCGCAGTCACGGGTTTTCTATATGAAGAGCTCTCGCTAGTTGCAGGATTCTTCCTCGTATTCCCAGCTCTGCTCCCTGGCGAGAGATCTGGTCGGGTGCGGCGTTTGCTCGCCTCGCGGGTATTTGTGTTTTTGGGCACGGTCTCTTTTGGTATCTATTTATGGAACGACATTATCGGCGAGTACCTTCTTGATCATCGTCCGTTCCCAACACTATTCGGACACATTGCTACATACGTTTTGCTGATAACCGTCCTCTCCATCGTCATCGCATATTTCGCGTTCGTCCTCATTGAACGTCCAGCGCGCGACCTTGTACAGCGAATCGTTGGATCCACACGTTCTTACTCAGATTCAAAACTTCTGCCGCATTGGCGTATTGGCTTATCGCATTCGCGAAAAGAATTGGTCGATTGGGTCGATGTTTCGAGCATCTCTGTTCGGTCGGGGAACGCAATAGTCTTGGGAGCGCTTGTAATCTGCACTTTATTTGCTCTATTGCTGCCTACACTTAGAGGGCTAATGGCGTAACGCCCTGAGCCTGGGTAGGTCAGCAATTTGCCACTTCTAACCCCCAAGGCTTGCTCATTTGCAGATAGGTGTACTCAAGGAGTTGCCGCCAGTCAGGCATCGCCGAAACATGTGTTGAACAAGCTCAATCGGCAGACGTGTAAGAGCGCTGGAGTGGCGGCAACGGGAGAGCTCCAGAGGTTCTAGTTTTCTTGCCGCTGTTCAGAGCGCTGTTCGCGTAAGAGGCAATAACGTCTCTCGCCAAGCTACCTCTGAAATAGCGGAGCAATCTGGGAGGAATCTAGGTACTCATCAACTCTTGCAACGAGGCCATCCTTGAGCGTGACCACTAGGCAGGCAGGGATCACTAAGTGCTGGGGGGCAGTATCTCCGCGCTGAGGAACAACAACATGAAGTCGGTGGCGCTGCACATACCCAGACTCTGTTGGAATCACCTCCAATACTTCGTACCTAATTGACTCCGCCCTCTGGTGCATCGCTCGAAGCGTCTCGAATGTCTCGGCTGCTGGCAGGTCAACCCCTATGGCATTGATATTTACAATCCCATCCGGTGCATACATGGCCGCTAAAGCCTGAAGGTTGCAGGTCTCAACATTGGTGATGAAATCGGCTGCAAGTCTGTGAATATCTATCTGCAGGGGGTTGAGAGGCAGGGGGTTGAGATTCATGGCGTTCACTTTACGGCGTAATTGTCGCAGGCTCGCGTTACTCTCAATTCAACGCATCAAGTTTCCCCCAAGCGTGGAATCAGCAAGTCCGTATTTCCCCCACCTACGAAGCGAAGTTTTGGGTAGAAGGAGACGGCTATGCCATCAGGAACACGCAGCAAGAAAAGCAGCGAGATAAGCAAGAAAGCTGTTGAGGCGGTTAAGAAAGGTAAGACAGTTAACAAATCCACTAACCCCACTGAGACAGGCTTGAACTTCGCAATCCTGGTAGGGGTGCTCTCCAGTGAGGTAGAGACTCGAGAGATTCAAGACAGGGGAGAGGTGGCGACACTTCAAGTGCGCGTTTCGTCCCTCGATGGAGTAACTACGGTCCCGGTCACAATGTGGGCGCCGCCTGCTTGGCTGCTTGCAGCCGGGGAGGGGACCCCAGTGTTAGTAGTTGGCAAAGTTCGCAGGCGGTTCTGGAGAACACCTGTTGGCACTACTGGAAGTCGCGTTGATGTCGAGGCCACGAGCGTTACGCGTGACGGGCCTAGGCAGCGCGCGTCCCTAGCGAAGAGGGCCGATGCAATTCTTGCAAGCGCTGCTTTGACGCCTCTTCCTAAGTAGTGATGTGGGCTCAGCCCGTGTAAACGTCGATGTATCGGCGGTAGTTAGCAGAGATCTGCGCTGCCGCCACATCGGTGGCTAGGGATCCATCGAGGTACCCCTTGAGTTGGTCCCACCAAATGCTTCTCCCAATTGCGAACCCGAGGTATCCAGGTACCCCTGATCCCGTTCGAAGCCAATGATCTACCTTGGCATCATCGGCGCCGCGACCAAGGACCACACAGCCAACGCCATCACGCCCACCGGTGCGGGCCTGCTCGGAGATCATCTCGCAGTCTTCGCGTCGGTCGATGCCCTCGATCTTCCAGATATCGGCCTCGATGCCTGCCTGCTGCATGTTCTCAATTGCAATTCTCATGAGCTCCGGACGCATATTCGTGTCGTACGCGTCTTCGCCGCCTGCTGCCTCAATCTGGTGAGGCTCGCCTGGAACTAAGAGCTCAAGGAGAAACTTGCGATCTTTGGCCTTAAGCCAATCCGAGAGCGTCTTTAGCCCAACGAGAGATTTAGCGTTGTCCTCGGCATTGCCCTCAGGGTTGAGCCTCACGAGGATCTTCGAGAATGTTGGGTTGAAGGACTCAATATGCTCGCCAAAGGCGTCGCCGTACTCGAAATCGAAGTAGTCAAGCCCGCTCTTCTCAACCGGCATTGCAACGATCTGCCCTGCTGCTACGCCGGCCTTGGCAACGGCTGCACCGAACTGCTCATCTACTAGTAGCCCGCAGCTCTGCGTAGAGGCGCCTTCGGAGAGAGCACGAGCGAAGCCCTCTGCGATGAGTGCCTTCGCGTCAACAATCTTTGCCGACTCCTCGGGCGACGGGTCACCTGGGATTCCAAACATCTTCTTCTGGAATGAGCCGCGGTGGTCAAAGGCAAGAATGAACAGTTGCTGGTCGTATCCGAGTGCCATATCTCTAGTTCTCTTCTCTCGGCCTATAGCGGCCGGGTGGTGATGGTCTGAAGTGTGATGGTCTGAAGTGTGATGGGCCGGGTATCTCCGGCGCCAGAGATCATACCGGCGCCCGCTTCCCAGAAATGGCCCCGCACGTAGTTATGCTTGAGGGGATTCAGGAGCTCGCGGGCATCTTGGAGACAGGTAATGCCAGAAGTGCTCCTTAAATTCTGGATATTGATCAAGATGGGCCGTCAAGATGGGCCGCCGAGGTCAATTTGCAAGGAATAGTCAATAGCAGCAAAGCGTCGCGAAACGAGGACGAAGAGTGAGCCCAGATAATGCCGAGCAGCAAGCAGCCGAGGTACTCGAGAGAGTCGTTATTCGATTCGCTGGAGACTCGGGAGACGGTATGCAGTTGGTGGGTGACCGCTTCACCGATGTCAGCGCCGCCTTTGGTAATGACCTAGCGACGCTCCCTGATTACCCGGCCGAGATTCGCGCACCAGCGGGAACGATCGCCGGAGTCTCTTCATTCCAGGTGCATATTGCGGGGCGCGACATCGTTACACCGGGTGATGCGCCGAACCTTCTTGTAGCAATGAACCCCGCAGCCCTCAAGGCCAATATCAATGACCTGATGCCAGGTGGCGCAATCATTGCTAACAGTGATGCCTTTGAGACCCGCAACCTAGATAAAGCCGGATACCTCGGCAACCCTCTCGAAGACGGGTCGCTAGCTGCCTACCGCCTCTACTCAATCCCTATGACCTCGCTCACGCTTGAGGCTGCAAAGGGAACCGGCGCCAAGCCAAGAGATGCAGAGCGTTCTAAGAACTTCTTTGCGCTCGGTTTGATTGCATGGATGTACACGAGACCCACTGAGGCAATAACCACTTGGATCGCCGAGAAGTTTGGCAAGAACCAGATCGTCCACGATGCAAACGTGGCGGCGCTCAAGGCTGGATATAACTTCGGTGAGACCGCAGAGATCTTTGAGCACGCTTATACCGTCCCGTCAGCGCATTTGCCGGCAGGGCGTTACCGAAACATCACTGGAAACCTTGCCACGACCTATGGGTTGATCGCAGCTGGACATCAGGCGAAGCTCCCTCTGTTCTTGGCTTCATACCCGATCACGCCTGCGTCCGACATTCTCCATGAACTCTCTAAGCACAAGCGTTTCGGTATTCGTACTGTTCAGGCTGAGGACGAGATCTCTGCAGCAGGCATGGCTATCGGCGCGGCATATGCCGGACACCTAGCAGTTACTACAACTAGTGGGCCAGGGGTTGACCTCAAGTCAGAGGCGATGGGTCTTGCTGTAAGCATTGAGTTGCCACTCCTGCTAATTGATGTTCAAAGAGGTGGGCCGTCTACTGGTCTACCGACTAAGACCGAGCAGGCCGACTTAATGCTCGCAATGTACGGGAGACACGGTGAAGCACCGTTACCAATCGTTGCTGCTTATTCTCCGTCGCATTGCTTTGATGCTGTTCTAGAGGGTGCGCGTATCGCTCTTAAATATCAGACTCCTGTGATGATCCTCACCGATGGTTACTTGGCGAACGGATCCGAGCCTTGGCTCCTTCCCGCCGCTGCTGACCTCCCTGATATCTCTGTGAAATTCCAGACAGAGGTAAACGGAACCGGGCCAGACGGCGAGCCTAAGTACATGCCTTACCTGAGAGACCCAATCACGCTCGCTCGACCTTGGGCGGTTCCAGGTACGCCAGGGTTGATGCATCGCGTCGGTGGTATTGAGAAGCAAGACGTAACCGGAAACATTAATTACGAGCCTCTCAACCACGAGAAGATGATGCACCTGCGCGCAGCAAAGATCGCTGGGATCGCAAACGACATCCCGCCTCTCACTGTCGATGACCCGTCAGGCGAGGCAGAGTTACTTGTTCTCGGATGGGGGAGCACCTGGGGCGCAATCCAAGCGGGTGCTCGTAGGCTCCGTGCAGATGGCGTCAACGTCGCCCATGCGCACTTGATGCACTTGAATCCATTCCCCGCCAACCTTGGCGAGGTGCTCTCGCAGTACTCCAAGGTGTTGATTCCTGAGATGAACCTCGGGCAGCTCTCACGCCTAGTGCGCGCTGAATATTTAGTAGACGCTAAGAGTCTTACGAAGGTCCAGGGCCTCCCATTCCGGGCGGCTGAGATTGAAGCAAAAATGTTGGAGATGATCAATGGCTGATCCAGTAACCCTTTCACGTAAAGATTTCTCGTCCGACCAAGAGGTTCGTTGGTGCCCAGGCTGCGGTGATTACTCCGTACTGACCGCAGTTCAACTACTGCTGCCCGATCTTGGTGTGCTCCCTGAGAATCAGGTATTCGTGAGCGGCATTGGCTGCTCAAGCAGGTTCCCGTACTACATGAATACATACGGCGTGCACAGCATCCACGGACGCGCACCCGCATTTGCTACAGGTATTGCAGCAGCCCGCCCTGACCTCAATGTTTGGGTAGTTACCGGCGATGGTGATGGATTATCAATCGGTGGCAACCACTTAATTCACGCTCTCAGGCGCAACATCAACATAACGATTCTGATGTTCAACAACCAGATCTACGGACTTACGAAGGGCCAGTACTCTCCCACCAGCGAGGTCGGGAAAGTTACAAAATCGACGCCGTTCGGATCCATCGATCATCCATTTAATCCAATCTCCGTTGCTCTAGGTGCCGAGGCTTCATTTGTTGCACGCACCCACGACATGGATCGCAAACACATGACTGAGGTCTTCCGTCGCGCTAATGCGCACCAGGGAGCATCGTTTGTAGAGATCTACCAAAACTGCAACGTCTTCAATGATGGCGCCTTCGACGCCGTTGTCGCAAAAGATCAACGTGCGGATATGTTGATTGACCTGCACCACGGTGAGAAAATTATCTTCGGAGCCGATGGTGAGCACGGTGTGATGCTCGACGAGTTTGGAGAGGCTCACGTAGTTTCTGTCGCAGATGTAGGGATCGAGAAGATCTTGGTCCACGACGAGCAACGACCAGAGCCTTCCCTCGCATTCGCGCTATCTCGACTCGCCGCAGGCCCATATGAGCCGACTCCGGTGGGGGTCTTTAGAGCGATTCAACGACCTTCGTATGAGACTGAGCTGAGCCGCCAGTTGGCCGCAGCGCAGGAGCGCGGTGGAGTACCAGACCTCGATGAGTTGCTCGGTTCGGGCAACGTATGGGAAGTCGTTTAAACCTAGTTTTTAGGACTCGATCTCTAAGAAGCGCTGTCTAAGAGTCTAAATACCATTCCGGTTCGTGGCTTGGGCCAGAAGAAGGTGGTCTTCTCCGGCATCCGTACGCCTGCTTGTCCTGCATCGCGAATTGTCGCGACGCTAACCGGTGCCAGGATTATTGCTGCCGCGGCGCCACCATTTGCCACAATCTCAGCGCAGTCTTCCGCGTCGTTTCGGTATGTAAGGGTGGCGTCTCCAAGAAGAGGTCTAATTAGAGTCTCAAAATGTGCGGATGCCACGTTGTGGAGCGAATCTGGGAGCGATTTGCAAGCTTCGTCTAGGGCTTTGGTGTCGGGGATGAGAAGGAAAAGTCGGTCTGGTAGTACCAGGCCTATAGCGTCTTGGATCCCGACGGCATCGTGGAGTGCTGCAATTCCCTCCGCTGTGTGTGGTCCTGAGTCTCTAACTTCACAGGTCTGCGCGACTAGATCGAGAAAATTGCTGGGAACCTTACTGAGCAGTCGATGAATTGCGTGGACAACTAATTGCTTCTCCTCTAATTCGACAACGAAGCAAAGAATTGCATCCGAGCCCGGATCGCTTGATCCCTGCTCTGCGCGATAAGCGAGTGCAGTCTCAAATCGATGGTGCCCATCGGCGAGTACAAGCGGCCCACCGGCGAGAGTATCTATTACTGCCTTTACTCCGGCAGGGTCTGTAAGTGCCCAGACTGCATGGTGCACGTCGAACTCGTCTCTGCACTCTGCAAGCGGCGCGACTTTGGTTGCCGCGTCGAGCGAGTCTGTCAACCCGACTGTCGTACAGAGGCCCCAGATTGGATCAAGGTTTGCTCTCGTAGCTCGCAGAATCTCGAGCCGATCGGATTTAGCTTTTGGGAGTGTCCTCTCGTGGGGGAGGACCTCTCCGGTGCCGATGTGCTCAGGGAGACTCAAAGCTCCAAGCACCCCGGTAGTGGTTCGCGCTGCTCCGTGCCTCTCCTTGAAACTCATTCGGTAGACATAGAAAGCCGGTTCGTCATCGAGGCCTAATACATCGCTTGAGCTCCATTCTGAGAGGAGCCGAGCAGCAACGGAGTATGGGTTCGAATCACTGGCATCGCCCTCGGGAAGGATTAGGCGTACCGCGTTGAACTGGTCCCGTTGCGCTAGGGCGCTGTGCTGGCTCGGATCAATTACGTCATACGGAGGAGCAGTTACTGAATCGAGCACTCCGCCGCTGGTATAACGCAGGCCGCGGAACGGGAGAAATTCTGGCACGATTATTGATTCCTAGTGAGAGGGATTTGTTGAGGTCTCTCGAATCATCGCACATCACTATCAGGGTGCCCCTCAACGCCCGACCAAAATCTTCAGAGCCTTGAACGCCGCCCCCTAGTCGTCAGGTGGCTCTAGGGGTCTCCACTCTCGTTCGGGCCCCGAGTGTGGAGGCAGTTTGGGTGGGCCCCAATCGTCTAGTCCGGATTGGTCAAAAATAATCGGTGAACTCGGTGGCA
>Ga0194043_1001239_pt1 | contig 14540 bp, 13 predicted proteins | sample JunL4415m_MetaG_FD_161274 | JGI IMG/M metagenome (GOLD analysis project Ga0194043, IMG submission 161274) | Anoxic zone freshwater microbial communities from boreal shield lake in IISD Experimental Lakes Area, Ontario, Canada - Jun2016-L442-15m | ecosystem: Environmental > Aquatic > Freshwater >...
GTCTCGGTGAATCCGTTCGACCTGCTGGCGGCTGTCGGACAGGTTGAGGCTGCCGCTCGGGCGCTCATGAATGACGCCGACCGCATCATCACGATCGGTGGCGATCACACGGTCGCGCTGCCGCTGCTTCGGGCGGTTGCTGCGAAACATGGTCCTGTTGCATTGATCCACTTCGATGCGCACCTAGACACATGGGACACGTACTTCGGTGCCCCATACACGCACGGCACGCCGTTTCGTCGAGCTGTCGAGGAAGGGCTGCTCGATCTCGACGTTTCGGCGCATGTCGGCATCCGCGGGCCGTTGTACGCCTCGAGCGATCTCTCAGACGACAAGGCCTTGGGATTCGCCATCGTGAGCACCGTCGATGTCGCAAGGCGCGGCGTCGACGAGGCGATCGACCGAGTTCGTGCGCGGGTCGGGAACAGGCCGGTGTACGTGTCGATCGACATCGACGTCCTTGACCCCTCCCACGCTCCCGGAACGGGTACACCCGAGCCTGGCGGACTCACGTCCCGCGAACTGCAGTTCATTCTTCGCGGGTTGACCGACCTCAACCTCGTCGGAGCCGATGTGGTCGAAGTGGCGCCGGCATACGACCATGCCGAGCTCACGACGGTCGCTGCGGCGAACATGGTCTACGAGCTCATGGGTTTGATGGCCCTTAACCCGGGCAAAGCCTCACTCGACACAGGTACGAAAATCCAAGACGGGAGCGCGACATGAAACTGCTGGTTGCAGTCGACGGGTCTGATCACGCGGCCAAGGCCGTGGGGGAAGCGGCCAAGCTAGCAGCTGCGCTGGGCGCTGAGGTGCTCGTCATCCATCAAAGGAGCGACGAACCGCTGGATCACGCGGGCGCGGCTCCCTCGGATGAAGGGGTGGACGAGGCCCAGGCGATTGTGGACTCGGCCGTCGCCGCCATCGGCGCTGCTGGTGTGACCTCTGTCAGCGGTCGGGTGATCCGTGGAATGAGCGGCGATGTGCCGCAGGCCATCATGGACATCGCCCGCGACGAGGCCGCCGACATCATCGTGGTGGGACCGCGCGGGCTGGGTCGGTTGAAGGGGCTCCTGGTCGGCAGCGTCACCGATCGTCTCGTGCAGCTGGCTGACCGGCCCGTCCTCGTCGTTCGCTGATGCCGGTGCCGGGGGCGATCCGTGCGACGTCGGCGGCGATCAGCTCCGGGCGGACTTCGGCCGTTGCGGCGGTGACGGAGGCCCTTCGCCGGATCGAGGAACGTGATGGTGCCCTCGGTGCCGTCGTCGCCCTTCGGGCGGAGGATGCACTTGCCGATGCTCACGAGTCGGATCGCAAGCGTGGACGCGACGGCAGGCCAGTAGGCCCGCTCGACGGCGTGCCCGTGCTCGTCAAGGACCTTGAGGACGTCGCCGGAATGCCGACGCGGCGTGGCTCGTGGATGTTCGCCGACGCGCCTCCGGCGGTGGTGGATGAGGTCGTGCCGGCTCTGCTCCGTTCTGCGGGCGCCATCATCGTCGGAAAGACGAACCTGCCTGAGGTCGCGACCGAGGGCTTCACCGACAACCTGGTCGACGGGCCAACACGGAATCCATGGAACCCCGAGTACTCCCCGGGTGGATCCAGCGGGGGATCTGCGGCCGCGATCAGCTCAGGGATGGTCCCGGTGGCCACGGCAACCGATGGCGGTGGGTCGGTGCGGATTCCTGCGGCCATGTGCGGCCTTGTGGGCCTGAAGCCCACTCACGGCGCAGTGGGTCGATGGCCGGTCCTGGATTGGATCGACCTTTCGACCTACGGTCCGATGGCGACAACGGTCGAGGACCTGCGGCTGCTGTTCTCGCTGATGATCGGCAAGGTCAATGGCGATCCGTCGTCGGCACCCGCCCCGTGGGACGTCCTGGCCCAAATCCCGTCCAATGCGCCGAGCCACCTGGTGATTGCCGATCGCACTTCACCGCTCGGACCGCTGCCCGGGGACGTCGCTGAGGCGTTCCGTTCGGCGGCGCAGAATTTCGCTGTCCTGTGGGACGTGCCGGTGATGCACCTTGCACCAGAGGACGCGTTCGGCGAGCTCGGTGATCCCGATTTGGACTGGTTCACGATGGCGACTGCCGATCACGTGGCCGGGCTCGGTCGCGACCGCGTGGTCGAGTGGCTCGATCGCATGCACCCGGCGACGGCGGAGTTCATGCGCATGGGGCTGGCCGTTGACGTGGATGAGTACATCGCGACCCGTCGGCGACGGGCCCTGTTCACGCGCCGACTCGATGAACTCCTGGACCCGGCTGGCGTGCTCGTCACGCCCACGGTTGCCGCGACCGGTTGGCTGGCAGACGGGAGGCTGACGCCCGACGGCGTGTCCGGGCTGCTCCCACCCGAGGTCTACTCGACAGCCGTGCAGAACCTCACCGGCCATCCTGCGATCACCTTGCCCGCGGGTATCTACCCCAATGGTGTCCCGTACGGACTTCAGATCACCGCCCCGAGGTGGCGTGACGATCTCCTGCTGGACATCGCCGAGGCCTGGGAGTCGAAGCACCCCTGGCCGCGAACGGCACCGGGCTTCGACGAGTTCCGCGTCGACTAGGAAACACCGCACCCCGGCACTACAACTGGAGGATCAATGAAGGCAGTCGTGTTCCGAGGGACGGGGCAGGCGCCCACCATCATGGACGTGCAACTTGCGCCACCCGGTCCGGGCGAGGTGAAGGTCAAGATCGCCGCTGCCGGGGTGTGCCACAGCGACCTCCACGTGACCCGCGGCGAGTGGGCACTGCCACTTCCGATCGTGCTGGGACATGAGGGTTCCGGCATCGTCGTCGAGGTGGGCGTGGGCGTCACTGGCCTTAGCGAGGGCGACCACGTCGTCCTGTCCTGGGTCGCGCCGTGCGGTGCCTGCCGCAACTGCCTTGCCGGACGCGAGGCGCGGTGCGAGGTCGCGGCCAACATCGTCGGGCCGGGGGGTGTCCTCCAGGACGGCACCTCGCGTCTGTCGATCGGCGGCGAGACCGCGTATCACTACCTGGGTGTGTCCTCGTTCGCCGAGTACGTCGTCGTTCCGGCCAGCGGCGCGATCAAGATCCGCGACGATGCTCCGCTGGACACCATGGCACTGGTCGGCTGTGCGGTGGCAACCGGAGTCGGAGCCGTGCGCAACACAGCGGGCGTGGAGGCAGGCTCGACCGTCGTGGTGATCGGCTGTGGTGGCGTAGGACTCAGCGTCGTTCAGGGCGCCCGTCTGGCGGGGGCGTCCCGGATCGTCGCGGTCGACCTGAAGCAGGAGAAGGTCGATCTCGCGCTCTCGCTGGGCGCCACCGACGCGGTGCTCGTCGAGGGTGATGACCTCGACGCGCAGGTGCGTGAGGTGCTCCCCGACGGTGCCGACTACGCATTCGACGCGATCGGCCGAACCTCGACGACCGAGCACGCGATCCGAATGCTGGCGATCGGCGGAGCCGCGGTCTTGGTCGGACTGCCGCCGGAGGGGACGTCCGCCTCGTTCGACCCGTTGACCGTCGCCGTCCTCGACCAGCGCATCCTCGGCTCGAACTACGGCAGCGTGCGTCCCGCGATCGACATCCCGGTCTTCGTTGACCTCGTCATGGACGGGCAACTGAAACTGGAGGAACTGGTATCGGCGCGGATGCCGCTCGACGACGCCGTCAGCGCGCTGGAGGAACTCAACAGCGGCAAGGCCTTGCGCACCCTGCTGATCCCGTGACTACGTGACGGCGTGACCGTCACGTATTGGGCGTGAAGGACGTCCACCGAACGATGACGTGGACGATGCCGAAGTAGCCGGGTGCGACTGCGTACTTGTCGAACCAGATGTGAATACCGTCGGGCTGTGGCAGCCAGGCACGCACGTCCTTCATCGTGACCTTGGGCTTCCAGTACGGGTCGTTGGCGAGGCCTTCTGACGCCAGCTTCGCCTTCACTGCGGCGTTGACACTCGTGAGGAAGGCTGGCTGCTGAGTGGCGGGGACCACCCGTGACAAGGCCACCTGCCTCCCGGTCAATCCGTCCAAGGCGAAGGTGTCGACCCAGTCCTGTGCGCTGTTAGCTCCACTGGGCAGGAGACCGGCCTCGGACCGGACGCAGACGAACCTGCTGAGGCACTTGCGCTGCTCGAGCGTCTGCACGTAGTAGGCGCACCGATTCGAGCCCGACATGCACGGCGAACCATTCGCTCTCTTGGCTGCCTTTGCCTGGCGATCGATCACCGCGGCGATCACCGTGCTGGCGCGCGTTCCGCCATCAGGACTGAGCCCGTTGAGGGCACCCGACTGGTACGTGAACTTCTGGAATTGCGGAACTGATTCCTTGTGCGAGGTGATGGTCAACTTCGCGCACACGCTTCCGAGGGCGGCGAGGCTGGCATTGAAGCCTGCCTTCGACGGATCGCCTTCCGTGTCGGCGTTCAGGGCGGTGGCGAAGTCCGACGCGCTCGTCGACACTGCGCCGAGGGCGTTGCTGAGCGGTCCATCGAAACTCGCATCGGACATAGAGATGAAGGCGTCCGACACCCGGCCCCAGGCTGCCGGATCGTCACTGCCGAGGCCAGCCTGCTCTGCTGCGATCGCGTCCCACGCCTGCTTGCAGGTGGCGGGTCGCGAGGTATCCGTCGCTGCGGCAGCCACTGAGGCCCCGATGGACATGCTCGCGACTGCCACGGCAGCCATTGCCAGCGTAAGCAGGCGGGCGCACTGGATCATTGCTCGATCATCCCCCAGAGACGGCTGCGTAGTACCCGGGATAGGCGACGGGACCGAGGTTGTCATTGAGGAACAAACTGCCGTACGTCGAGTTGACCGCCCACGCCGCGACCGCCCCCGTTTTGGGATTGCACGCGACGTTTGCCTCGTAGCCGATCGCCTGGCCGCCGTGGGCCAGCCAGTCGCCTTTGCGGATGATCCCTCGCCCGTAGCTGCCCACGTTGATCGTGCTGAAGACCAGTCGCTTCGCGACCACCGACTTCGGCAGAAGCGAGTTACCCAGGCAGGTTCCGCCCCACGTGGCGAGGTCGCCGATCGTGGACCAGGCACCGCCACCCTCCTTGCCCCAATCGAAGGCCCAGGACGAGATATCGGTCGATGCGGTCAGGTCGGGGTTCGTGGGCGCGAACTGGCTGGCGGTCAGGACGCCGAGGTAGCCATGCGCGGCCGGTTCCGGCAGCGATCGCGAAACGAAAGGCAGACGCGACTGGGTCATTCCTGCTTGCCGGAAGACACCGTTGACGAGCTTCTCGGGGGTCGCGCCAGTGAGCTTCTCGAGGATGATGCCGAGGATGATGTAGTTGGTGGTGGAGTAGCCGCCCACCTTCGGGAGCGGCTTGCCTTTCGCGAAGGCCAGCGCGATCAGCTGGTTCCGGGTGAAGTGGTGCTGGGGGTCGGCTACCTGGATCGCTACGGCCGCGTCGGCGTAGTCGGGGATCTGCGTCGTCATGCTGAGGAGCTGGGCGGCCGTGTACTTGGCTGCCTTGGGGAACTTCTTCGCCAAAGCGGGATCGAGTTTGGCCACGGTGTCACTCAGGGTGAGCTTTCCAGCGGCGACCTGCTGCAGCACCGCGGTGGCGAACACCGACTTGGTGATGGAGCCGATCATGAAGTGGTCGGCGACCGTCGCTGGCGTACTAGGAAGCACCGCGTTGCCGTAGGCCTGCTCGTAGTACCCCTTCTTGGGATCCCAGACGGCCAGCCACAGCCCGGGCGCCTGGTCGGGACTCTCGGAGAGGTAGCTCGCCGCCGCGGCATCGATGGCCGCCGTGTCTGCCGCCGGCATGGGCTTGCTCTTGTTGATCGACGAGACGGACTTCATACCCGCGCTCAGTGGTTGGGCGGAGGCGCTGACGGAGAAGGGGGCGATGACGAGCAGTCCGGCGAGGGCCGCACCAACGAGGGCGTAGGAATAGGGGCGCTTCATCGGATCCCCTCGGGGCGGGCGCGGGGGAAGAACCCGGGCGCCCCGTCGTCGCCCGGTTCCGTCGTCATCCGTGTCACGAAGCGAGGCTACGTCACCTTCCACCGTGATATCTGATCGAAATCAGCCACGGGGGCGCTTGGACCGCGGCACGATCCGTCCACCGACGCCGCCCTGCGGCACGCGCGTCAGGATGCCTCGGCGACGCGCCTTCTCCACCCAGCTCACCACGGTGCGTGGCGACACGTGACGGTCCGCCGCGATGGCTGCCGCATAGCCGCGCCCGATGGCCAGGTACTCGCGGGCGATCTCCTCGAGGAACGCATCGCCCAGCCGCGCGTTGACGGGTTCGCCGAGCTCGGCGGCCTTGGGAAATCCGTCGAGCGGGAGGTCGAAGTCGAAGGGATCAATTCCTCGTTCGAGCAGGTTGGGGACTCCCTGCGTGACGACCTCCAATGGCGAGGCCCACCGGAACTCCCGCTGCATCCGGTAGGGATCAATACCGTCTGGGACCTGAGCGTTCATCCTCACGAGTGCCGGCTCGCCATCGACCAGGTCGATGGTGGCCTCGATGAGCCAGCCACGCTTACCCGTAGCGGGATCCACGAACTGGTGGTCGACGATGACGGGCAGAGGAAACGAGTGTTCGTCGTCGATCTGCCATTTCCGCTTCCGGCCAGCGGCCGGGCGGATTCGCGATGTCACGCCCGGTCGGTCTGTGTTCGCCATGTTCCCCACCAAGTCCTTACAGGATCCCCGCTCGACATTACACATCTCGGAGTGCCCGATTCCACGACAGCGCTTCACGTCCTTACACGACGTAGGCTTCTTGAGTCGGTTTGAGGGGGTTCTGATGAAGCGACTGGTCGCAGTCATTTCGAGCGTTGTTGTCGTGCTCGCGGGCGTAGCTGGCGCCAGCCCGGCCGGCGCTGCCGGGTGGGACTACCCGACGCCGTGGACGTTCGGCATCGTGGACGCCATCAACACGCCGGGAAGTGTGACCGTCACCGGTCTTCGAGTCGACAACGGCACGGTCCACGGCTTTGTCGAAGTCAGTCAGGGAAACCACAAGTGCTCGGGGTACATCTACGGGGCGGCAGCCAGTTTCACCATCGACAGTTATAGCGCCTGTGCCGGGTTCATCTCGTTCACGGTCGACGGCTCTGGTGCGCTGACGTCATCGACGGCTCTCACGATTTCGGGTGCATCATTCTCCGGGGGTGCGACTGCTCAGGGAACCAAGAATCCCCCAGACATCACCTGCACCGCGACGTTGAACGGATCGACGAGCATCGATGTCGCTTGGACCCCCGGAGCGGGAGCTACGTCGTACGACATCACGGCGAATCCAACGTTGCCCGCCGCAGTGAACGTCTCCGCCGGTCCCAATGCGATAACGGTCCCGGGATTGGCCTTGGGCACGACGTACGCGTTCACGGTGAAGGGCCTCGGCAGCACAAGTACCGAGGGCACCTGTAGCGCGCGAACAGCAGACCAGCCGACGCCACCCACCGGAGGCGTCACTCTTGGCGTCATCACGGGCTCGGACGCCCAGCACGCCGAGCGTGAGTACACGCTCTCGGCGGGCACGCCACCGACCGGCTGGGACCTGACGTGGATCTCCTCGAACGGCCATGTCATTACCCCGCATGGCAGCGCCTCGTGCGGGGTGACGTTCAACGCGACACCGCAGTGGACGCGAGCCGGCTCAGCATCCGTCGTCGGCGCACCGCTGACGGTGAACGTCACCTGCTTTGTGCCGATCCCGGATTTCGTCCTAGGGACCATCAGCGGCACCGACGTGACCGTCAACTACGCGTTCTCGAGCGCTTACGAGCCCGGAACAATCGTGATGGCGAGCTACCATCTGACGTCTGGCGGCCCCGATCAGGTCGTCAACCTCGGATCGCCGCCCGGCAACGGTCCGAACGGTGCCGGCACCTTCGCTGTTACCGCCCTGAAGCCGGGGATCGGTGTCGTCGTCCGCCTGTACGCGACCAACGGACCCGCCGAATCTGGCAAGGGCGGACCGCACCCCATCACGAACCCCGTCCTGAAGAAGTCCCTCTCGTACGATCCGGCGGACCCCGCCGCGAACAACGCCACCTGGTCCGTCGACACGGTGACCCCGATCTCGCTGAGCCCGGGCTTCGACCCGCCCAGCTGGCATCCGGACACCTTCTCCCTGATCCGGCCCCTGCCCGCGGGCCTCATCCTCGATCCAAGAACTGGGGTCATCTCAGGAACCGCCCTTACTGCGGCGCCGCTCGTCCAGGCGGCGGTACGCGGAGTTGACTCGTCGACATCGCCACCGACGGAGGACTACACCGTCGTCACGTTCGTGATCACGCAAGGCGTCCCCGGCAGCACCACCACGCCGTCGGTCACCTCCGTTCCGAGCGTTCCGAGCAGTGTGCCATCCGGTGACGGGGCGAGCACCGGCTCGGCAGGTGGCTCAAGCGGATCAACGGGCTCCGGAGGCGCCACAACGAGCGCCTGCCTGGCTCCGAATGGCAACCTGTACACCGACTTCGCCGGGTCTGTGGACTCGACGCTGACGATGGCCGCTAACACCTTCGGCATGCCAACCCCGACCTCCTTCGCGGTGACCAAGGGATCGCTGCCGATCGGTGTCTGGCTCGACGGCGCCTACGGCGTCATCTCCGGCACTCCGACACGGTCGAACGGCGGCAGTGGCGCCGTCGAGATCACGACGACGTGGCCGGACGGCTCGACTCGCGTCACCGCATTCAACATCGCGATCGACGATCCGCATCATGCAGTCAACTACCCGAACCGCGTCATCGGTTCGACCGGTCAGTCGACGGCCGTGACCCCGCTGCCGATCAATGCCGTCGGCGCCAAGCGGTTCGAGCTGGTCTGCGGGACGCTGCCCGCGGGCACGTCGATGAACCCACGGACCGGCGTCATCTCGGGCACTCCGACCACCCTCGATGAACGCCCGATGCCGCTGCGCGTGCGGATGACCGACGCGTACGGCTGGGTCGATGCCTCCATGTTGTTCGTGGTCAACAATGGCGTGACGCCGTGGATGCGCTACCCCGAGTTCGCCCCGATCGGCATCGGGCGCGTGGTGCGCATCGTGCCGACCGTCTCGGGCTTCCCCCGGGTGGGCCATTACGTGCTCGTCGGACTGCTGCCCAAGGGTCTTTCCCTGAATGCGAGGACCGGCGTCATCTCCGGTCGCAGCGTCGTTGTCAATCACCTGGTCTACGAGCCCACGATCGTGTCGTTCGGGCCCGACGACAAGCGAATCACCACCACGGTGCCGAGCATGACGGTCATCAAGCCTGCCGTGCCGATGAAGGTGACGGCTCGCTTCGCCAACCGCGCGGTGCCGAAGGGCACCACGGTGGTCGTCACCAATGTCAAGCACCCGTCGTACGTCGTGCTGTCGGCGAAAGTCGTGTGCAGCAAGTGCTCGTACACGTTCAGCAAGAAGACCGGCAAGGTCGTCGTCACGACTCGCAAGGGCGCAACGAGGGTGACCGTCACAGTCGTCGGCCAGCCGAGGACGCCTGCTACGCGAGCGGCGTACGCCGGGCACACTTGGACGAGAACGTGGGCTGTTGCCCACGCCAAGAAGTAGAGGAGTTCCCGAGGGGCTTGCCCGCCGGATTGACTCGTGATTAACTGCAACCAAATGGTTGTAGATCAGATCTCCGATGCCGACGTCGACCGGCTGTTCCACGCGCTGGCGGATGCCACGCGGCGGGACATCGTGCGCCGCACGCTGACGGGCGAGCATTCGATCTCCGACCTGGCCCGCAGCTACGACATGAGCATGACCGCTGTGCAGAAGCACGTGGCCGTGCTCGAGACCGCAGGCCTCATCAGCAAGCGACGTCACGGAAGGGAGCAGCGCGTGGTCGGCAACGTCGAAGCGGTGAATCGTGCCCAACGGCTTCTCGACGAACTCGAACTCCTCTGGCTCCAACGACTCGACCGGATGGGCGACCTGCTCGCCGAGACCCCCAAGGGAGAACGCAGATGAGCGACATCAGTGTGCAGAAGGACCCTTCGGAACTGACGATGACCGTCACGGCCGAGTACGACGTGACGGCAGACCGTGCGTGGGAGCTGTGGAACGACCCGCGTCAACTGGAGCGCTGGTGGGGGCCCCCGACGTACCCGGCGACAGTCGTCGATCACGACCTGACGGCTGGTGGCGCTGTGTCGTACTTCATGACCGGCCCCGAGGGTGACAAGTACCACGGCTGGTGGCGCGTGATTGATGTCGATGCGCCGCGGCGTCTCGTGGTGGAGGACGGCTTCGCGGACGAATTCGGCCAGCCCCAGGCAGGAATGCCGGTCACTGTCCTGGAGGTCGCCATCGCCGATCGGACCGAGGGAGGCGTGGCGATGACGATGACGTCGACCTTCGCATCGGCTGAGGCGATGGAGCAAGTGCTCGCGATGGGCATGGAGGAAGGGCTGATGGCCGCGATGGGCCAGATCGACACCATCCTCATCGCCTGAAGTCCGGAGCGCTCACTGCTAGGGAGTGCGCCTCGTTGCCGCCGCAAACGCCGCCACGAGCGGATGCAGGAGTCCGTCAAGGGATGTCATCTGCGGCTGGAAGAGCGTGCCTAGGTAGAACGGGTGGCCGTCCAGCTCCAGGGCTTCGACGCCTGCGTCAGGAGCAAACGCCGACCAACGGAGGCCTCCGCGACTGAGCCGCTCCTGATACGCCGGACTCACGCCGTAGTTGCAGTAGTGGAATCCCGGGAATGGCTCGATGCCGACGATCTCCGCCAGGAGCGAACCGGCCACGGGGGTCACGTTTCGCGTCTCACCGACCAGGCTGCAGGAGAGCCGGTCGACGACGTGGTCGCCACCGTCGTCCGTCTCGGCATGGCCCGCACCCTGTATTGCCAAGGCGTTTCGGGCGAACTCCACGACCATGTGCTGGAAGCCCCCGCACGTCCCAAGGGTCGCCCTGCCTTCGGTGCGCCGGCGTCGCAGGGCCTCCATCACAACGGCCTCGTTGAGGTACGGAGTGCCGGGCAGCACCCACAGGCCGTCGGCGGAGGCCAGCACGTCGGCTTCGGCCTCGTCGGTGCCTACCCAAGAGGCGGTGACGTCGTCCGGCAGCAGCGCGATCGTCGCGTCGACGGCACGATGGGTGATGAACTGGGTGTCCCTGTCGCCAAGGAGGATCACGCTGGCCGGCATCGTCCGAGACTAGACCGCGCGACAGTCTTGTTGACAGCGTGCGAACCACATAGCGTGAGGTCTCACCCACGCCGACCTGCAGGTGCGCCGATCCGATCGTCCGTTAGGAGCCAGTCGCTCATGTTCGTGCCCATGAACGTCAACGACTTCCTCAAGCGGGCCGAGACGGTTTACCCCGATCGCGTCGCGGTGATCGACGAGCCCGACCAGCCAGCCGCCCCCTTCGGCCCATTGACCTATCGGGAGATGGCGGCGAAGGCACGGGCACAGTCGGCGGCGCTGGACGACCTGGGCGTGCCCGTCGGCGGCCGTGTCGCCATCGTGTCGCACAACAGTGCGCGCCTGCTGACCAGCTTCTACGGAGTATCGGGGTCGGGTCGCGTGCTGGTGCCGGTGAACTTCCGGCTCGCGGCGCCAGAGGTGTCCTACATCGTGGGGCACAGCGGAGCCGAGGTCCTGCTGGTCGACCCGGAACTCGACGAGTCACTAGCCGAGGTCACCGCTACGCATCGCTTTGTCCTGGGCGAGAGCGACGACGTGATCTTCCCGGCTGGACGGGTGGGGGCCGCATGGGAAGGTGACGAGGCCGCCACCGCGACCATCAACTACACGTCCGGTACGACCGCCCGGCCGAAGGGCGTGCAGCTCACGCATCGGAACCTGTGGATGAACGCGATGCTCATGGGCCTGCACCTGACCGTCAACGACCGCGACGTGCTCCTCCACACGCTGCCGATGTTCCACGCGAACGGCTGGGGCATGCCGTATGCCATCACGGGGGTTGGCGGGAAGCACATCGTCTTGCGCAAGGTCGACGGCGCGGAGATCCTGCGTCGTGTGGAGGAGCACGGAGTCACGGTGATGTGCGGCGCGCCAGCAGTCCTGGCCATGGTCCTCGACGCGGCGGCGAACTGGGACGGCCCCATCCCCGGCCGGGACCGCGTTCGAGTGGTGGTCGCGGGAGCACCCCCGCCCACGCGGACGATCGAACGCATCGAGACCGAGCTCGGCTGGGAGTTCATCCAGATCTACGGCCTGACGGAGACCGCGCCACTGCTCACCGTCAACCGTCGCCGCAGCGAGTGGGACGACCTCGACACGGCCGAGCGGGCGAGCATGCTGGGTCGGGCCGGTGTGCCTGCCCTTGGCGTCGACGTCGAGGTGGATGAGTTCGGCGAGATCCTCGCGCGCGGCAACGTTGTGCTCGAGGCGTACTGGAACCAGTCCGAGGAGACGGCGGCCGCCTTGGCCGGCGACTGGTTCCACACCGGCGACGGCGGCACCATGAGCGATGGCTACCTGTCGATCAGCGATCGCAAGAAGGACGTGATCATCACCGGCGGGGAGAACGTGTCGTCGATCGAGGTGGAGGACGCGATCATGAGCCACCCGAACGTCCGGGAGGTGGCCGTGGTCGGTGCACCCGACGACAAGTGGGGCGAGGCCGTCACGGCGCTGGTGGTCACCGATGGCACACCGCTCTCTGCCTACGACTTGATCGCGCACTGCCGGTCGAGGCTCGCGGGCTACAAGTGCCCCAAGCGGATCGAGTTCCGAGAAGCGTTGCCGCGCACCGCGACGGGCAAGCTGCAGAAGTACCTGATCCGGCGTGACTTCTGGGCTGACCAGCAGTCGCAGGTCAAGGGCTGAGGAGCGCGTGAACTCCATCCGCTACTGGACTCAGTGGTTCCTGCTGCAGATGTTCGGACCGGCAACCCAGGACGATGAGAACGACCCGATCGAGCAGCTCAAGCGCAAGTACGGGCGAGCCCACTAGTCGTCCGTACAACCATCGACGTCACATCTCCCGTGCGCGCTCGGCGACCTCCGCGAGCCGGGGGTGGTTGCGCGCCGCCGAGGCGGCGAGCTCGACGGTCTCGGCCCACGGGTCGCCATCGAACTCGTAGTACTCGAAGGACGGTCCCGCCGTCCGCCCCTGCGCTGCTGGGAGCGTCACGAGGTACTGGGCGGTGGGGGTCAGGCACCCCTTCATGAGCGTGTAGAGGCGGCCGATGCCGGGCCCCTGTTCGCTGGTGCCGGAGAACAGGTTCGTCATCGTGATGAACATCAGCCGATAGAACGCGTTGAACAGGCGCGCGACGTCCTGCGCGCCCTCGGGAAGGTCCTCGACGCAGGGGTTGTCGAGTACCGGCCAGACCGCCCCGGCCTCGATGGTCCCGGACGCCAGTTCCTGCAGCTTGTAGTAGTGGGTCAGCTCGTAGTGGCCGGGATCGGCCCATCGATGATGTCCCACGCCTTCGCCCTGGTGGATGACGATCTCCAGCGCCCGGTGCGCGCTCTCGAGACTGTCGATCAGCATGAGGCCGCCGCTGTCGTCGTCGTCGAAGTCCACGGCGCCGTAGAAGGAGGGGTCGGCGAGCTGTCGACTTCGCTGCGGATCGGCGAACAGGTCCGTGCGCCGGCCTAAAGTCGCCAGGGCGGCGGACAGGGCGGCATAGAACTGCCCCAGGGTCTCGTAGTCGTCGTCCTCTGGCAGCGAGTGCCGATGTTGCGGCTGCTCGAGCTGCATGAACATGTCCTTGACCAGCCCGATGCTGAAGGCCTTGAGCTCTAGTGGCAGGTCGGGTTTGTGGTGGGTCAGCATGCCGGGGTAGTCGGGGCTCGCCTCCCGACCGAAGTCGGGCTCGCCGCCCAGGGCCAGGAGCAGGTTCGTGGTAAGGCAGACGTGCAGCATCTCCTCCACCACGATGCTCGCCAGCATGCGGGCGGGCGCAGACGCCTGATCCTCGATCGAGTACATCGCATAGAGATAGGGAGGGATAGTCGACAGTTCCACCCGAGTGGCCAGCGCCACGTGGGCACGCAGTTCCTCGATCGTGTCGATCGGCATCGACGGCCTCCCCGTATCTGGTGACAGGTCGGACAATACGGAAGCGCCGTCTCCGCCGCGGCGGCGTCCCTAAAGTGGTCGTGTGGGACTGCGCCGAGAACTCGACTACAACCCGGGGCTGCCCAACCCGGCGCAGCGAGCGATGCAGGTCTTGGGGCAGACCAAGGCCGGGTCGTGGATCGCCCAGCGCACCATCTACCGCCTCGACCGGCCCCTGTACCGATGGACCGACGGCAAGGTGACGGTTCCGGGGATCGCCATCGGCATCCCCGTGGTCCTCCTGACGACCCGCGGCGCCAAGTCCGGCCTTGAGAGGACGATGCCGGTCATGGGCGTGCCTACCGGAGATTCGCTCGCGGTCATCGGCACCAACTTCGCCCAACCGAAGGCGCCCGCGTGGGTGTTCAACCTCGAGGCAGACCCGACGGCGACGGTCACTTGGCGTGATCGCACCCTCGAGGTGACCGCCCGCCCGGCCACCGATGAGGAACGGGAGCAGGCCTGGGCCAATGCCGCCCGCCTGTACCGGGGCTTCGCCGAGTACCGGAAGAGGATCACCGACCGACCCGTCCGGATCTTCGTCCTCGAGCCG
>Ga0194043_1001243_pt1 | contig 14512 bp, 12 predicted proteins | sample JunL4415m_MetaG_FD_161274 | JGI IMG/M metagenome (GOLD analysis project Ga0194043, IMG submission 161274) | Anoxic zone freshwater microbial communities from boreal shield lake in IISD Experimental Lakes Area, Ontario, Canada - Jun2016-L442-15m | ecosystem: Environmental > Aquatic > Freshwater >...
CTATCAATATATGTCTTAAACTCAGGCTTTAGCGCCTCGCCAAAAGCCACAGCCTTAGCTGCGATTACGTGCTCAAGTGGACCGCCTTGGAGCATAGGAAATACGGCTTTATTGATCTTCTTTGCGAGCTCCTCGTCATTTGTCATGATCACGCCAGATCGAGGCCCACGAAGAGTCTTGTGCGTAGTCGTTGTGACGATATCAGCAATTCCGATCGGCGATTGATGAACTCCAGCGGCAACCAAGCCTGCAATATGCGCTATATCTGCGATCAAGATCGCGCCAACCTCATCTGCAATCTCGCGAAACTTGGTGTAGTCAAGAGCGCGTGGATAAGCAGAAAAACCGGCCATGATCACCTTTGGCTTGATCTCAAGCGCGATTTTGCGTATTTCATCATAATTGAGCACTCCTGTCTTCGGATCGAGCCCATACGAAAAGGATTCAAACCATTTGCCAGAAAAAGAGACTTTGGAGCCGTGAGTGAGATGCCCACCTGCATCGAGGGACTGACCTAGAAGCTTATCGCCAGGCGACATTACAGCAGCGTAGGCGGCCATATTTGCCGATGAGCCACTATGTGGCTGTACGTTAGCAAACTTGCAGCCAAAGAGCTTGCAGAGGCGCTCAATGGCCAAGGTTTCGACTTTGTCGACACATTCGCAGCCACCGTAATATCGAGCTTGTGGGTAGCCTTCAGCGTACTTATTCGTAAGAATCGAGCCGGTCGCCTCAAGCACGGCTTCAGAAACGTAGTTTTCTGAGGCAATCATCTCAAGTCCCTCGTGCTGGCGCTTCTTTTCACACTCAATAATGCTAAATATTTCCTTGTCAGCTGTTTCTAATTTCATAGTAATCCTTCTTTCAATTTGGCTATTTCGTCCTCATCATCGATGAGCTCATTTTTACAAAGCTTATAAAGCAGCGGCACCACGCCACATTTCTCACACTCGCCCCATTTGCAACCACCCTTTTTCTTCGCATGTCGCTCGCAAAGCGCGATCTCAGTCTCAAAAATTTCTTGATTCATCATATCATATCCAAATTAAATATAAAGAAAGTGGCGGAGAAACAGAGTGGCGGAGTGGCAGAGAGTTAAAATCACGATCTGTCATCTCGACCGAAGCGGAGAGATCTCCTAATAGTAAACATTCAATTTATAAGATTTCTCCAACCGTTCGACAACGCTCACGGGGTCGAAATGACAAGCAAGAGACTATTTAATAAAGCTGCTGCGCTCACGAAGTTCAATAGTCTTGTCCTTATCAGGCTTGCCACAGTGAAGCTTGCCTTGCCAACAAATTTTCTCTGTCGTGCACGTAGACCCGGCGTATTTGAAGATAAGCGGCGCGACTTTGCGCAGCTCCTTCAGCATCATACCTGCCATTATTCTGATCTCCCACTGAGCACGATTGCAAAGTCTTTCTTCAAAGAAATTAAATAATGCTCTGGCATTCATCGTGACCACGATCTTAGTTTCGCACGCATTTGGTAAAAGCATTCGAGCATCTTCTGCGGGGATGCCAAGCTCGATGAGTTTGTTATAATCTTCCTGAATTTTCTGGAGTTCTGCGAGATAGAGCTTCTTTGCTTCTGGAATCGCCGCAATTTTTGGAGGCAATATGTACTCGAAGCCACCCTCGCTCACGTAGCGCTGTGATTTCTGAGAGTAAGAAGCTAAGCGATGTCGCACAAGCTGATGGGTCAGGGCTCGAGAGACGCCTTCGATCGCGAAGGAAAAGGTCGCATGCTCGATCGTAGAAGTGTGGCCAGAAGAGATAATCTGGCGAATCAGTCTCGCTTTTTGATCATCGGTCACCTTATCCCAAAGGTCTTTGCCCGAAAGTGGGCTGTAACACTGACGAATTGCCGCCACGATCATCCGCTCAGGATCCTTCGTGTGTGATAATAATGTGACTTTTAGCTTTGCTTCTTTCATATTCTCCTTTTCTCTGTCATTCCCGCGAAAGCGGGAATCTTAATAATATAGCTCAAGATCCCGTATCTCGTGCCCCAGTACGGGATGACAAACATTAATTAGATAATTTCTTTTACAATATCAAATATTTCCTTTTCAATCACTTCAACAGGGCGCTCACCGTCAATAATCCTGATCTTGTTTTTTGGATCGCTCGCCAATCTCTCATAGGTTTGCCATGTTTTCTCTAGCTTTTCCTGCTCCTCAAAAAATTCTAAGCCAGGACGAGCTGCCTTGCCGATACGCTCGAGACAAACTTTTGGCGCCACTTTGATCAAAAAAGTGATTTCTGGGATTGGAAAACGTGAATTTAGCTGTTCTAGCCACTCTCTTGGCAAATCGATCGAGCCAAAAGCGATAGTTGAGAAAAAATACCTGTCAGAGACCACGATCTTTCCACTTTCAACAGCTGGGAGAACTTCTCTTTTTAGATGATGAGCTCGATCTGCAGCAAAAAGAAGCTGAAATCCCTCACTTGATGTCTGCCACTCCTTGGTAAGCAGGCCTCGTAATAATCCACCGACGATATTATTCGTTGGCTCTTTTGTTACAAAAGATGCATGGCCAGATTTATTCAGCTTTTTCACCAAAAGTTCGACTTGCGTCGACGAGCCAGAGCCATCCAAACCCTCAAATGCAATAAATTTCCCTTTTGCCATATTTACTCCCTTTTATTTTACTTTGTCATTCCCGCGCGTTTTTGTCATTCCCGCGAAGGCGGGAATCTATATATTCCGCCTGGATCCCAGCTCTCATGCTTACAGGCTGGGATGACAAATTGATTCGCTTAATTCGCTCGATTCGACATTCGTCTGAATATTCGCTACTCGAATATTATTTTGTTCCGGTATGACCAAATCCACCTGCCCCACGTGCTGTTTCTGACAGTTCTTCGACTACTTCGACTTCGGCTGTCACGATCGGTTGGATCAGTATTTGGGCGATCTTGTCGCCAATCTTGATCTCAAATGGCGTAGTAGAAGTATTCAGAAGTATGATCTTGTATTCTCCACGATAAGTGTGCTCGATCACGCCGCCCATAGTGGTAACTCCCCCTTTTAACGCAATTCCACTCTTGTCCCAAATGAGAGAAACAAAGCCCTCTGGCAGCTCGATAGAGAGACCTGTAGCAACCGCGTAGCGCTGACCTGGCTCTATTGTAATATTTTCTACCGAATATAGATCCATGCCAGCATCTCCAGGCACCGCATATTTCGGAATTATTGCTTCTGGGACTAGCTTTTTTATCTTTATCTTCATAAACTCCTATATTTATTGTTCGACTCTGCGAAGCAGGTGGAGAACTAAAAGGCTTGTTACTTCTCACTATCGTTCGAAGAATAATCAAACAACCTTTTTCTGTCCAAAAAAGCGCTTCTTACCACATTTAGCGCTGTCTGTTTGTTTTTCGAAAACTATTTGTTTTTGCACCTATACTGTATCGAACAATCAAGATGTTGTTAACCCCCTTTGTCCACACTACACATTTTCGCCTCTAAGCGTTGAAAAATAATTAATTTTTTGCTAATCTAAATCAGTAATAAAATCATTAGTGATGGTTTTATAAAAATCGCTTAGTGCACTCATAGCTCAGCTGGTAGAGCGCCACATTGACGTTGTGGATGTCAGAGGTTCGAATCCTCTTGAGTGCACCATAAAAAAATCTTCAGATCAATCTGAAGATTTTTTTATTTATACCAGAACAGTATTATTTGTTGCTGGATTTAGCATCCTCTATCCGTTGACGCATATTTATTGCATGTTCTGCCGCTCGATAGTAATTGTTTGTGGTAATATCATTATTTTTCATTGTTTTATTCTGCTCCATAGCCTTGCTAAGTGCTAGCTTGGCTTCGGGGACTTTGTTTATATCAGCATACCTCTTTGCAATCTTGCTAAATGAGGTTATCTTCTGTGGTGCGAGAGAGTCGTCCGTCAACACCTTCGTCTCTAGCTTGCTGAGCATATCTTTGGCTAAGCTAGGTTGCTTAATAGCGTTCATCGAATCAATTAGCTCAAATTGCGTTAGTACCGCATCCGTCTTCAGCGACTGATCAAATAAATTGTTTACCTCCTTCACTAGTTGTTCAGTTTGCACTGAATCCAGTTCTTTTGTCTTTTCTAGTGACTTACTGATCCTAGCTGACTCTCTAACTATCACGCTAGTTTCAAGCTGCTTCTCTGGCACTTTTTGTGCCTCTCGAGGTGCTAATGGAACATCTGGGGTCTTTGGCGTAGCAATGTTGCCCATCTCAAAAGTTGGCTTCGCTGATGTTGCAAAAACCTCTGGATTAGGGACCGGCTGTGGTGGCGGCGTTTCTGAAGGCGGCGGAGCGACTTTCGCAGCTTTGGGTGCTGTAGCTTCTCCTCCTGTAGCAGCTGTTGGTGTCTGCTCTCTTCCATCAGGAATATCTCCGTTTTCACCTCGCTCTTCTGCTTCTTCTAATCCCTCTGGTTCGTCTGGCACCTCTGCTACAGGCTGAGGAGTTGGCTCTGGCTCGGAAGCTTCTGGCGCTGAGGCTTCTTCGCCTGCCTTCGGACTCTTGTCTTTCAAATATCCATCAATAACTTCGGCAAACCCTGGCTGAGTTTTTAGCGACTCTAGGCTTGCATCTTTTAGTAAGTTTTCATAGTTTTGAATCCATGCAGCCCGAGTTTCTGGAGTCTGAGGAGTTGTTGTTTGTTTTTCATAATATTTTTCATAATACGACTCAGCAATCGCCGTCTTGACCGCAGCCAACATGTCCGCAGAGATCTCGGTCGTGCTCTCTTTTGGTTCGCCAGCTAGTTTAGCCAGCTCTTCTTTCGCACTATTGATTACTTCTTCAGACTCTGCGCTAAACCCACTTATTTGATCCCGAAGAGCTTCAGCATCAGCAGGAGTTTGGGGATCAGTTGAATCATCATTTCCGATCTCTTTTAAGTGTTTTGCAATATTTGCAGCGCGCTGATCTTTTAGTTCATTTAGCTGCCCCTCCAACTGGGCAATACGGGCGTCAAACTGTTCCTGTGTCATGTTAACAGTATCGCCAGCCTCTGGGCCTTTTGACACATCTTTTATAACTTCATTATGTGGTCCTTGTTGTTCTGCGCCGGTCATAGACCCTCGATTTCTTTTTTAATTTTATCAATTTTGCGTCCATCTTTTTTGGAATTAAACGCATATATCGCCTCAATTTCTCTTTTCTTGATATCTTTCAGCTTCGAGGTAGTCTCCGCAACAATAGCCTCAGCCTTTTCAGCCTTTTGTTTGATTTCGTCAGCGTTCATCTTAGTCCTCCGTGGTTTATTTCATTTATTATATCAAGTGCTTAGATAAAATTCTAATTCGAGAGCAGCCAGTATGTTTTTATACACAAAATGACTTACTAACCGATATTTGTTATTATATTCATATATATAATATTTTGGAGGAATAACGTGATCAATAAAAAGAAATACACAAAGCGCGAAAAGTTTTTTCTACTCGGCTTCTTGCTTTTGAGTATTGCTGGATTCCTATGCTTTTGGCAATTTGGCGATCGGGCTTATCAGCAGTTTAATATCAAATTCAAGATCTCAAGAGATGAAGCTACGAATAAGTCGACAGATTTTGCGAAAGAGCTTGGTTTCTCGACTGACGGATACAAAAAGATTACTGTTTTCAACACTGAAAGTGGTCTCGACTACTTAGAAAAGGAGGTGGGCGTAGAGAAAACAAGTAAGCTTGCCGAAAATGATATGGTGGTCTGGGATTTCACGACGAGATTTGTGAAGCCACTACAAAAAGAAGAGCTCACTGTCAGCCATCTACCAAATGGACGACTTATCGGCTTCAATCATGTCATCGATGAAAATGCGACCGGAGAAAATATTGGCCTAGAAAGCGCAAGAACGATAGCAGCGGAATTTCTTGCCTCGAAAACAAATATTGCACTCTCAGAATGGTCTCTTGCTTCGAGCGACAGCAGCAAAAAGCCAAACCGCACCGACTCTACATTTACCTACGAAAAGATCGTCCCTGAAGCCAAAGACGCAACGGCTCGCTTCACGATCGGCCTTAGCGGCAAAGAAGTCACGAGCTATTCAGAGTTCGTGAAGGTTCCAGAAGCATGGATCAGAGACATGACAAACGAATCGTCGAAAAGCTTCCTAAGCCAAACATTTTTTGAAAGTTTATATTTTCTTCTTATAATCATCCCCGCGATCATCATCTTCTTTGTGAAATTTCGAAAAACAAACTTTCGATATAAATTCGCAGTGATAGTTAGCTCAATATTTTTTGGTATATACTTACTCAGCAACCTAAACATGATTTCGGTATCACTCTTTGGCTATGACACGACGCAGAGCTGGTCATCCTTCATCGGTGGCATCGTCATGATTTCTATCGTAAGTGTTCTTATCGAAGCCATAATTCTCTTCTTCGCCCTGATAGTTGGTGAAACGCTATATCGCGAAGCTTTTCCAAAACAAATAGCTCTAGAGAAAATTTTTACAAAAGCTGGTTTACGCACAAAAACGGTTAATTATCTGATGATTAGCGGAGTATGTATTGCTTTTTGTATGATGACATACGAAGTAATTTATTATTTTCTTGGTTCAAAAATTGGCTTCTGGTCACCGGCGGAGATAAACTACTCTGAGCTCTACAGCACATATGCACCATGGCTCTATCCGCTAACGATCGGCTTCATCGCAGCCGTCAGCGAAGAAGTCGCTTTTCGCATGTTCGGCATCACATTTCTGAAAAAATATCTGAAAAATACATGGGTGGCGATCATAATTTCAGCCATGGTTTGGGGCTTTCTACATAGCTCATACGCGCAAATTCCTTGGTTTATCAGAGGTCTAGAGCTTACGATCGTGGGAATCGGTTTTGGCTGGATATACGTTCGCTACGGCCTAATCCCCTCGATCATCGCTCATTTCACTTACAACGCCTTCATCACTGCAATGTCCTTCACGAGTTCGGGCAATATTTATATTATTGCAAGCTCGATATTCGTGTCGCTGATCCCAGCAATTGTCTCTCTAATCATCTATATTCGCTCTAGAACTCTAGGTTTTTCTACCGATCCAGATGATCTAGTAAATGAAAATATCCGTCTTGAGAATAAAATTGTGAATAGCACGATGCAGAGCAACGTTGCGCCGAGCATTTTTCAGCCAATTGCACGACTGTATAAGGTCGTTTTGCCAGTGCTCGCAATCATCGGCCTAGCCGTTGGCACACTTATTTATCTAAAAATAAATCCAGGAATCACACCTACCACGATCGACAGTGACAAAGCCATAGAAATAGCGACCAACATTGCAAAGGATGAGACAATACCTGCTTCCGAGTACAAAGTCGTTGCAAGCTATGGTTCTTCCACTCCTGTGGATAACTATTATGAATCGAATCCTCCAACTGATCCAGAAGTCACTAGCGACGCAATGCAAAAAGATTATCTAAAAGAGATCGGCGGCTGGAACGCGAACAAAGATTTCTATAAGAAAATTCCGGTAAATGTTTGGGCTGTGCGCTTCTACAAGGAGATGCAAAAAGAGGAGTATATCGTCGATCTACTGCCAGATGGCACGTACTATCGGCTTACACGAATTCTAGACGAAACTGCTCCTGGCTACGTTTATACCGAAGATCAAGCAAGCGCTGTTGCGACCGAGTTCATAAATCATCGAAAGCTGATGAGTAATTTCAAGATTATCGATCAAAAAAGTGAAAAAAGAGATCGACGAACTGATTTCAAGATTATTTTCGAGGAAAATGACGGAAAAGTAGGAGATGCAGCTTTTCGTACTTCGGTCACGATTATCGGCAAAGATATTGCTGGTTTTGAGCAATACTACAAGATTCCAAACGAATGGATCAGAGACAAAGAAAAACAGACAACTGCAGATTTCATCGAGCTCGCGGTTATCTCAGTATTTGGGCTAGCTCTTATCGTTCTCTGCATAATTGCCTTCATCCGAGCACTGAAAAACGGCCAGATAAACTTCAAGCGAGTGCTCGTTATTGGCATAGTGCTTATTGCTTTCGACCTACTTGCTTACCTAAACGGCTTTGGCCTCACCTACGTATTTTACGACACCACGATGCCTTTTTGGCGATATTTCCTGATGGACTTCTTCTTTTTCACCTTTGGGGCATCACTAATTTCCTCGGTTGTCCTTGCTTTTGCGATAGAGTTTGCAATTTCTCTCTGGAACATGATTGTTTTCAACGTAGCTACAAACAAAAGCCGATTCAAGGAGCTATACAAAGAAGGCTTGATCATCGGCTTTTCGCTCCCGCTAATTCTGTTTGGAGTAGAGCAGCTCACCTCACTTCTTGGTATTAAGATAAATCAGCTTACCTTCGTGACTGATTCTGCCGGATTGGTAAATTCTTCAGGGCCAATAAACACCTATTTACCATTTTTCGATCAGATCACAAGCTCTATTTCGATGGTCGGTTTTGCATGTATCATCAGTCTCATAGTCTTGGTCGTCTACTTATATACAAAGAGATGGCAAAAAACCGCACTTGTTTTTGCAATACTAGTATTGCTCGTTTCTATACTAGGACAGAAAAGTATTACCGATATCCTGACAGCCATCGGCATAAATTTGGTGCTTGTTGGCATATTTGGTGTCGTGATCTGGAAAATCTTGCGAAAAAACCCAATCAGCTATATCATAGCCATCTGGACTTCCATCGCGATACCACTTGCCTTTCAGCTTCTATACCAAAAAGCAGCTTACTATCAGTTTAACGGCTGGATAGTGATAGTCGTGACCCTGTTGCCTATCGCGATATATCTGAGCAACTACGTACCGGCAATGAAGATGAAAAATCTAAGAAAAAAGTTTTGGAAATAAATAAAGGCTCACACATGGATTGGAAAAAGTTTCTGTCTCGAAAAAATTATGATCAACCTCTTTGGAAATTTATTCTTGAGGGAATTGCGATATACACTGTTGCAATTGTGCTTATCGACTCACTACTATCGCTAATATTTCATCGCAGCTCAGATGTTGGGCTAGATGCACTTGTTCTTGTGTCAGTATTCACAATAATCGACATCCTCGCCTACAAAAAAGCCAAGCAGCAATAGTCCTGATACAAAAATCCCGCCAGAAACTGGCGGGATTTTTGTATTTATGCGAACAATATTATTTTTTCACTTTGACTTGAACTTTTTGAGCTTTTTTCGGCTCTACTTTTGGCATGATGATAGTGAGTATCCCATTTACCATCTCAGCAGAGGCTTTGTCAGCCAAAACATCGCTTGGTAGCGAGAAGCTGCGAGAAAAAGCGCCTGTATGGCTCTCTTTGTAGTAGTAGCCCTTGCTCTCGTCATTCTCCTCTTTCTCGTCCTTTTTCTCACCAGATATCGTCATGACACCATCAAGAATTTCGACGTTGATGTCTTCTTCCTTGATGCCTGGCAGTTCTGCCTTCACCACAATCGCACCTTTAGCGTCCTTTACATCGATCTTTGGCATCGACGCACTTGCCTTCTCAGGCGTAATCACACTGTCCTCAAAAAGGCGGTCCATAGCATCTCGCAGTGAGACTGATTCGCGAAACGGTCGCCAAGGCTCTAAGTCTACCATAGTGTTCTCCTTCTCTGATCCAATATTTGGATCGTTAATGATCTTGATACTGATAGGCGAATGGAACTCATGAACCGATGCAATTTGATTTTGCAACTCATTTTCAAATTCGAAGATGTCCTCAAACTGAGCGTTGAAAAAACGGCAGAGCGAGACTGCTAGAGGCAGCGAGGGCATAGATTTGCCCTGTTCGAGAGTGATGATAGACTGCCGAGAAATGCCCAGCTCATCAGCTAGCTCTTCTTGCGATAAATTGTTTCTCTTTCGAAACTCCTTAAGTCGAATTTCGATCGGAATTTCTCTTTCGTCCATTATAATACCGTGATTACTTTTATACAATAATTTATATCCTAAATGTAAAGCACACTTTACATTTTGTCAAGTGCCAAACTGTCATTCCGGACTTGATCCGAAATCCAGGAGGTCTTCTTCTGAATTATATTCTGGATCCTGAATCAAGTTCAGGATGACAAAAAAATGATTGTAGCTGAAATTACAACAAATTGCCCTCGCCTACTTGACAAATGCGATAAATAGTAGTATTGTTAATACATGTCTGGCACTCCTGCCAGCTATTTGCCTTTCCTGTTCACTCGAGAGAGTGGCGGAATTCCGAAAGGAGAAGACTATGTGCGAAATGTTACAGTACAACTGCGGATTGTGCAATCGTCGACGAAACGTTATTTCTGTCGACAGGACTGATCAGAGAACTGAATATAGTTTACTCGAATGTAGCCATCTCCATGTATTTCACGGAGTCGGTGAGCGAGATATTCTCTGGATCTCTGATCCAGAAGACCCTATAAAGCTGGTTCCAGACAGCTGGATACGCCTAAGCGTCGATCCCCAAAAAGGATATTTCAGCCTCGACGAAGCTCAGTTCCAGCATTATGAAAAAAGAGAAGGATTGTTCCAATTTCGTAATGAAGCAAAACTCTTCTGCGACACCTACATGTCGAACGAAGAAGTTCAGTTTGCGAGAAGAAGATGGTCTGGAATGATCGCACAAGAAGGCATAAAAGGCATGATGCAAGCCATCGACGAGATAGTGCCGACTTGGCACGAAAATACGAAATTTGTTCGTATTCAGCTCCTCGGATTTGCAATGTCCCTATTCCCGAGTGAAGCAAGTCAGCTCTTTGGAGATGCTGATCAGATTTACTTATTTACAGAAAACATGCTGCCGGCCACGGTCGACGCATACGCCCACATTTGAAGTTTTTTTACAGCAAATCCCGACTTTATTAGAAGTTGGGATTTTTTTATTGAGAAGATGTTGTATTTGTCATCCTGAACGAGAGTGAAGGATCTCCCTGTTCCGTCATCTCGAACTTTCTTACTCTGTCATCTCGACCCAGTGAGTTGTTTACCATGAGCTTGTCGAATGGTCGAACTGTCGGAGAGATCTGTTTATAGAAAGTCTTTCAATTTGATAGATCTCTCCGCCTACGCAACAAAGTGCGTAGAGTCGAGATGACAGATTACGACCGGAGCGTCGGGAAGTCGAAATGACAGCTATATGTTCTTTTTGACATTAAACATTATAAATTGCCTGTCGTCCGTAGTCGCGGTAGCGCGAAGGAGGGTAAATTCGTAAATTATAAATTATAAATTTCTTGCGGCCTTTTAGTTCTTCTTATAAAGTCTCGTCTTTGTCACTTTGCCAAGGGTAAAAGTGTCAGCTTCGGCAATAGGTTTCTTATTTGGAAACCAAAAAGCAAGAGAGACTATCTTGGTCTTGTCACCAATCGTTTTGAAAATCCAAGGCTCTATATCTTTTAGCGTAGAGTTTAGCAAGTAGAGATACACCACATCAGCAGTTTTTAGCACTTTTTCGGCCTTATCGAAACTGCCCCAGATGATTCTGACATTTTTAGATTGTCCAGCAAGAAGAGCATTTAGATTGGACTTGAAGTAGCAATAAAATGAACGGTCGACGCCGATCCCCTTTGCGCCAAACTCCTTGGCGGCAAGGATTATAGATCTACCATCGCCACAGCCGAGATCGACGACTGTATCACCCTTTTTTACCCCTGCTAGTTTCAGTGAATCTATCACCGCCCCCTTGTAAGAATATACGATAGGAGAGCCGATAATAGTCGCATAGAGACACGAAGCTTGCCAAAAGGTTACCGACCCAAATACCAAAAGCATAACGATGTAATACAATATTTCCATAAACAAATAATACAGAAATTGATGTAAAAAGGAAATGTTGTTATAATTGATTTATAACATTAAACCAACACTCAAATGGAACAACAAGAATCAGACAAATTATTAATAAAAGAACTAAACGAGCTGCGCACCGTACTTGATGATGTGAAAAAATATTGGAAGATGCAAACTAGCATGCGCTGGAATTTCTTACGAGGAATTATGTACGGACTAGGATTTTTCTTCGGTTCAGCCATCATCGCCACAGCAGTAATCTACATCCTATCTCATCTCGGCATCAACAGCGAGTCATCTTTTGGACGAATGATCCAGAAAATTGTTGAGAGCTACAACCAAAAATAAATTTGCAAAAGTAAGCCACTCTGAATATTCAGAGTGGCTTTTGTTTTTAGCAGCATCCGTTACATACGCCCTGACTGACCTCCTCGTTCGAAAAAGCGCGCAACTTTTTGTTGCAAATGTAGCCGATGCCGACTAAGACGATATGACCTGTGTGGCCGTTCTTGCACCTTGGCATTGGTGGTGCATCCGAATCATCACGGATCGTACCTGGTAGCTTACGCATTTCCGCTACTGTGTACTGCTTTCCCATACTCCCTCCCCAGAATCGCATTGGATACATTCTCTTCTCTATCCGTATATTGGTAAAGAGGATAACTCTATTTATGTATAATTTGGCATATTTTTCCTAATAGCCGTAAATCTAAATACCTAGACTAAAATAGTCATCCTGAATGGAATGAAGGATCTAGAGCTTGTTGCTTGAGCTCGAAATAATACGACACGCTTCGCTAGATTCTTCGCGAAGCTTACACTGAGCTTGTCAAATGATCTCAGAATGACAGTTTTTAGGTATCTAAGTTCGTGATACCGATTGACATTCTGAGATCAAGCAGGTATAATAATAGAGTTAAAGTGAGCTCAGCAAGCGAATAAATTTGCTGAATATTACTCTGTCAAAGTAATTCCCAGCTCAATTGGAAATTGTAAAATTACAGAATTACAAAATTCTAAAATTGCAATCTTCGATTGCCTGGGGGTGTCTTAGTTTCGACAGAAGGAACCTTGAAAACATAATGCAAGTAAGTAAGTAGAACCGCTTTACAGTGTCTACAAAAACTCAAGTGCAAATACACTTGCTGCTAAAGTTCGAGCTACATTTGCTAGCTTCTCTTTAGCGCCTGTTGCTGCTTAATAACAGCAACCATCTTCCCCTCGGCTACTCGGACGAGGGATCAAGGTGCTATATTTCGAGTTGCAGCCTACCGGATTCGCTAGCCGGTATGAATAAGTAATACTCGCGATAGGACAAAAGTTTTTTCGTCACACTTCTAGCTTCGTCCGATCAAATTAAATGTGATTAAACTTGTAGATATTATGTTTTTAACCTTTTGGACGAGGGTGCAACTCCCTCCACCTCCACCAACACATCATTTTGACCAGTCACATAGTCTTTTATGTAGAATGGGAGCGACAATTTAATGGTTCCAAACCCCCTTAAAAAGGAGTATTTTGGATTCTCAGTAAAGATCAACTTGTGAACCAAAGTTTTCTTCTCTAGGCTTACACTTTTCCATGTTTCGGCCGGGGTTCCAAGCAGTCTTAAAGTTAGATTAAGAGCCTCCTTAAAATTAGGCTCTTTTTTGTTTTCCAAGCTACTTTGTAATTCTTTGATGCGTTGATCAAGACTCTCAACTTTGGCCTCATATCTTGCTCTAATGCTTTCCGACTTAGTGGTCGGAATCAGGTCGATGAACTCGTTAATTTGTTTCTCGATTTCTTTAATTTCAGCTTCGGCGATTGCCGAGCTAGTACTTCTGCCCTTAACTTTTTCTAGCCAAAGGCGTGTAGTTACAATTTTGATCATCTCTAGTACCTCCTCACCAACTGTTATATGTCCTAACATTTCCGCATAATCATCCTCAACTTTACTTGCAGTAATGTTTTTTGGATTGGCGATGCAATCCTTATTATTACAAGTATAATGAGGATAATATTTGTCGGCGTTTCTACTGTGAGAACTGCTGCCAGTCATCGTTTTACCGCAAAATTCGCAATCGATATTTCTTCTTAGAGGAAACTCAAGACTATCTGTCTCTCGAGGGATTCTCTCTGGACGCATAAGTTTTCTCTGAATTTTGTCATAAACCTCTTCAGAAATTATTGCTTTGTGGTGCCCTTTTCGCTTAGAGATACCCCACTCAGGATATTCGACTATGCCGGCATACAAAGACTCGGTCAGCAGTCTCTTAACAAATTGAAGATACATCTTTTTGCTGCCGATTAGTTTATGCAAATTTTGTGACTCGAAAAATCTCTGGAGATCGACCTGCCCCAGCAACCGATTCTCGGCGTAATCTATTAAGCCTTTCGCAATAATATTTGAAATTGGACGAATTGGGACAAGGATTTTGCCGTGTTCCTTATCTTTCTTGAACTCATAACCGGAAGGCTGAGTAAAACACCAATAGCCTCGCTCGATTCGGGCCTTCATTTTCTGGCAAACCTGTCTTCGATTTTGTTTTCTTTCAAGCTGGTTTTGAGCAGCAAAGATTGTCTCGACAAATTCACCTTCGGCACTATCATCAAAGTTATAATTCAGACAGCGAAGCTTGGCGTCCCGTCCTTTGAGTTCAGCTTTTAATTTGATATGGACTTCGACATCACGGGCAAACCTTTTGAGATCATCAAAGATAACGCAATATTTTGTTTGCCAATTTTTGTCTAGATAATTAATCAAGGATTGCATCGCTGGACGATCAAAAAGACCACCAG
>Ga0194043_1001246_pt1 | contig 14499 bp, 14 predicted proteins | sample JunL4415m_MetaG_FD_161274 | JGI IMG/M metagenome (GOLD analysis project Ga0194043, IMG submission 161274) | Anoxic zone freshwater microbial communities from boreal shield lake in IISD Experimental Lakes Area, Ontario, Canada - Jun2016-L442-15m | ecosystem: Environmental > Aquatic > Freshwater >...
CCTGCCCGCCACAATTCCACTGTTTGGGTTCTCCAACATTCGCCCCGTCGTATTCAACATTCCGGGGATCACCCAGTACGCGATCATTGCCGACCGCAATGGTGTTCCCGTCTGGTGGATGGAAGCGCCACAGAACCTTTTCAATGTGATGGGAATGAAGGGTGGCCGGATTGCCATGGGTCTTGCCGATGGCCCTCTGACCATCTACCGGCCCAGCGGAACTCTCGACAAACGAATGCGCCCAACGATCGGCCAGCCTGACGCGCATGAGGCCATCCCCACGTCACGGGGGACCTTCTACCTCGGCGCGACATCGCAGAGATTCCACATTGACCTGACTCCAATCGGTGGACCAGCTGATGGGGCGACGCTTGACTCGAACATTGAGGAAGTCTCGGCGACCGGCCAGAGCCTCTGGACTTGGCGATCAAAGGACTACTTTGCGATCTCGGACACCCTGCTCCCTCAGCGGTTCATTCCATTGACAACTGTGGACCCATCCGGGGGTTCGGTCTGGGACATCGTCCACCTCAATTCAATAGAGGACGACAACAATGGCGGGATCATCGCTTCCTTCCGGAATACAAGCGCGGTGTACCGCATAGTCAAGTCCACAAAGGCAATTGACTGGAAGTTTGGCGGCACCCCATCAGACAAGAGTCTCAGGGTGATTGGCGACGATGGAACAGTGCCCCATCTGAGCGGGCAGCACGACGCGCGCCTGCTGCCAGACGGAACAATCAGCATTCAGGACAATGGAAGCAACCAGAGCCGCCCAACCCGTGTGACCCGCTGGCGGATTGATCGGGTCGCAAGGACTGCAACACTCGTGGAAGAGCTCAAAGACCCGACGATCGGGCGCTCAGTCTGCTGTGGCAGCGCTCGCAGGCAGACTGATGGAAGCTGGCTTGTCGCATGGGGCTCACTCTCGGTCATCCGCGGATACAACGCAGCCCATCGAATGACATTCGACCTTCACTTTGCCGACCACGGCCTCACCTACCGCGCCACGCCTGTGACCACAAAGCAGGTCACAACAGCCCAGCTGATCACCGGCATGGACTACATGCACAAGCGCTGAGCCCAAGGCTCGGGTCCGATGCGCGCAAGTCTATCTTGCTTGGTCAGATGGCCCAGATGGCCAACGCGGGGAGACCCACGCTGAGCGTGGTGAAGGAAACCAAGGCCACGGCCTTGTAGGCCGGGTTCTTTGCAACCTTGGGGCCCCAGGCAAGTGGGGCAAAGAGAAGCGGGTTAACTACGGTCCCAAAAGCGATCATGCCGCGGATCCAGTTTGGCATTCCCGGGGCCACCTCCTGAACTGCGATGAGAATCAGTCCCATCATGATCCAGTCGATGTGCAGCTGAAGGAACCTGTGCGGCACGGGGACTCCACGACTGCGGAAGAAATCGGGATTCTGTGTGGCTGCGAGGACCAGCCACCCGGACATCGCACCCAATGCGAGCGAGACCAGCCCTAGCGACGTCAGAAGTGGCACCTGCGGAGCCTACTCCCTTAGTGGTCAAAGACCAAGAAAGGGGCCCGGTTCTAGAAAGAACCGGGCCCCGATCAAAACCCTGATGTGGGTGAATCAGCTCAAATGGAGCTGGTTTACATCATCCCGCTCATGTCGGGCATTCCGCCGCCTGCTGGACCACCCTCATCCTTGACCTCGGCGACAATCGCCTCAGTTGTAAGGATGTTCTTGGCGATCGAAGCTGCGTTCTGCAGAGCCGAACGCGTGACCATGGCTGGATCAATCACGCCAGCAGCGACGAGATCAACGATCTCACCGGTTGCAGCGTTGAGACCAAACCCTGACTTGGCCTTGCGTACATCGTTGACCACGACTGAGCCCTCAAGGCCAGCGTTGGCAGAAATCTGCCTAAGCGGCTCCTCAAGTGAACGGAGGATGATCTTTGCTCCTGTGCGCTCGTCCTCGTCCTCGATCTTCTCGAGGTTGATGGCCTTGCCTGCGATCAGAAGTGCAGTTCCGCCGCCCGCAACGATGCCCTCTTCGAGAGCTGCGCGAGTTGCCTGAAGTGCGTCTTCCACACGGTGCTTCTTTTCCTTCATTTCAGTCTCGGTGGCTGCGCCAACCTTGACGACAGCAACACCACCGGAGAGCTTCGCGAGCCTCTCCTGCAGCTTCTCACGATCGAAATCGGAGTCGGTGTTTTCGATCTCGGACTTGATCTGCTTGATCCTGCCCTTGATGGCGTCACCTTCGCCTGCCCCATCAATGATGGTCGTTGCATCCTTGCCAACGACAACGCGACGAGCCTGGCCAAGCTGGCTGGCTTGCGTGTTCTCGAGCTTGAGACCCATTTCCTCGGTGATTACTTCTCCACCGGTCAGAACTGCGATGTCTTCAAGCATGCGCTTGCGACGGTCGCCGAACCCTGGGGCCTTGACGGCTACACCGGTGAACAGTCCGCGGAGCTTGGTCACGACGAGAGTCGCAAGGGATTCACCCTCAACGTCCTCGGCGATGATCAGCAGCGGCTTGCCAGCCTGTGAAACCTGCTCGATGATCGGAAGGAGGTCCCGGATGGAACCGATCTTCTGGTTGGCGATCAGGATGTATGGATCTTCAAGTACGGCTTCCATGCTGTCCTGGTCGGTGACCATGTAAGGCGAGATGTAGCCCTTGTCGAACTGCATTCCCTCTGTGAATTCGAGGTCCATGCCGAACGTCTGGCCTTCCTCGACGTTAACAACGCCGTCCTTGCCAACCTTCTCGATTGCGTCAGCAATGACGTCACCGATTGACTCGTCGCCAGCTGAGATGGTTGCAACGCGGGAGATCTGCTCCTTGCCGGAAATCTCCTTGCTCTGCTTACCGATCTGCTCAACAACTGCGTCAACTGCGATTTCAATGCCGCGCTTGAGAGCGATTGGGTTTGCTCCGGCAGCAACATTCTTGAGGCCGGTGCGAACGATCGCCTGAGCGAGCACGGTTGCGGTCGTTGTGCCGTCACCGGCAACATCGTTGGTTGCAGTGGCAACCTCGCGTACGAGCTGTGCGCCCTGGTTCTCAAAGACATCCTCAACTTCGATCTCACGGGCGATGGTTACACCGTCGTTAGTGATCGTTGGGGCGCCGAACTTCTTGTCAAGGACTACATAACGGCCCTTTGGACCGAGCGTTACCTTGACTGCGTTTGCGACTGCGTCGACACCGCGCTCGAGCGCTTGACGTGCCTCACTGTCGAACTTGATTTCCTTATGTGCCATTGGTCAGATTCTCCTTATGACTCGACGATGGCGAGGACGTCGGATTCACGGAGAACTAGAAGGTCCTCACCGTCAACCTTGATCTCAGTGCCGCCGTACTTGCTGTAGAGGACTTCGTCCCCTTCTTTTACGTCGAGCGGAATGCGCTCTCCGTCTTCCACACGGCCTTCGCCTACAGCGATGACCTTGCCTTTCTGTGGCTTCTCTTTGGCTGTGTCGGGAAGGACGAGTCCACTGATCGTGGTCTCTTCCTCATCGATTGCCTTGATGATCAGCCGGTCTCCGAGGGGCTTAAGTTTCATATCCCTTGGACCTCCGTTCTGTCTTGGTTGGATTGGTACTTGCTGTCTTAACGATCAACACGCCACAAATCAGCTTGATTTGCGGGCGAATCCGTTTGGCACTCACATACGACGAGTGCCAAACCTAAGTCGATGGTAGCGCAATGGAGTCCATTGTCAGCATCTGTTAGCGAAATAGCCCCAGATCTGAGCCTGACCCGCGCAGATCTACGAATAGAAGGGCTGAGCGGTCAGTTGCGAGCGCCGCCGAGGCCGCGAAGGCGGTCCTCGAAGTCACTCGCACGCTCAATGATCTGAGAGAAACGAACGACAGTCACAGTGTCCTCAAGCGTGACCGGACGGTCATAGATCTGCTCAAGGAAAGTCATCAGGTCCTCAACACGCCGGCACTCCGGATTGTCATGTTGAAGCTCATGCGGAGAAAGCTCCTTCAAGCGCTTCACCTCAACCTCATCAATCACAGCCTGGAACACACGCTCCCGAGGTGAATGCTTGAACCCAATCGTCACAAGGACAAGATCGTTGCGCTCATATTTGTGGGACTTGTCGCCCAGCCGAATGGTCCCGCTCTTGCGGCCATTCCTGAGTTGGTCGGCAAAGACCTGTGAGTAAAAGTTGAGAACCTTCATTGGAATCAGCTACAGCCTAACTGCCGACTGCGAGTCGGAGCATGTCGCGCTCACCCTCAAATGTCAATGCGTCAAGCGCATCATCGACCGGCATCCACTCAGCTGAGTCAACCTCATCGTCATGGTCACTGAAGTCTCCACCTACCTGCCGAAACTCAAAGAACACGACGGACTTGTGAATGGACTTGGCCTCTCGCCGATACCAATACGTGACCTCGCCGAGGTCACGGACCAGCTCACAGACAAGACCAGTCTCCTCACGCACCTCACGCGTGGCAGCCTCCAGCGCCGTCTCACCAGGGTCAAGATGACCCTTAGGTAGCGCCAAAGCACTCTTCCCATTTGCGGTCTTCTTTTTGGGGACGATCACGCAGACCTGTCCGTCCTTCAACACAACTCCACCAGCCGAATGCTCCTCCGGCGCGCCCTTGTAAGTCACCAGACCCAGCCCTCAAGCGCAGGTGGGTCAATGACAACCATGCGGCCGCGGCCCTGCTGAACAACCCCTGCTCGAGAAAGCTCTGCGAGGAAGCGGCTTGCCGACTCACGTGAGGTCCCTGCGAGCTGCGCAATTTCCGCCTGAGTGGCCACAATCTTTGTAGGACCAGGACCCGCGCCTTCCGCTCGCGCACGATCCACGAGCTCCCGGATCGCAGCCGCAACACGGCCTTGAACTGTTTGAAAAGAACGACGCTCAATTCGTTGGTTTGCAATCCGAAGGCGCCGAGCCAAAGCGGACGCGAGGGCAAGCCCAAGCTCTGGGTTTGCCACCACTTGGGCCTTCAGATCAGATCCGAGAATTGCAAGAGTTTCCACATCATCAAGGGCCTCCACCGTGGCAGAGCGGGTTTCAGCGTCAAAAAGAGAGAACTCGCCAAAGATGTCACCGGGGCCAAAGTTGCCAAGTGTGATCTGCCGGCCATCCGGATGCTCACCGATCGCCCGGGCATGTCCCGACCTGATTACGTAACAGGCCTCACCCGGATCACCAGCATGGAAAATCGCTGTCCCAGAAGGGAATGCGCGGGGTACCGCGACTGCGGCAATGTGCCTCAGAGCGTCCTCCGGCAGCGTAGAAAAGAGCCGGGTTGAACCGAGCAGTTCGGCGGTATCAAGAGTGGTTTCAGAAGTCATGCGGGTGCAAGTGCGGTTTTAAATAAGCGTGGATCATTACTGATAATGCCAGCAACTCCGATCCGTGCCATTTCCTGCATGCGGCTTGCATCATCAACCGTCCAGACAAACAGCTCTCCGCCTGCCTCCCGAACAGCATCATTGAGTGCCTCGGTGGCCACACACCAGTGCGCCATCACACAGTCGATCACCCCACGCCTGACGCGGTCAGAGGCCTCTCCGGGCAAGGTCCGGCGCAGCCACATGACCATTCCCAAAGCTGGCAGGAAAGTCAACGGGTTCTTCGTCCAGTCCCGACTCGCCTTTGGCACTGACCAGCCCACACGGACAGTGGGAGCAGTGCGCTTGATTGCTTCAAGCGACCGTTCGTACTGGGATGACACCAGGGACCGAGATGCCATTCCACTTTCGATCAGTGCGTGCCCAACACGGGCCTCGTAGCCCGGGATCTTAAGGTCAACATCAAATTCAATCCCGTCGAACTTGGGTGAAGAAAGATGGGCGAGCGCTGCAGCCAGAGTCACAGGCGTCCTCGCGGAAAGATCATGAAGATCATGAGCCAAGACCAACTCCGAGTGAGGATCACGGGGGCTGCTGGGGAGAACGTCAAACTCGATCATGTCGACGCCGGTGGCAAGAGCCGCGTCAAAACTCTCCAGGGTGTTTCCCTGATGCATCGCATGTGCGCCCTTGTGGCCCACACGGACAAGCTTGCTTGAGTTCATAACTGCCTCCATCCACGCATCGCTCTGTGATTCATTGATCACAACCCCCACTGTAGGGCGCAGTTTCGGTTTTCCCGAAACCGTCCTTAAGACCGTCCACAGGAACGAGACTTCAGCTGAGCTCTCGCCCGTACTGTTTAGCGTAGTACTCGCGGTAATCGCCGGAGCGAATTGACTCCCACCAGCCCGGATTGTCCCGGTACCAAGAAACCGTAAGTTCAAGTCCATGGTCAAAGTTCGTGCGGGCTTTCCAACCAAGTCCCTCGAGCTTGGCCGATGACAGCGAATAGCGCCAATCGTGGCCCGGACGATCGGTGACATGCTCGATCAGGTCCTGACTCGCACCGGTCTGTTCAATGATCCGCTTGATCACTTCCATGTTGGTGCACTCGTCTGGGCCGCCACAGTTGTAGACCTCGCCAGCTCCACCGTGATCAAGCACATGGCCGATGCCGCGTCCAAAATCCTCAACAAACAGCCAGTTACGGACTTGCATGCCGTTGCCATAAACCGGAAGGGGATCGCCATGCATGGCGTTCAACACCATCAACGGAATCAGCTTCTCTGGATACTGATAGGGACCGTAGTTGTTTGAACCACGCGCGATTGATGTCTGCAGATCAAACGTGTGGAAATAGCTCTCAACCAGAAGGTCAGCACCGGTCTTGGTAGCGCTGTAAGGAGATGAAGGCTGGAGCGGAGACTCCTCCGTGAACGAACCCTCCTCAATTGATCCGTAAACCTCGTCGGTCGAAACCTGGACGTAGCGAAGCTCATTCCGTCGGGCCTCTTCCAGCAATGTGTATGTCCCCTGCCCGTTGGTGACTACGAAGGCGTCGGGTTCCGCGATCGACCGGTCCACATGGGTTTCCGCTGCGAAGTTGACAATTGCATCGACACCCTTGGCAGCTTCAGCCACTGCCTCCGGGTCCTCAATCGCCCCATGGACAAGACCCAGATAGCGCGGGTTGCCCTCCAAGTCGGCGAGGTTCTCCCGGCGACCAGCGTAGGTCAGCTTGTCAAGGACGATGATCTCATCGTCGCTTTCGTTAAGCCTCAGGCGTACAAAGTTTGAGCCGATAAATCCGGCGCCACCACAAACCAGCAGTTTCATCCTTGCTCCTCCACTGTCTTTCTAGCCTCAATGTAGTCATCCAAGCCTTGTGTCCACGCAGGCAAGATGGGCGTGTCACTCCTGGTTGCTTCCAAAACACTGTTCGCTGGCCTTGGGGCCGGCCTCACAAACTGATCGCTCGTCGTTGGCGTCAGATCACATGGTGTTCCAGTCCGGTCGAAGATCTCCTTCGCAAACCCGAACCATGTTGTCTCTCCCGCCCCTGCGCAATGGTGAATGCCACCCGCCCCAGAGTCAAGGGAAATGTCAAGCAATGCCTCTGCCAGATGCGCCGTGTTGGTCGGGCAACCTCGCTGGTCGTCAACAACCGAGACAGCCCCACGATCAACCGCCAGCTTGAGCATTGTCTCAACGAAGTTCGCGCCGTCGACACCGAACAGCCAAGCGGTTCGCACTATTGAGTGCCGGTCACCTGCAGCCAGCACATTCAACTCGCCCGCAAGCTTGGTCCGGCCATAAGCGGACCTCGGAGCCGTCGGGTCAGACTCCACATAAGCGCCCAGCTTGTTGCCGTCGAAGACATAGTCAGTTGAAACCTGGATCAGACGCGGACCCGACGAGGCAAGAACCTTCGGACCGTCACCATTGACAACAAGCGCATCTGCTTCGTGCTCTTCGGCACCATCCACATCGGTCCAAGCCGCGCAGTTGATGATCGTGTCCGGCTCGATGTCAGAGACGGCGGAAGCCACGGCCTCAACCTGACTGATGTCCAGGTCACCGCGAGTCAGGCCGGTTACTTCAAGTCCACGCGCTGCTGCCGCCCGGAGTACATCCCGGCCGAGCATTCCGCCCGCGCCGGTCACAAGGATTCCGCTCACGGAAGGCCCACGCTCGAGTTATCTCCAACCATGAGTCGGTAGGCCCTTGGCTGACGGTCATCACGGGAAACGGTGACATTGCGACCGAGAAGTGAAGATTCCATACGCCCTGGAAGGTCGCGAACCTCGGACCCGGTCAGGAGGATCGAGTGTTCGATTTCCGCACGCTCAATAGTGCAATCCTCAGCAATCGCGGAATATGGACCCACATAACAATCGGTCAATGTGGTGCCAGCTCCGATAATGGCCGGGCCGCGAACGGTGGAGCGGATCAGCTTGGCGCCAGCTTCGATCACAACTGGTCCCTCAGTTTGGCTGTCAATCAACTCTCCGTCGATCCGGTGAGTAAGAGCCCCGAGAATCAGCCGGTTGGCTTCGAGCATGTCCTCAAGTCGTCCAGTGTCCTTCCACCAGCCCTCAACGATGTGGGGATCGACACGGCCACCGTTGTCAACGATGTACTGGATGGCATCGGTGATTTCCAACTCTCCACGAGGGGAAGGCTCAATTGCCTTCGCGGCCGCATGAATGGCTGAGGTGAACATGTAGACGCCTACAAGGGCGAGATTGCTCTTCGGATCGGAAGGCTTCTCCACCAGGTTGATGATTCCCCCATCCGGGCCAAGCTCAGCCACGCCGAAGTTCTCCGGATCGGGAACCTCAGTCAGAAGGATCATTGCGTCACGGCCACCAGTTCGGAACTCCTCCACAAGGGGCTCCATGCCGCCTTGGAGAAGGTTGTCACCCAAGTACATGACGAAGGGCGAGTCCCCCAGAAACGGCTCGGCTGTAAGAACTGCATGAGCTAGGCCAAGTGGATCGTCTTGGACGATGTACTCAATGCGAAGTCCGAAGCGGGAACCGTCACCGGCAGCTTCGCGAATCTCATCTCCGGTCTCCGGAGCGATGATGATCCCGACCTCTTCAATTCCGGCGGCCGCCATTGCTTCAATGCCGTAGAACAGCACTGGCTTGTTGGCGACAGGCACCAGCTGCTTTGCGCTGGTGTGCGTGATCGGGCGCAGCCGCGTACCGCGTCCGCCCGAAAGAATCAATCCCTTAAGTTTCTCCATCCGGATTGGAGCCTAGAGATTTCGCGAGGTTTGAGTGTTGACGGGATGTGAAGCTGCCAGCCGCCGGGAGGTCAATAGACGCCGCCGAGCTTCCGGTGATCCCACGTCGCCGTCTCAACGGGAACAAAGTGCATTGCCACGCGCTTTGAGGCCTGAGCCTCCACAGCGTCCCTTCCGGCTTCACCGAGGTCGCCACCGGCGTACTTGCTCATGATCTCCAAGCCAAGCTCAAAGACCTGATCAATGTCGTGGATCAACTCAACATTGGTCTTCATCATCACACCGCGCAGCTGGTCGTAAGACTCACCCGCCTCTACCTGGATCGATGCCCGGGGATCACGCTTGAGGTTCTTGACCTTCTGCGACTTGGCGAACGTCCAAGCCCAGATGTCACCGTCGCGCACGACATACCAAAGGGGCATCAGGTGCGGCCAGCCATCCTTGCCGATGGAACCACAGGTGACAATCCGCTCCTCCTTGAGGAAAGCGACGATCTCCTCGTCGCTCATCTGGATGGCGGACCGACGGCTCACTTTGAAGTTGTTCCGGAGGCCTTCGGATTCTTCGGGGTGGCAGCCTTGGCAGCAGGCTTCTTGGCCGCTGCCTTCCGCGCGCGAGGTGCCGCAGCCTTGGCTGGTGCCTTGCGGGATGTGCCGGGGCGCTTGCGGGGACGGGCGGAAGTGCCACCCAACTCCGTCACTGCGCGGAGTACTGCCTTGCGCGCATCTGCCGGCTCAAGAACAGCTGCATCGCCAGCTTCCTTGAGAATCTCCTTTACAAGCCACTCTGTCCCGGCGTAGCCAAGCTCCACAATCACGGAGCCATCGGCGAGCTCGGCAGACACTGTGCGCTCTTCGCGTGCCCACCGGGCGCGCTCAGGAGAAACCCAGACAAGTGCTGTGCTGGAAGCCGGAACCTCGCCTGTGCGTGGCCACCCTTCAATTCCCTCAGCCGGATCGACCTCAGGTCGTGGCTCGAAAGTCATCTTGGTTGCTTCAGCTGCCTTGATTCGGTCGAGACGGAAGTGACGAAGGGCCTCACGGTCAAGATCCCAAGCAGCCACATACCAGCCCTCACGCCCGTTGATCAAAGCGTACGGCTCAACCTTGCGCTTGCTGAACTCGTCCTCGTTCTCCTTGTAGTACTCAAAGTGCAGAATTCGGCGGTCGGCGGTTGCAGTGGAGACAATCTTCGCGATTCCGCCATCGTCGCCTTGTGGTCCCGCGCTTGCGATGTGCAGGCCATCCTCAACTGGGTCAACGCCAAGTGCGGTGACAACCTTCTCGCGGGCTGAGGCCAGCGAGCCTTCTGGAATGTGGTCTCCAAGCAAGTCGATAGCTGCAACAAGAGCCTTCGCCTCAACTGGGAGAAGGCGAGCAGGCCGAGCGAAGGAATCACCGTATGGCTCCGGGTCAACTTCGACCTCGTCGCCATCCCGCTCTGCGTAAAGGACATATGAACCGGCGCCGAAGTTCACGATGTTGAGCACGTTGATGTCCTCTTCAAGCTCCTCATCGGTCAGCTTGAGACGCTCCTTGAGATCAGTGGCTGAAAGCTTTGCTTGACGACGCCCAGCATCAATCAGGATCGAAGCGAGCGTCACGAGTCTCGCGAAACGCTCAGGCCTGATCGCTGCAGGCTCACGCTCCTCATCAGCCTGCTTGGCGGCGGGCACTGCCTTCTTTGCGCTGGCACGCTTCTTCTTTGCCAGCTGCGGCTCTCCGGTGTGACGATCACGCAGGAGGGCAAGGCGTTCGGTGTATTCGTCAGAAAGCTCACCTGGCTCGGCAATAGCGGCATTGCCACCAAGTCCGAGGACCCAGGAGACCAACGCTCTGGACTGTGCGTATTCGGTCGTGAAGGAGGATTCGCCCTTGCCAGCCTTTTTGACTGTGCCCACATGTCCAAAGTTGCGCTCAATCTGCCAGGCGATGCGATCGCTCAGGAGGATCTTCGCTGTGGAATTGACATCTCCGAATTGCCAGACAGCACGCTTGGCGTAAACGCGGGGGTCAAAGTCAGTGGGCCGCTGGAAGTCATGTTCAGCCTTCGTCGCATAGGCGACTTTGCCGCTCATACGGGAAAGGCGGAACACGCGGATCGCCTCGCGGTCATGCGCATAACCCACGAGGTAGAACTGCCCGGCCTGAAAGAGCAACAGGAATGGGTCAACGGTTCGTGAGCTCTGACGGTCGCGTTCAATTGTGTAGTAGTCAAAGGTGATGGTCTTGCGACGGAAGATTGCGGTTTCGATCTTTGCCAGACGCTGGGAGAGGTCATGCCCGCCAGCTGTGGCGGTGATACCCAGAGCAACAGTTGACTGATCTGGGCGCTTGTCGGGCCTTGCACGTCCCCATGAGAGCTGTTGCAGAGCGAGTCGCAGTGGCTCGGCATAGGCGAACTCACCGTCAAGCAAAGTCAATGCTGTCTGGAGTGCTGCGAGTTCACTGTCAGTGAACTCGACTGGAGCAAGGTAAAAGTTCTCCGGCGGCAGCGAGTAGTTCTCCTGCTCGACCTGTCCGTCAGCGGGGCGCTCGATCCGAAGATGAATGCCAAGCGCTTCAAGCTCGGAACGGTCCGCGTAGAAACGGCGCGCGAACGCGTCCTCGTTCATGGCGCTGTATCCCTCTACATCGCGCCTGATCTCCATAGCTGTCACCGGCCGCCTCTCTGCCATGAGGTAAGAGATGAGCGACAGCTGACGAATCAGCTTTTCTGTGTCTTTGGCCACCAAGCGAGCATAGTCAGAGGAGGCTTCCGGCTGACCTCGCCAGAGCCTTGCTACCCCGCATATTCCGCACTTTCTTGGCTTCAGTCAGCAGATTCGGCGCTTGCAAACCACGCGCCGCCGCCAATCGCAAGGTCGTAGTCCGACCAAGCGCTTCCGGGCGAAAGGGACTTCTCCAACCGATCGAAGGAGCCCAACTGGCCGCCAAGGTGATCCATCATGTGGACCAAAGTCGCTTCCCGTGAGAGCGGAAGCACGGGGCTTCCATGCTCAAGCTTTCCGTGGTGGCTCAAAATGATGTGACAGACCCCGCGGTTGAGGTGCTCGGGGAATCCGTCAATTCCCTCAACCAGGGTGCGAATCCGGAAGTAGCCGAGGGGGATCTCGCCCTGAAGCCGCCCGTCATCAGTGAAGTCAATTGCATTGGGGTCAGTCGTGTAAGCATCAAGCTTCCCAATGTCGTGCAGCAGCGCCCCGGTGACGGCAAGGTCACGATCAATCCCGGGGAAGTTCCCCGCAACATCACTTACCGACTGGGAAACGCTCAGGCAGTGCTCAAGCAACCCGTGCTTGTAAGCCTGATGAAAACGCTTTGCTGCAGGCGCATCACGGTAGGGAGGCCAAGTTTCCGCGTCCGGTCCAAGGACCAGATCCAGAAGCTGCCGCAAGTGAGGCTGCTCAACGCTGGCGATCAGATCCCGAAGATCCTTTTCCATCTCAGCCGCCGGAACAGGGGGACCGTCCATCAGCTCCTCAGGGTCGTACTCGCCATCGGTCGCCTTGACCGCATCCGCGATCTTCAGTGAGCGGCCAAACCGTTCGTGCTCTTCAACCGATGCAACGAGCTTCACCGCGGTGCCTGGCGCATAGAGAGCTTCGAGCTCTGGAGTGCTGTCCCAGACGTTTGCCTTGATGCCTCCGGTTTTGTCAGCAAGCTCGACTTTGAGGAACGGCTTGCCCGCTTTTGTCTCCCGTGTCTGGGAGGCGCGCACCATCAGTACGCCATCAAATCTGTCGCCACCTGTGAGGTCTTTGACTGCCATCGGAACCGAAGGTAGAACCACTGCCGGACGGGGAATGTTCCGCGCAACCTTCAAGCAACCAGAGTGTTGGAACAGTGCAGGTCCCCCGTGGGGAGAAGTAATCTTTCGCGCACCGCAGAAGCACACGCAGAGTGGAGGAGAACCACATGCAGCCCTTGTTCGAATACCAAGCTGAATTCAACGGAGTGAGAACCCGTGTCCTTGAACTTGAGGGCGAGGGAACTCCACTGGTGCTCGTTCACGGCTGGGCTGACTCTGCTGACACATGGCGGCACACACTTGCTGCGCTTGGACGAGTGGGGCGTGCCGCCATCGCCATTGACCTTCCAGGGTTTGGCAAGGCTCAAGCGCTCGCTGACGGCCCGATGCTTCCTCAATACGACGACTTCCTTCAAGGTGTTGCAAAGTCAGTTGGCCCTGGCGCCGTCTTCGTTGGAAATTCACTCGGCGGCTGTGCGTCACTCCGTCTTGCTGAGCGCAACCGCAGGCTCGGTGGCGTGGTCGCAGTCGCACCAGCCGGCCTCGATATGGCCCGCTGGTTTTCGATAGTGGACCGTGACCCTGCCCTCCGCCGAATCCTCTCCCTTCCGCTCCCGATGCCATCCGGCGCACTTAGGGCCGTGGTTGGACGCACCTACCAAACGCTCGCATTCGCAAAACCGGAAACGGTTGACCCTGCCGTCATCCGCGACTTCACCAGTCACATTCCAAGCCGTACGGCTGTCGCTCGCCTGTTGAAAAACGGAAAGCGACTGCTCCCTGAGCTCAAGGATCCATTTGACCTGTCGAAGATCAACACACGGGTTTTGCTCGTCTGGGGAACGGCCGACCGGATGGTCTACCGAACTGGCGCCGACCGGGTACTTGAAACAGTCCCGAACTCACGCTTGGAGATCCTTGAGGGATGCGGCCACTGCCCCCAGATTGAGGAACCCTCCAAGTTCGCCGACATGATTCTTGACTTCGCCGCCGTCGAACCGGCTCTTCGGGCTGCCTGACCTGGGCTCCATGGGCACGCAGGCAAACGCCCTGCTGCCCCACAAGCTGGCTCAATAGTTCACTCTTGACATTAGAAGCGCACGATGAGACTCCCTCCTACCCCCAACGAACTCAGCGCTGCCGCGGCCAACACATTTGACCGACTTTCCAGAGGCGGCCTTGCCGACCTGCGCGAGATGCCGCGAGCCGTCATTGACGAAGGGCCCCAGCGCACGGTCTACCGCTACCACCCGACCGCGAAGACAAGAGAAGACCTTCCACCGCTACTGCTGATTCCACCCCTCGCCGCTCCTGCGCTTTGCTTCGATCTGCGCCGTACATGTTCTCTGATTGAGCACGAGCTTTCAATTGGCAGGCGGGTCTACATGGTGGACTACGGCTCCATCGCCTTCTCAGATCGGGACTTGGGACTCGAACACTGGTTTGAATCAGTCATCCCAGAGGCCGTGCGTGCGGTTGCCGCGGATGCAGTGGTGGCTGAAGTGGACACATTGGGATGGTGCCTCGGCGGGATCATGACCATGCTCGCCGTGGCCGACCACCCTGACCTTCCAGTTCGGTCCATTGCGATGGTCGCCAGCCCATTCGACTTCACTCAGGTGCCGCTGATCGCACCGCTGCGGCCGCTCGCAAACCTGGCTGGTGGAGCGGGCCCTCTCTCTGCGATCTACA
>Ga0194043_1001250_pt1 | contig 14483 bp, 16 predicted proteins | sample JunL4415m_MetaG_FD_161274 | JGI IMG/M metagenome (GOLD analysis project Ga0194043, IMG submission 161274) | Anoxic zone freshwater microbial communities from boreal shield lake in IISD Experimental Lakes Area, Ontario, Canada - Jun2016-L442-15m | ecosystem: Environmental > Aquatic > Freshwater >...
CCGACCCATCGTGCTATTTGCTGTGGTGGTTCGAATCCTTTTCGCCTGTCGTCGCTGTAAGAGTTCGCTTTTTGTGGTGGCGTAAAAGGTGGCGTAAAAGGTGGCGTAAGGATTCGTGGCAGGAGGTGGCAGGGACTAGCAGATCAAGAATCCACCCAACCCCACAACCTCCAGAAACGCCGAGAGGCAGAAGGTTTTGCCACCTCCTGCCTCTGACTGCCACTCCTTGCCGAGATGGCGTAGCTCCCCGAGTAGGATTTGAACCTACAACCTAGCGGTTAACAGCCGCTCGCTCTACCGTTGAGCTATCGGGGAAGAATGAAGCTCAAAATACCCAAAGAAATGCTAAAAAGCGATGGGGCCGATTGGCCGGCCGCCTCTCGCGACAACTGGATTTCGATCTCGACCGAGCGCTGCCGGCGCCGAGAACGAAAGACCGTCAGCCTGGGGGAACAAACGGGGGCTGCTGGTCCCTGTCGTGCAAACCGTGGATTTGCAGTGACCTGTCCCCCTTCAACGGGCACCACTTCCAGAGCGATAATCTGGTGGTGTCAAAACCAAAGGAGGGCATTCCATGCCACGCGGAAAGAAAGAACTAACGCCAGCAGCTTACATCTGAGCTGCGAGAGGTCGAAGTCGAGGTGGGCGAGGTAAGACCGTTGCCGAGTCGGTCAAGAAGATCGGTGTGACGGAGCAGACGTACTCGTGAAAAGAAGAAGCAGTACGGTGGGGTCCGGAAAAGACCGCGGCCAAGCGGCTGAAGGATCTCGAGAAGGAGAATAGCCGACTGAAGCGGCTGTTGGCCGACGCCGAACTCGACTCTGGCGTTTCGGGAGGCCGCCCTGGGAAACTTCTGAGCCCGGCGAAGCGGCAACGCGCAGTTGAGCAGACAAGAGTGTGAGGGAATGGCTGGGGCGTGTTGGCGTGAAGACTTTGTTCATCGAGCCTGGCTCACCATAGGGAGAATGGCTCCATCGAGAGCTTCTTTTGTATTGCTGCGAGACGAGTTGCTGGAACGGGAAGCGTTTGACACGCTGCTCGAGGCCAAGGTGCTCTTCGTTCGGTGGCGGCAGCACTCCAACACGATCCGGCCACACAGTGCCTTGGGATACCCGGCCTGCATGGCTAACAACCCGACTGGTACCAAGTTGGGGGCAGCGTCAGAGGGCAGAAACCTAACTTAGAATCTGGCGTCATTCATGGGGGCAGGTCAATTCCCCAGGAGACGATGTTCTGGCGGCGGCGCGCGTGGGACAAGGTGGGAGGGGAGATCGATGAATCGTTTTTGTTCGCCATGGATTGGGACCTGATTCTCCGCTTTCGCGATGCAGGCCCTTACCAGAAGAGCGTGTCTTGGTGGCTGCCGTTCGGCCGGCGCGAAGCGGAGCGGCTGATGGCGCGGAGTCTCGGCGATGCACCGACACGTGAGGGGATTCGCGACGCGCTCCGATGGTACGTCTTTCGGCACTGGCTGCTCGACAAGTTGTATCTCGCCGGCCTGGTTCGCTACTGAGCCGACGTCGCCCGTTCGCGGCCCGGGCCGACGCAGTTGGCGGCCTTGTGCAGCGGGAGTTTGTGCCGCGGGAGCGCGGAGCGGACCTGCGTGATGCGGCCGTTATCAAAAAAAGGCCAAAGCTCCCCGAGTAGGATCACGCACGTTTGTGTTTTCCCGCTGGAAAACGCGGCTTTTCAGAGGAAGGCGACGCAGAATCCGACGCAGTCTGGATTTGCAGGGAGCCGCATGGGGCCGCAGGCTTGTGGCGGTAGAATGAAACTCTCAACTGCTGTCCAAGGAAAATCCCGTGATCGCGTCCCGTGTGCTCGATGAACTCAAGGAACGGCTGTCGGCAGCCTACGGCGAACGCCTGCACGCGGTTGTCCTATTCGGCTCCGAAGCCCGCGGGGATGCAAGACCGGATAGCGACATCGACGTCCTGGTCGTTCTCGAGACTCTGACCGGTGACTACGGCGAAGAACTAGAGCGGGGACTTGCGGCTGTGTATCCGGTTGCCCTGAGGCTCGGTCGCCGCGTGAGCGTGAAGCCGCTGGCACGTGAGGAGTATGAGCGGGGCGATAGCCCATTGCTCCGCGAGGTGCGCCGCTCGGGCGTGGCAGCATGAACGAGTTCATCCGCAGTCAATGGGCGAAGTCGAAGCGGTCGCTTGCTGCAGCTGAGGCAACCCTCGACACCGACCCGGACTCAGCGGCATCGAGGGCGTACTATGCCGCCTTTCATGGGGTAACCGCGGTGCTCGCGGGGCGCGGCATGGAATTCACGAAGCACACGGCGGTGCGGGCGGCCCTGCATCGGGATCTTATCCAGTCCGGTGCGATCCCTGCGGATCTCGGTCGGGATTACGACTTCTTGTTGGATCTTCGTGAGACCGCTGACTACGGCGGCGTTGCCGAAGCTTCGCTGGCGAGTGCGACGAAGGCGATCGAGAAGGCGAGGGCGATCTTGGCCGCGCTCAGGCCGCTTTTGCCGGATGACGCCGTAGGTAACGCTTGATGGACGCTGCTTGGTGCAACTCGATGCGAGCCAACGCAGCTTCTTGCGGTGGAAGCTCCCCGAGTAGGAACAGTGTGAATTGCTGTTTCCTCAGGGAATACCGCAAAGCCGGCTCGAAGGTGACGTAAAAAGCGACGTAGGCCCACAGTGCGCAGGGACGGGCAGGACGTGGCACATGGCTCCGGCAACGACCGGGTAGATTACGTCACCCCATTCCACCTCCGTCTTACGCCGTGGGTTTTCGATGCCGATCCCAAACGCCCACCGGGCGACGATCCCGCCCAGAAAACTGAGCGAGTACCTCCTGAACCCGCTCCACCCGGTCGGTGGACCGAAGGCATCGTGGTTCTTGATGCTGGGCTATCAGACTGAGGTACCAGAGCTTCTCGCCGCTGATTTGCTGGAAATTGTCGGTAGCAGCGATGATTTCGACTCGCTCCCGGATTCTTTTGGCGTAAAATACGTAGTGCGAGGGGTCCTTCGGACGCCAAGTGGAAGGCTCGTGCCGCTGCAATCAATCTGGATGATCGAACAATCTGCATGATCGAAAACGGGTCGGATGTGCCGAGGCTCGTCTCTGCGTATCCGGCGAGGAGTCAGTCAGATGCCGATCAAGGAACATGATTCCGTTGTCTTGTCTCGCCCGCTCCCGGAGCATGGCCTCCAGATTGGCGATGTCGGTGCCGTTGTCTTCGTGCATCGCAACAACGAAGCCTACGAGGTCGAGTTTATCGCTGGCGACGGCAAGACCGTGGGCGTTGTGACGCTCAAGCCGGAGGACATCCGCCGCCTCGATGCAAGCGAAATTCTCCATGCCCGCCGCATCTCGGCATAGCGGGATCATGCCATCAACACATGGCACAACCTAAAGCTGTAGCGACGAGAGCGTGGACTGTGAACGCCGGTTGAAAAGCGCAGCGCACGGCGGTGCCGGCCGGGATGCCGCCAAGCGAACGCGATCTGCTCTTCTGTGAAGTGCTGCTTTCCCATCCGAAGAACCCACTCTTTCTGGTGATGCCAAGGTCCAAAAACCGAACATCCCGGATGGATCAAAAAACGGGGAGGACGTCAGGTGTGACGCCGCCCTAATCGATCCACGTCGAACGTACTCACCAGGTGCAGCCCACCGCCGGCGGGCGTGCTCCAGCTGGCGGAAAGATCCTGGAAGTCGGCCGTGAGGGTCGTGTTGACATCCACGATGCTCTTCACGACCGCGCCGGTCTGGGTGTCGTACTGCGGGTGCGCTTCTACGCGTGGCACATCACCGCCAAGAACGCCGAGCGATTCGCTCACCCAATCACATTTCGGAGCAGCCTTTGCAACGTCTGCAAGTCGGCAGCAGAAAGGTGGCCCATGACGCGCATGACAAGCCCTTGCTCGATGGTGCTGAAGACAGGCTTGAGCACCGATGCCTTGATGAGTCCAGCGCCTCGCCAGTCATCGACCATGGCCTCGCCGTAGCCCAGCGGCGCTTGCACCTGGCTCGTGATCGCCATGATCACGATGTCCCTTCGGCTGGTATTGTAGTCGACGATTGAGACGACGACGGCCGGCCGCTTCTTTGTGCCCGATTGATCAGTGAACGGAAACGGCACGAGCACCACGTCGCCGAAGTCGAACCTCGAAGCGATGGTCATTTCTGTCACATCCGGTCGTAAGCCGCATCATCGTCGTTGTCCCAGACTTGCGCAAAGCTAGCTTCGCTAGCCTTGGCCGCGGCGAGCGCAAGCCGCTGTTCATTCTCACGAGTGCGCAGAAAGTCTACAAAGTCCTCGACCTCGGCCAGCCGCTGCGGGGGAAGTTGTTTGATCTTGTCAAACAAGACTTGGTCGGGTGCGTTCATTGGGTTTGCCCTTGGGGGAAGGTATAGCCTGATCGACGGCGCATTCGCAAAGGTCCGACTGTCCATGACTGTACCACGATTGCTTGGGTAGTTGCTGTAGCCAGGCGGAACGTCACACGCGGCGATCTCTCAAGCGGCCGGAGCGCCTGACCTGCACCCTTTCGGTGCCACGCGGCACAGGCAAACCTTGACGCGATCGGGCCTTTGTTGCCGGATGACGCTGCTGGCAACGCTTGATCGACGATGCTGGGTGCGGCTCCATGCGAGCCGGTGCGGCACCCTGCGAAGAAAGCTCCCCGAGTAGGATTTGAACCTACAACCTAGCGGTTAACAGCCGCTCGCTCTACCGTTGAGCTATCGGGGAATACTTCCGCGCAAAAAACCCAAACAGATGCCGAAAAGCGCTGGGGCTAGCTGGCCGATCGCTGCTTTTCTAGCAGGACGTGGTTGCCGAGGGCGTTGTATTCGATCCGCGTCATGAAGTTTCGCATCAGCATCACCCCTCGGCCACTCACGGCCTCCAAGCGGTCCTCCAATCGGCAGTCTGGCACGGAGCCGGGGTCGAAGCCAGGGCCTTCGTCGATCACCTCGATCCGAGCCAAGGTTGGCGAGATCACGCAGGCAACCCGCACGACCTTGCTCGTATCGAGTTTGTTGCCATGGACAATCGCATTCACGATCGACTCCTCGACAGCCAGATGGATCGCAAAGATGTCGGACGGCGCCCAGCCATGGATACCGAGTTGCTCCAGCAGATCTTCCATAATCAACCGGCTCGCGCCACGCTCGCTCGGTAGCTCAATCTCGCGACGCCACTCGGTGGCCTCAGCGGAGGCCACCTGGGGCTGCGACGGAGGTATGGAGTGTTTGTCGTGCGTCATCGCGTGTCTTTCGATCGTCGGAATTTCCGCGAGGCTATACCACTTACACGAACGCCGAAATCGCCTCGGCCTCGTCCTTACGAATATCGAATACTTTGTTGAGTTTCGTGATCTGAAAAACGTCGAGGATCTCCGGGCGGATGTTGCTCATCTTCATCCGGCCCTTATGAGACTTGACCTTGCGGTCGAGTGTGATCAGCTTGCCGAGGGCGGCGCTTGAAAGAAATTCGACTCCGCTGAAATTAAGGAGCAGGCTTTTGCGGTTTTCTAATTCCACCAGTCCAAACAACTCGCTGCCCACCTCCAGAATGCCTGCCTCATCAAGAATTTTCTTATCCAAAAATTTCACAATCGAAACGTCGCCCACCTTGGAGACTTCAATCCGCCGATACGTTGTCATGGAAAGTCTCGTGTGACGAAGGTGCCCGCCGTTACGACCCGAAAAGAGTCGGAGCGGGGGCTGACCTACAGGATCGGTGAGCGTAGCCGTTCGGCCGGTCTTTTGCCATGACGATGCCACCAGCCGATGCCACCAGAAGCCCTCATGCTGCCAAACTGGCAGGAGCTGGATTTTGCGAGTCAGGTGATGGCTCGGCTGACTCAGACAGTGTTTCCGGCGGTATCCCGGTGGAACCTCTAGAATCCCGCTGATTCGGCGCGATAGTTGCTTCTTCCGGTCTGGCCTGTCTGATGACGTCCAGATCCGGCAGGCGAAGCAGTCTCCGTGCTGATCGCACGGCCAGCTCAACCTTTCAGCCGGATCAATTTCATACTTCCCCACACTTCGCAGGAAAAGGTTTCGACCATGACAGCCTCCACGAGCAAGCCCAGTAAGAAGAAGTCGACTCTGATCCCGCTCGGTGACCGGGTGGTCGTGGAACGCGAGGCCAGCGAGCAGAAGACCGCTGGGGGCATCCTGTTGCCAGACTCTGCCAAAGACAAGCCGGCCCGCGGCACGGTGGTCAGCATCGGCGAGGGAAAGTTTGACGACAAGGGGCATCGCCACGCCCTGCAAGTCAAGCCGGGCGACCGTGTGGTGTTCACGAGTTATGCCGGCGAATCCTTTAAGGTCGGCGACGATGAACTGCTGCTCATGCGCGAGGACGACATCCTGGCGGTGCTCGGCTGAGCCGATTGGCCCGGGGCCTGACTGGGCACTGGCTGCCAGACCCAACTTTTCCTTTCACATTCCTTCCATAGACCTTTTCCCGAGGAGATTTACCCATGTCCAAGATGATGGCATTCGATCAGGAAGCCCGTGAGGCGATGCGGCGCGGTGTCGGCAAACTGGCCCGAGCCGTGAAGGTGACGCTCGGACCCAAGGGACGCAACGTGATCCTCCAGAAAAGCTTTGGCTCGCCGACAGTGACCAAGGACGGCGTGACTGTCGCCAAGGAAATCGATCTGGAAGATGTCTACGAGAACATGGGCGCCCGCATGGTGCGCGAGGTTGCCAGCAAGACCAGTGACGTGGCCGGCGACGGCACCACCACTGCCACGGTGCTTGCCGAGGCAATCTTCAACGAGGGCCTGCGGGCCGTGGTGGCTGGCGTGAACCCGATCCAGATGAAGGCTGGCATTGACAAGTCTGTGGAGCACATTGCTGCCAAACTCAAGGAGATGTCGATCCCTGTGAAGGGAAAGAAGGAAATGGCACAGGTGGCGTCGATCGCCGCCAACAACGACATGGAGATCGGTGAACTGCTTGCCGAGGCCATGGACAAGGTTGGCAAGGACGGCGTGATCACGGTCGACGAGGGAAAGAGCCTCAAAACTGAGGTTGAGTGGGTCGAGGGCATGCAGTTTGATCGCGGTTACCTCTCCCCCTACTTCGTCACCAACGCCCAGCAGATGCAGTGCGTGCTCGAAGATTGCTACGTGCTCGTGTTCGAGAAGAAGATCTCGAGCGTGAAAGATATCGTGCCGCTGCTGGAGGCAGTTGTAAACGCCAGCAAGCCGCTGCTGATCGTCTCTGAAGATGTCGACGGTGAGGCTCTAGCCACGCTGGTCATTAACCGGCTCCGCGGCACCTTCCAGGTCTGCGCCGTCAAGGCCCCGGGCTACGGCGACCGGCGGAAGGCCATGATGGAAGACATTGCGATTGTGACAGGCGCGACGGCCGTATTTGAGAATCTTGGCATGAAGCTTGAGAATCTCGGCCTCGCCGAATTAGGCCGGGCAAAGAAGGTGATCGTCGACAAGGACAACACGACAATCATCGAGGGAGGCGGCAAGACAGTCGCGATCAAGTCGCGGATCGAACAGATTCGCAATGAAATTGCGGCCGCGACCAGCGACTACGACCGCGAAAAGCTTGAGGAGCGGCTGGCGAAACTCGCCGGTGGCGTGGCGAAGATCAACGTGGGGGCCGCGACTGAGAGCGAGATGAAGGAGAAGAAGGCTCGCGTCGAGGACGCCCTCCATGCAACTCGGGCGGCCGCTGAAGAGGGCATCCTGCCGGGTGGTGGCGTGGCTCTCCTGCGGGCTAGTTCGCAGGCGAAGCCGCGAGGGCTCTCCGAAGACGAGACTATCGGCTTCAACATCGTGGTGCGGGCGTGTCGTTCTCCGTTGACAATGATCGCATCCAATGCCGGTCAGGACGGCTCGATCGTCTGCGAGAAGGTACTCGCTGGCAGTGGCAACTTTGGCTACAACGCCGCCACCAATGCCTATGAAGATCTCGTCAAGGCTGGCGTGATCGATCCGGCAAAGGTGACCCGGACGGCGCTGCAAAATGCGGCCAGCGTTTCGACGCTGCTGCTCACGAGCGACGCCCTGATCGCGGAGAAGCCGAAGGATGCCAAGCCGAAGGCCGGTGGCGCAGGCCACGGCGGCGACTACGACATGTATTAAGGGGAGTCTGTCAGCGCTTTGGCTTTGTGAGGCTCTCCAGCGGCACAAACCCGTCGCCGCCCCCGGGCACAGGTGGCTGGCAGGGGGCCGCAAAGAAGCGCTTGGTGAGCAGCCGTGTCAGCCAAAGGGCGGTGGCAATTGCGATGCCGATGGCGATCATGTCCTGCATGACAGGTCCTGCAAAAAAGTCACCAGCCGGCGAGTGTGCCAAGCTGATAGGTCGCGAAGGCCGCCAGCCAGGCCAGTACGGTCATGTAGGTAAATGTGACGACGGGCCAGAGCCAGCTGTTGGTCTCCCGGCCGATCACGACCAGCGTGCTGGCACACTGGGCACACAGCGCGAAGAAGACCATGATCGACAGCGCCACCGGCAGCGTGAAGACCTTGCGGTTGGTGCCGTCCCACGTCGCCGCCTTGAGCCGACGGACCAGCGCCGTGCCCCCCTCGGCCTCGCCGGGATCGACATCGCCGAGGTTGTAGATGACGCCGAGAGTGCCGAGCACGACTTCGCGGGCCGGGAAGCTGGCGATGGCCGCACAGCCCAGCCGCCAGTCCCAGCCGAGTGGCTTAACCAGCGGCTCCACGAGCCGACCCAATCGGCCCAGGATGCTCTGCCGCTGAGCCGCGCCGCGGCGAACTGCCTCCAGCCCTGTTTCCGTGTCGAGTGCGGCGAGCTGGTCGGCCAGCTCCAGATGATCGGAATCGTCCTCCTGTAGACCGGCCAGCCGCGTGGTGAGGGTGGTGCGGTGGATGGCCACCTCGGCCTCGATAGCGGCCTCGTTTCGCGGGTAGCTCGCGAGCGCCCAGATCACAATGCTGACGGCCACGATCAACGTGCCGGCGTTCTGCAGAAATGACAGGACCGCCTCGCGGACCCGCTCGAGCACGACTGGCCACCGCGGCCACCGCCAGCCAGGCAGCTCCATCACAAAGGGCTCCAGTGGCCCGCGGAAGATCGTCCGCGAGAGGAGCAGGCTCACCAGCGCCGCCGTGACCACGCCCACCGCATACATGCCGGCTAGCACGAGGGCCGGCAGGCGGAGCCAGGGAATCCCGACTGCGACATTGGGGACGAATGCGCCGCAGAGCAACAGATAGACGGGCAGCCGAGCGGAGCAGCTCATGAGTGGCGCCACCAGAATCGTGAGCAGCCTGTCGCGCGGGTTCGCGATTGTTCGCGTCGCCATAATCCCCGGAATCGCGCAGGCAAAGCTCGACAACAGCGGGATGAACGACTTACCGCTGAGACCCACGCCACAGAGCAGCCGGTCCATGAGAAAGGCCGCCCGCGAGAGATAGCCGCAGCCCTCAAGCACCGCCACGAAGAGAAAGAGCAGGGCGATCTGCGGCACGAAGACGACTACGCCCCCCACGCCGGCCAGTACGCCATCGACAACGAGCGAGCGGATGGCTCCCGGGGGCAGGAGCGAGACGAGCCACTCGCTGACCCAGTCGATACTGCTGGAGATGCCATCCATGAGCGGCGCGGCCAGCCAGAAGATCGAGGAAAACATCGTGAGCATTGTGGCCGCAAATACGAGCGTGCCCCAGACACGGTGGGTGAGCAATTCGTCGATCCGCTCGCCCAGCGGCCGTTGGATCGGCGGCTGTCGCTGCACGATTCCGTCCAGGAGCTGCTCGATCCAGGCGTAGCGGGCGATCGCCTCGCGGGCCGCTGGGGCATGATGGGCATCGACGGTCGCCAGATGGGCGTCGATGCCCGGCAGCGGCTGTGGGGTCGAGTTCATCACGGCCAGGATCGCGTCGCCGAGAGCATCGATGCCAACGCGGGTGGGTGCCACCACGCGGACAACCGGACAGTCAAGCCGCTGCGAGAGTGCAGCGGCATCGATCGTGATCCCCTTTTCAGCGGCAATGTCGGAGAGCGTCAGCGCCATCACGGTCGGCAGCTTCAGTGCGAGCACCTGCGTGGCGAGGTAGCAGTTGCGTTCGAGGTTGGTAGCGTCGGCAACCACGACCACGCAGTCTGGCGTCGGTGCGCCAGGCAATTTTCCCTGGAGCACATCCACAGCCACCTGCTCGTCGGGGCTCTTGGGAACGAGGCTGTAGGTGCCCGGCAGATCGATCAGATCGATGACGCAGCCGCGGTGCGTAAAGCGGCCCACCTTCTCTTCCACGGTCACGCCGGGATAGTTGCCGATCCGCGTTGGAATCCCAGCCAGCGCCGAGAAGAGCGTGCTTTTGCCAGTGTTTGGATTGCCGAGGAGCGCGACAACAAAAGGCCGCCGAACGCTTCCGACAGGCAGGTCGGTGCCAGCAGGCTCTGCAGGGCCTTCCGGCGTGGGGCTCATGGCGTCCGATCCGGTCTCTGTCGGCTCACTTCGCGATGGCGACGCGGGCCGCCTCATGGCGGCGGATTGAGAGTCGATAGCCGCGGAGTTCGAGTTCGAGCGGACCGCCAAGCGGCGCCGCGCCTACCACACGAACATTCACCCCCGGAGTCAGCCCCATCTCAAGGAGCCGTAGCGATACAGCATCCACACCCGAGATATCGGCCACGCGGGCCTCGGAACCAACGGCTACTCGTTCCAGTGACATGAGAAAATCCTCAGAGGAAAGCGAGTTCGGGGAAAAATCCAAGCGAGATTCAGCAAGCCGAGACTGAACAGGAGGATGTCGAATGAGACTGAGTCTCAATTCGTTGTCTAGTGTAGAACCTTCGGCTGTCCGGGGCAACTGGCTGGTGGAAAAATGGCTTGAGAGGGCTGAAACATGTCGGGATGTGGTCTCTTTGTGACGGGCACGGACACCGGCGTCGGCAAGTCAACGGTGGCGGTGGCCATCGTTCGACAGCTTGTGGGGCGTGGGCTGCGGGTGGGCGTTTATAAGCCGGTGGCCAGCGGGGTGGGCGATGGCGGCGGCACAGCCAGCGATGCGGCCTTGCTCTGGGAGGCGGCCGGGCAGCCACTTTCGATCGCGGCGGTTTGTCCGCAGGCGTTTGCGGCGGCGATCGCCCCGCCCGCCAGTGCCCGCGCAATGGGCCGAACCGTCGACGACCGGCTCCTTCACGACGGCTTTTCCCGCTGGCGGGAGGCGAGCGAGATTGTGATCGTGGAAGGGGCGGGCGGCCTCTTCTCGCCGCTGAGCGATGCGACGCTCAATGCCGATCTGGCCCGCGCGCTTGGCCTGCCGCTGGTGGTGGTCGACGGAGCGGGGCTGGGGGCGATCGGTCGCACGCTGGCCGTCGTCGAAGCGGCCCGCAGTCGCGGTCTTCAGGTGGCGGCCGTTGTGCTGTCGCAGGTCGAGCGATTGACTGGCAGTCTCGACGATGCAGCCAGCACGCTGGCCATCGCGGTCGAGAGCGGGCGTGATCTCGCCGTCAGGATCAACCCCGTGCCCGTGGCCGTGCTCGGGCATGGTGCAGAACGGATCGAACCAGATCTCGACTGGAGAGGGTTGGCCTCATGCCACGGGCAGGCTTGACCGCTGGCCGACGTGGGCTTTGACCGCCCGCTCCGCCTTGGGATTGCCGATCGAGAGCCGCAGCGACACCTGCCAGATACCATCGGCGTCGGGCGTCACGATCCAGTGGGGCATCACCACGACCGACTGATGCACCAGTTCAAAGCCCCCCTCCGACTGGCTCACCGACTGGATCGGAAATGTCCAGACTCCGGCCGGCTGGCCGTTGGTCGGCGTCGAGAGAGTGAGCCGCGCATCGATGCCCAGCCAGTTGTCGACCAGCCCGAGCGTCTGCACGTTGGCCAGATCGAGGCGTGCCCCAAGTTCGCCGAGGTTCCGCCGCGCGTGGTCATAGAAAAATCGTCCCTCCGCCCGGTCGGGCAGGCCCGCGAAGTTGAATTCCACGGCGAAGTGTTGCCGGAAGTCGCGGGGCAGGCCCGCGAGCTTGTAGGCGATCTCAAGCGTCCGCGAGCCGGCCTCCAGTGTGACCGCCTTTGAGAGCGTGAATCCAATGCCCCAGGCGTTGCCTGCGCGTGAGAGCAGCACCTGGATGCGGCCGGGGTTACGGCGGATACTCGCCTCGTATTCACCGGCAGCAAAGTCGCCCCGTTCAAGGGCTGTACCCTCGACAACGGCCGTGGCAGGCACGTCACAATCCCAGAAGTGATCGACGAGGCTCTTCCGCCGCGAGGTGTCGTAGCGGACCATCCGTTCGAGTCCCTCGGTCTTAAATTTCGCCACCTGCGAGGCATCGACCACGCTGCGTGCCTTGCCCGGTCCGGCCAGCACCTGCGCGTGGTAGGCCTCGGGCCGGCGGTCGAGCGTGGCGAGTAGATTGTGCTGTTGGTCGCGGAGGTCGAGTTCATAAACCATGCCGCCGCGAGCCGGCGCAATCCAAACGTCGAGACCGTCGCTCGAAAGCCGCACCTCCGTGTGGCCGTCGAAGTCGGAGTCGTCGGTCGTGGCCTCGACCCACGGCGCCAGTTTGCCCTCGACCCGGTCAGCGGCTTCTTCGGCGGCGATCAATTCGTGGTAGATGGCATTGCGAAGGTGCGGCAGATAGATGCCGCCGAAGGCTCCGTGCCAGTAGGCACAGTTGCACTGTCCACGATAGAGCGCCTGGGTCGCGTCGTTGAAGCTTGCGAGAGCGGCGGAGCCGGCTGCTGGCAGAATTGTAGCGAGCCGCTCGAGCCGCCGGCTCACGGCCATCATCCGGGCATACATCTCGTTGGCCTCGGGATACCGCAGGCGGAAGTTTCGCCAGGAGCCGCCGCGGAGAAACCGCGCTGCACCGGCCAACCGAGGATCGGCCGCGCAAACCTGCCGGGCCTGAATGCAGGCGAGTTGCGACTCCGGTGGCAAGACCCATTCCATCATTTCGCGGTAGCTGCATTCCGGCAGCCACACCGTGCCGGCCGGCGGCACGTCGCGAATCACTTCCGACGGCAGGCACATTGAGATCCAGTCGGCGTTGGCCTCGAGCAGGCCAAAGAGTTTCTCCAGCCAGCCGTCGTCGAAGCAGGTCTTCCGCGTGTCGGGCCAGACGCCAAACTTCTCGCCATCGTCGCCGAAGACGGCCAGCGCACCAGACCGCCTTGACGCCAGAAACCGGAGGTGGTCGATCGTGGCCTCGGGGGCGCCGAAGGGAATCACATAGCGGAGGTGCTCGCTGACAGGGAAGACGGAGAGCGTCGCGCCATCGCCTTCAGTCAGCCAGTAGCGATCGAGCTGGTCGTCGGTCAGGCCGGCCGCCTTGAAGTGGGAGTCGTCAAGGATCGTCCACTCGATCCCAGCGGCGGCGATGTCGCGGGTCATGCCTGGATCCCAGACCCGCTCCGCCACCCACATGCCGGTGACCTTGGTCTGAAACCTGCGATTGAGCCACTCAGTCGACATTCGAATCTGGCCGATGCGGTCGCGGGCCGGCAGCATGGCGAGCACGGGCTCGTAGAACGCGCCCCCCATAATCTCAATCTGCCGTTCGGCGACCAGCTGCGCAACACGGTCGAGATACTCGGGATGATTGCAGTCAAACCACTCGGCCAGCGGGCCGCTGGTATGCAGCGTTAGCCGGATGCCCGGATGCCGTTCGAGCAGTTCTAAGAATGGCAGGTAGCTATCAAGATAGGCCTGTTCGATGACGCCGTCGAAGTTGCCGACAGGCTGGTGATCGTGGAGGACAAAGACAAGCCGAACGGCAGGCGACATAAGGGCAACCACCAGAGGGGAGACGCTCGAAAAGATCTCTACGGATTGTCAGGGCTGGCTCCCCCCGCGCCAAACGGGTTTTACGCTTTTGTGAGCTGGATGGGTGCGTAAGCGGGTCGGGTGTGTGGCTCAGGCGGACTGGGAAAGCTGTGTGCAGCAAGATGAGGAACGTTTTAAATTTTTCAGGCGTTACGGAGAAGGTGGGCCGAGTCGCGCGGCAGGGCGGTGGTGATGTGGCAGCCGGCGCCTAGTTCGAAGCCGGCCAAGCCGTTGATGCGGGGCAGGATTTCCAGGTGCCAGTGCCAGTCGGCTGGCGGAGCGGCATGGTGGGCAGACGGCGGCTGATGGAGCCACCAGTTGTAATTCGCACCGGGCAGAAGCCGGTCGAGCCGGCTGATGACTAACTGTGTGAGTGTGGCCAGGGCCGCAACGCGGCTCATGCTGGTCGCATGGAAGTAGGGCTCTGGATGCCTCGGCAGAATCCAGGTCTCAAACGGCTGCCGCGGCGCTGGGGGTACCAGCGCCACCAGATCGCCCGCCGTCGCCACGATGCGATCGTCGGCGTTTGCCTGCCGCAGGAGGTCTCCGAAGGGATCGGATGCTGCGGCCGCGGCGGCCAGTTCGGCCGCAATCGCCGGCGGCACAAAGTTGATCGCAACAAGCTGGCTATGGACATGCTCAAGCGACGCGCCTGCGAGTCTGCCAGAGTTTTTAAAGACCGTGGCCCAGGTGAGGTCCGCCCGGGTCGCGACGTCGGCCAGCATGG
>Ga0194043_1001255_pt1 | contig 14417 bp, 9 predicted proteins | sample JunL4415m_MetaG_FD_161274 | JGI IMG/M metagenome (GOLD analysis project Ga0194043, IMG submission 161274) | Anoxic zone freshwater microbial communities from boreal shield lake in IISD Experimental Lakes Area, Ontario, Canada - Jun2016-L442-15m | ecosystem: Environmental > Aquatic > Freshwater >...
CAAAGAAACAATCGTTCGAACGCACTCGGCAACCAACACATTGTTGCTAGCTGGCGATGCCGAGGGCATGGTTGACGCTGCCACTTTTGGTTTCATCAAGCCACGCCAAGCCAGTTTTTTCGCTTCGTCCTATGCGGGAGACACCAGTGGGTTTGACACGATTTATCAGTCAGGCGCCGACCTTTTGATCACTGATACCAACCGCAAACGTGCGGTTCGGTGGGGCACCATACGCGAGCAATTTGGGTATACCGAACGTTCCGGTGAAGTCGCTCCTTATGACCCGACAGATCAACGACTCGACGTCTTTCCAACTCAAACGGAAGCGGACCAGACATTGTCGGAGCAACGAGGGGGCGTGGTCGTTACCGCATCCGCATACGGCAACCCCGTCACCTATACACCCGATGATCGACCAGCGAATGCCCTCGACGGTGACCCGGCCAGCGCTTGGAGGGTCGGTGCGATAGACGATCCAGTTGGCCAACGCCTCGTCATGGATTTTGCACAGCCGATCACCGCCGACCAGATCACGTTGTTGCAACCGATCAACTTGGTCCGAAATCGATTTATTACTCAGGCACGTTTGTATTTCGATGATCAACCGCCTGTCGATGTGACCCTTGGACCAGAGTCTCGAATCGACAACGGTCAGACCGTTCCATTTGCAAGCAAGACCTTTTCGCACCTGCAAATCGAAATTGTCGACACCAACGTGGCGAAACGCCCCTACTACGATGGCTTAAGTGGAGTCGGATTTGCCGAAGTCGCACTTGCGGGATCGCACGTTGACGAGATTGTGCGCCCGCCGACAGATTTACTCGACTGGGCTGGACCTTCATCGATTGCCCATCGCCTGGCAATGGTTTTCACCCGACTGCGATCCAATCCCGCCGAGCCAGTACGGCTTGACGAGGAAGCACGAATGAACCGACTCATAGATTTGCCGGGAGCACGAAGTTTTGCGCTCACCGGAACGGCTCGCTTATCTGATTATGTGCCTGATTCGTTGATCGACGAATTGCTCGGGATTCCCAATGCATCCCAAGGCGGAGTCACCGTGGAGACTTCCGGTCATCTTCCTGGATCACTCGCTCAACGGGGCTTTAGCGCAATCGATGGCGATCCATCTACGTCATGGACTGGAAGATTTAACTCACCAACTGGTGAGTGGATCCGAGTGTCTGTTCCATCGCCAGCAACTATCGATCACCTTGACCTGAAGGTCATTGCTGATGGGCAACATTCGGTGCCGACTCAATTGCGAATTGAACCCGATGGAGATCCTTCACGAGCAGTCTTGGTGGCGGTTCCCCCCGCCAGCGACGTCGCGGAACCAGGCCACGTTGAACCGACGACGGTCGTTTTTCCATCACTAACTGGATCGTCTTTCACCGTTACGGTAACCGACGCGCGGGCCGTGTCGGAGAAGGATTGGTATTCCAACACCGAGGCAACTGCGCCGATCGCCATCGCCGAACTTGGATTCGCCACGATCCATGGACCCAAGGTTGCCGCCAACTTCGACAGCGGGTGTCGCACTGATCTGGTAGCAATCGATGGTCAGGCGGTTTCAGTTCGCGTGACGGGCAACAGCCAAGCGGCCATCGATCGATTGCCACTTACCGTTTCGACGTGTGCTGATTCGGAGTCAATCGACATAGGTGCGGGCGAACGAATTTTGCGCACCGGAAACGGTCGCTCACTCGGTATCGACCTCGACCAAATCGCATTGAGTTCTGATCGTGGTGGAACCGCCATTTCGGCCGACGCCCTCTCCGCAGATCCTGCAGGAGTTTCGCCCGAGGTGAACGTGACTGCTCATGGACCTGTCAGCTATGACGCTTCGGTCGACCATGCAGACGGACCATTTTGGTTTGCAGTGTCTGAATCCTGGAGCGACGGATGGCATGCGACGGTGAATGGACACGACCTTCCCGCCCCCCAAGTTATCGATGGGTACGGGAATGGTTGGCTGATAGACCCGGCGATCTATGGAAACGGGCCACTACAATTTCACGTCGAATGGACACCGCAACGCATCGTCTGGATCGGAATCGCGCTCAGTGTTTTGGGACTGATCGTCTGCCTTTTGCTGTTCGTGACTGATTGGCGGCGACGACCTCAACGTCTGGCAACCCGAGATCTCGCGAGACCCGATCGGCCTTACACGCCCGATTTGATAGCTATTGGATCCTCAGGGGCGAGCGCATCACTGCAGGTTTCACTAGGTGCTGCCATTGCTTTAAGCCTCTTCGTGGCGGTAACCACGCCAATGCACGGTCTGGGATTGCCGATCATGGTTGTCACTACCAGCGCGCTGACTGCTATGGCATTCCGGTGGGGCCGAGGTCGTGGCACGCTTGCGATCGCTGCCGCTGCGAGCCTTGGCATAGTTGCGATCTACACGGTCGTTTCCCAGCATCGCCATCGATATGTCGCCAATTTCATCTGGCCCGCGCAATTTGCCAAGGTCAGCCTCCTCGGACTCGCGGCGCTCTTTTTGCTACTTGGTGAGGCGGCCCGCGACCTCATTGTGGTCGACGGTGAAAGTGACTCCTCGTCGGCGGCCCCTCAGATACCATCGGTCACCTCCGAACATGATGAGAACGAGTTGTTGTGACTGATCCCACACCAGATCTGACCCCTTTCCCCGAACGCTGCCTCACGGTCGTGATGCCGTGTTACAACGAGATCGCCACCATTGATGAGGTGGTTGCTGCGGTTCTTGCATCCCCGCATGTGGCGGAGTTGATCGTTGTTGACGACGGATCAACTGACGGTTCGCGCGAAATCTTGGCCCAACTCGATGACCCGTTACTGCGCGTCATCTTGCAGCCAACGAATCAAGGCAAAGGAGCCGCTCTTCGCCGTGGTTTTTCAGAGGCGACGGCGCCGTTCGTTGTCGTGCAAGATGCAGACCTCGAATACGACCCGCTCGAGTTCGGAGACCTCATTGCTCCCTTACTCTCCGATAAAGCCGATGTCGTCTACGGCAGCCGGTTTCTCGGTGGAAGACCTCATCGAGTGTTGTACTTCCGTCACTCAATTGGCAACAAACTGCTCACGCTGACGTCGAATCTCTTTACCGATCTCAACCTCACCGACATGGAGACCTGTTACAAAGTGTTCCGCCGCGAGGTTCTTGAAAGCTTCACCCTTGAGGAATCCAGATTCGGAATCGAACCTGAGATCACAGCCAAGGTTGCCGCTGGTCGCTGGCGAGTCTACGAGATCGGCATTTCTTACAGCGGACGCACCTACGCCGAGGGGAAGAAGATCGGTTGGCGAGACGCAATTCGTGCGTTTTATTGCATCATCCGCTATTCGCCAGTCGGCGTTGCGTTCGCCGGTGGCACGCAATCGGCGGAGTGAACTCGTTGGCAGGTACTAATCGGACGGATCTGGTTTTTTCCTCAATCTCTTTTGGTCACCGCGGAGTCGTTTAGCTTCAACTCGACGCCGCTTCGCTCCATGAGTCGGCTTGGTCGCACGTCGGGTTTGCGGCACGACCAATGCCGATGCCAGGCGGTCTCGAAGGCGAGTTACAGCCAGCGATCGATTTCGCAATTGGGAACGCTCGTCGTCGGCGACGATACGTACGTAGGAACCGAGCACCAGCAGCAATCGCTCGCGCTGGGCATCGGTCAACGAAGGCGAACTGGCGATGTCGAATTGCAGTTCGACTCGGGTGTGGGACCGGTTAGCGTGCTGGCCACCCGGTCCGCCACTGGTCGTAAACCGCATGATGAACTCATCGGTATCGATGAAACAGTCGGACGTAACTTGAAGCCACTCCGGCATATACCCCCCTCCAACTGCCACTTGTTGCTACGCAGGGAGCGTACAGTCGCGTCGTGACTTCGACCGCGTCTCCCCCAATTGCCCTCGTTCACGGATTTGCAACATCTACGGCACGAACCTGGGGCGACTCCGGTTGGCTCGATCTTCTCGGTGATGTCGGCCGGACCGTAATCGGCATCGACTTACTTGGTCACGGAACTTCACCAAAGCCACACGACCCTTCTGCCTACGACGAGATGGAGTCGCTCGTCCTTGCCGCCTTGCCACAAGAACCCGTTGATGCGATTGGATTTTCCCTTGGGGCTCGCACACTGTTGGTGCTAGCCAGCGACCATCCTGATCGGTTCAGACGAATCGTTGTGTCTGGGGTCGGCGCAAATCTTTTCCGACACGATGAGTCAGGAAGGCAATTGGCCGATGCCATCAGTGATGCGGGCCGCAGCACGGCAACGTCATCACCGACTGCTCACTATTTTCGATCGATGGCAGAGCAACCCGAAAACGATCCCCTCGCGCTTGCTGCATGCTTGCGTCGACCAAACGCTCCGCCGATAACCAAGGCAGGTTTAGCGAACATAGCGATTCCGGTTCTCGTCGTTCTCGGCGACGCCGACTTTGCCGGCCCAGCTGATCCACTTATCGACGCTCTCCCAAACGCGACGCTTGCAACCCTTCGCGGCGTCGACCATTTCGCGACTCCAAAAGATTTCGGATTCATCGAAGCAGGGCTCGGTTTTCTCGATGCACAGGTCTTTTAGTGTCTAGCTCCAGCCACAGCTCCGAGTTTGTGCTTGGCGTTGACCTCGATGGAGTTTGCGGCGATCACGGATCAGCCTTTCGCTCCATCGTGGCATTGGAACGAGGAGTAGATCCGGAGACATTGCCTCCTCAGCAAACCTGGGATTTTCACGAATGGGGTCTGACCGAAGAGACGTTCGAAGATCTTCACAGGCGCGCCATCCTTGATCACCATATTTTTCGAACGATGCCCGCGGTCGAGGGCGTAGCCGAAGCACTTTGGCGTCTCAGCGACGCTGGCGTCTGGATCCGACTCATCACCCATCGCCTCTATGCCAATTGGGGTCACGCCGTAGCCGTTGCCGACACCGTTTCCTGGCTTGATGACATCGGAATTCCTTATCGCGATCTGTGCTTTCTTGGACGAAAGCCAGAAGTTCAGGCCGACGCGTACGTCGATGATGCACCCCATAACGTCGTCGAACTTCGACGTGCAGGTAATCCGGTCATCGTGTTTGACCAGCCGTACAATGCCCACTTAGACGGGCTACGGGCACATAACTGGTTTGAGGTTGAAACATTGGTGACCCGACTTCGAATCGAGCAAGGCCAAGCAGTGCAAGGCAGCCTCGCTATCGGGGACGATGGTCCCCAACGCATGTCGCGGCAGGTTGATCGGTGAGCATGGCCGGAACGATTCGGGCATGGCAGGTTTCGCAACTTGGAAACCCCGAATCTGCGATGTCACTCGAGACAATCGCTCCTCCGAAGCGCAGTGCTGACCAAGTCTTGATTTCGGTGCGTGCGTGCGCGCTCAATTTTGCCGATTCGTTGTTGTGCGCCGGCACCTACCAAGAGAGACCGCCGCTACCGTTTACGCCCGGACTCGAGGTCTGCGGAACTGTCCTTGAATCGCCGTCGCACTCCCCATTTCGGGTAGGCGATCGCGTCATTGCGTTACCCCGCCTACCCGACGGAGGCTTGGCCGAACAAACCGTTGCCGACCTCAGCGATGTATTTGCCATCCCCGAATCGCTCAATGACCTCAGCGCAGCTGCGCTCCCGGTTACCTACCAAACGAGTTGGTTTGGGCTTTTCCATCGTGCCGATTTACAGGCGGGTGAAACAGTCTTGATCCATGCAGGAGCAGGCGGAACCGGATCAGCAGCCATTCAACTGGCCGTGGCGCGGGGAGCCCGAGTCATTGCGACTGCAGGAGGTTCGGCCAAGACAGCTCTTTGCCGTGAGCTCGGTGCCGATGTCGTCATTGACTATCGGACCGAAGACTTTGTTTCGATCACCAATGATGCCACCAATGGACACGGCGCCAATGTCATCTTCGATTCCGTCGGGGGAGAAACGTTTACCCGAAGCCGAAAATGCATTGCGTTCGAAGGACGCATCGTCGTTGTGGGTTTTGCCGGTGGTGAAATTGCTGAAGCTCCAACCAACCACCTCATGGTCAAAAACTATGGAGTACTCGGATTGCATTGGGGGAATTATCGAAATCTCCAGCCGACCACGGTTCATGAGTGCCACGACGATCTCATGAGACTTCACGCGGCTGGCAACATCGACCCAGTCATCGGCGCAGTACTTCCGCTTGAAGAGGCGGCAATCGGTCTTTCGAACCTCATGTCACGCGGAACTGTGGGCAAAGTAATCCTGACTACACTTTGACCTGGCCCCGTCACCTGGCCCGGTCACCAGGCTTGGTCGACTGCGACGGTTGAGCCATCAGTCATCGCCGAGCGATAGATCGCATCGGCGATGACGTGTGCACGTAACGCGTCGGAGAAATCCGGCGACGCGTGTGTGTTTGAAAGGACCGATTCGATAAAGGATCCGTCAGGATTTCGCGTCACTTGACCTTCGGCTAAAAGTGCATCCACAAGCGCCGTTCCACCGACTGCAACTGGTTCCTCACCGGTGACATGAACGTGGACCGGACCGGCGACATCGTCATCAAGCCAGAGATAACCCCGTTCACAAAACACCTCGATACGTCGCAAACTCGGGCGTTCAAGCACGTCATGCCACACTGTCGTCAACGAACCAATCGCGCCCGACTCAAAGGCCATCATCGCACAAGCAACATCCTCGATACCAGCAATCCCATGAAATGATGCTGAGCGACCATTGACCTTGGCAATAGGACCAAGAAGCCATTCCATGAGGTCAAGATCGTGGATCGAGTGCTCAAGCACGACACCCGATCCGGCTTTTCTCGAATCGATTCGCCAGTTCGATTCATAGAGACCTTGAACCGGAAGAAACTGATCGTCTCGAAATATCATGCTCATCACGCGACCTAATGCTTGACGTCGAAGAGTAACTCGCAAATAGGAAAGTGCTGGAGAATCTCGCAACACCAAACCCACTTGGTTTATGACTCCGGCTGCCGCAATCTGGTTGGCCATGGCGAGCGAACCTGCCAAAGTCGTCGCCAACGGTTTTTCACAAAATACTGCCAACCCTCGCTCCGCTGATCGTGCTACCAATTCCGGATGGGTCGAGGTCCACGTGCAGATATAGACCGCATCGGCGCAATCAAGAACTCCGTCAATACTCGTCGCAACCGTTGCGCCAGTAAGGGCAGCAAATCTCTTCGCTCGCGCCATATCTGGATCAAAGACAGAAACAACGGCGTAATCAGTGCCGGAATCGCTCAACATCGTCTCGTGATAGCGAGCGATAAACCCCGCTCCAAAAAATCCAAGTCGGATCGTCATGGCACGATCTTGGACTCATCGATGAAATAGCCGGCAACATCCACAACGAGATCGGTAGCACCGACCGCAACCCGAAGTGAAACGTTCCCGCTGAGACCGAGTCGGTCAAAGGTTAGATTCGGAATCGTTTGACCTTGGACGTAGTTCACGTTCGAAGTTGTTGGTTCTGGTTCTCCTGCCGGGAAAACGGCCAGGTAGCCCGCACCGAGCGGATCGACCGCGATCACAGTCAAAACTGCGGCTGTCGCTCCTGCGATCACGCCAAAGTCGCCCAAAATGGAAATGTCGCGCGTGACGCCAGCAGGCCAACGAGTTACATACTGAGGATCGACGCGCGAATCGAGTGCGCGTCTCGGTACAACGGCTACGAATGCCTCGCCGCTACCAACTCGGTAATACCCCACCACGTCAACAACAAGGTGTGTGGCCGCTAGGGAGTACAGCGAGACAAATCCATCAACGCCTACCTTGATAGTCGCCAGATTCGCCACCGTAGATCCTGTCCCGAAGTTCACATTCGAAGCGATCGGGAGCGTCTGTCCTGATGCGAATGCCGTCACGAATCCCGGCGACTCAGATTCGGTCGATGTCAGGTTCACCACCACGGCTGAAGCATCGTCGGGAACATCATGCACTCCAGCGACCCGTATCGACCTCGTCGTCCGAGGAGTCCACTTGCCGGTCAATCCACCGATCCCAGAACGCGAATCAAGTGCACGCACTGGGGCGGCTAACGGGGTGAATCCCGCAGCAGTAGGGTCGACTCGATAGAAGCCAGTTACGTCGACAATCACGTGCAGCCGCGCCGATGCATAAACGGAAAACGAGTCATCTGTACCAACTCCGACCACAACGGCATTGGCAATCGTCTGACCGCTCGCGAAATTGAGATTCGATGCCAAGGGCCGCGGTTGACCCGATGGTGACACCGTCACGAATCCACCTAGATCAGGTTCAGTTACCGTGACGGTCAATGCCATCGCGGTCGCGTCAACTGGAATACCGTCGGTTCCGGCAACCTTGAAATCGCGCGTGCCACCTTGCAACACTTTTCCGAAATACCCACCAACTCCGGATCGCGAGTCAACGATTCGATTCGGAACCGTAAGCAACGTGAACCGCCCGGCAGGGCCGAGCACAGTGACTTGTTGACAACCAACCATTCCGTCGGCACCGGCCCCGACGTTACGAGCGGTTACACACACTTCGTGTGATCCCGCCATGGCTGGGATTGATGCCGCAAATCCATGTGCGGTCCCATAACCAGGATTGATGAGGTCGTATCCGGGGCGGTTGATATCAGCTACCACGTCGGTGTCCTGACCGCCATCGATCGCAATTGAAACTGAAATAGCCGCCACAGGATCGCTTGGGTCTGCCGCAGCGCCGGTGACTGTGACCGCGTTCAGCGTTCCGACGACTGGGTCAACGCCTCCGAATGGGATCCCCGCAAGCACTTCGATCGATCGGCATCCAACGTGGGCATCCTCACCGGTGCCCACATTGATTCCCGAAACACAGATCTCGTGGACACCTGGACCAACCGGAGCGGAAATCGAGTACCCGTGATTGGGCCCGTAACCAGTCCAGGTGGATCGGGTCGACACATCGGGTCGATACGTATCGGCTTGCGAACTCGCCGCCCAAACGCCGTCGATAGACATCGAGACGGCAATGGCGTCAGTCGTATCGGGATCAATTGCCCACCCGTTCGCAGTTACTGAACCGACAGTCGCCCCTATCACGACTGAATTCACGTCGCCAAACGGACTCGCTATCTCCAACCCGAATTCGCTCGCCGCCACCCGTTGGCCAAATCCGTTTCGCGAACCGATTGCTAATCCGATTGCACCCGGGTCCCAGGCCGCGAAGGCCATGAACAAAGCGCCGTCGGCCCTTCGATAGAAATCAGCACCTCCTGGTCCCGCTATCCCAAGATTCGATGTCAACCATGGCGATGTACCGACCTTTGAACAAGGGCCCGCGAGACCGGCGCAACGAGCGATTCCGGTCCCATAACTCGCCGAATCCCATCGGCCACCCGAATAGACCAACCACCATTGATCGCCAGTCTTAAACATCGTGGGGTTTTCGATGACTCCGGATTCCCAGCTTTGATCGCTGACCAACAATTGCAGCGCTGAACTAATGATTGTCAACCCGTCGACAGCAAGCGCAGAAGACCACAACCGCGCCTTGCGACGGATATAGGGAGCATTTTCATCCGACTTTGAGACGAGATGCAGCGAACCGCTGTCATCGAAAATAGGCTTCGGATCGATAGTCCCACCCATGTCCCACTGACACCCAAGGGTTCCAAACGCCGTCGGACGATTGACAAACGGCCCGGTAGGAGTGGAGGCGGTTGCGACGCCAAGGCACTCCATGCCGGCCCCGAGAAAAGCGGGATCCGCGGTTGAGTTGGCCAACCGAGCTGAGTAGTACAGGTTCCACGTTCCATTTGCGAGTTGAATTGCGCCCGGACCCCAAACGAATCCTTGACCTTCCGTCCATGTTCCAGGAGATGGAAGCCCGTCAGCCCGCAGCAACCACGTCGAACCGTTGTCGGTCGAGTCCCACACTGGGGTGTTAAACCACGTTCCAAATAGGTTGATGTTGGTCGTATAGGCATACAAATGCGTGCCGTCGACAACCACTGACGGGTCCGGGAAATCACCATTAACCATGCGTTCCGGAGGCGGGGGTGGACCGGTTGGGGCCGCTGCTTGCGCAGTCGATCGGTTGTTAGGTTCAGCGCCGGCATGCCGAACGCCACCAAGCACAATGAGTAGGACGCAACTCATTGCGACTGCTAGAGAGAGGCGCCGCTTTCCAGTCAATGCCACGTTCTATTCTATAACGATCTTGACCATTCGATCGCTTGCGTTTGCCAACCAATCAGTGCTCATTGGCCGCGCACGCAATACATAGTGGGGTGCCTTCATGACGCGATATGCGCCAAGTTCACCGTTACGACACCTTTTGAGCACGTCCGGCCTCGCCGCCATGTTATGTGGCGTTGTACTTAGTTGCTCGGCGCCGACAAGCACCTCTACCGGACGCGACGATGGGTCGAAATCCAGCGTTGTTCAGCAAGCTTCAGCGTCGTGGTCAGTTCCCGGCGAGACGGTTCCCGAATCGGGAACTTTGGGGATTGTTCCTGATGGCATGACGTTGCCTGCCTTTCCACCCGGTGATCCACCCGGGCCCGCCGGCAAAGGAAGTGACAGCGGCGACGTGCCTGATCGTGTCCTTGCTGGCGTCACTCGGCTTGGCATAAGTCGTTCCGGCGACATCGCAGATCCCGACGTCGCACAGCATTCCTTCACGTTGATAACCGAGACCGCTATCACATTCGACGGACCCAACTATCTCGCCCAACACACTTCTTCAGCTCAGCGCGACGATCCATTGGTTCGTCAATGGGGACTCATTTCCGGCTCGCTTCGGGCGTGGCATTCGACATCTCAATCTCCCGGTGCGCTGCTTATCGGTTCAATTGTCCTTGCGTTTCCCACTCCTGATGCAGCGGCCGGAGCTTTGGCCCATCTCGCGTCACGTGGCCGGGGAGCGACTGACCAGATCAATCGCTTCGCCGTTGCCGACATCGCCGAAGCGGTAGGCCTCAGTTACATCGAGTATCCCCGATCAGATGGTGCTCCGCTTCCGGGCGAAATGATCGTTTTCGCCCGTGACCGCTATGTCGCGATCGTTGTCACGTCGGGACCGCAACCGTCAACCGGGCGCATCGATTTGGTTGACGTGGCGAAGATTGTCGACGGTCAACTTCGCTAGTTGCGGCGGTCACGTCAAATTCTTCGACCACGAGTAAACCGAAGCAGTCCCTGCGCAGGGTCACGCCTCGACAAGATCCGGTCTCGAAAGCTCAACCAGTGCAGTGAGTGCTGCGTCATCAAGCTGCGCCAACGAACCGGCAGTGTTCGTACCGACGATCTTCGATGCAATCGCTCGTTTCTGTTCCAACATCAGTTCGATACGTTCTTCGAGGGTGCCCGGGCAGACCAAATTATGAACCACCACATGTCGAGTCTGACCGATACGCCAAGCTCGATCTGATGCTTGATCCTCTGCGGCGGGATTCCACCACATATCGAAATGGATGATGTGATTTGCCCGGGTCAGATTGAGCCCGATTCCTCCTGCTTTCAACGAGGAGTACAAAACTGGCGGACCATCCGGGGCGCAGAATCGATCCACCATTGCATCGCGTGCCGAACGCGCCACACTGCCACTGAGCAAATCACTCTCGAGACCTAAGCGACGATCTAGATGGGCTGCGATCCTTTTTAGGAACGTCGGATATTGCGAGAACACAACCGCGGCCGAGCCCTCATCGACGATCTCCTCAAGTAGCTCAGCCAAGCGATCAACTTTGCCTGACCTACCGCCGAGAGCAGCGTCAGGATCATCGATCATGGTGGCCGGATGGTTACAAATCTGTTTCAGCTTGGAAATGCCATCAATGACGCAGATGCGCCGCTGTTCTTGGCCAGATTGTTCGACCTTTTCAAGCATGGTGGCTGCGGCAGCTTCGTACGCGATAATTTGCTCGGTAGTCAGTGCGCAGTCGTCGCGTACAACAATCTTCGGTGGAAGATCATCTGCGACTCCTGGTTCGGTCTTCACCCGCCGAAGCACAAATGGGGACACCGCATCGGCAAGTCGATTTGCGCGTTCATCGCCCAGGTCGCCATCGGCCAATGCAGCATTATTAAATCGACCCATAAAAACCGACAGCGGACCGAGCAAACCCGGATTGGCGAACTGCATCAATGACCACAGCTCTCCTGCATGGTTTTCAACCGGTGTGCCCGTGACGGCGAACCGATACCGAGCGCTCAATCGACGAATGGAAGTCGCAGTCTTTGTCGCGGGGTTCTTAATCTTTCCGGCTTCGTCAAGAACGACGCGCAACCAGGAAATCTCGGCGAATTCGTCGGTGTCGTTTCGCACAATGTCGTAGGTCGTAACAACGACGTCAGCTCCGGTTGCTATGTCAGCGAGTCGACGTCGTGAGACGCCGTGAAATATCCGAACCTCAAGACCGGGCGTGAACTTCTGGGCTTCACGAACCCAGTTCGTAACAATCGAAGGCGGACACACCACCAACGTCGGACCGGAGTGATCTCGGGCTATTGCGACGAGAATCTGCAGGGTCTTGCCCAGACCCATGTCATCAGCGAGGATCCCGCCAAGGTCATTCAATTCGCACCAAGCCAGCCAGTTCACACCGGTTCGTTGATAGGGCCGCAAGAGTGCTGTGACACCTTCCGGCAGCTTCACTTCCGAAAGTGCTGTCGGCGTCCAACCACCCTCGCGAACCGCGCTCATCCATGCGGGGGCATCAGCACCTAGATCAACGTCAACTCCTTCAAAGATGGTCCCTAACAACACGTCTGCCGCAGTGACGGGCTTCTCAGTTCGTCGCAAAAAGGCCAAGGCAGACGCAATTTCTTCGGCCCCTACCCGGACCCATCCATTTCCGGCTCGAAGCACCTCGCGCTGACTGTCGATCGCCAATTGAAGTTCCTCGGCCGTAACAACGACGCCCGCTATCTCAACCGTTCCGGTGAGTACCAATTGCGCCGCTGTTCCGAGACCGATTCCGGAACTCGAGCCACCGACAACACGGCGCTTAACGACGGGTTTCGAAAACAGTTCGGCCGGGGCGATGGTAGCAATTGCCAATTCATTGAGCGTTGCTGCGTGACGATCGAGATAACGCACCACAGCATCTGGCTCAAGTTGCAACGGCGCTTTGAGATCCCACCCGGGCCAGAGTGCCATTCCAGCGCGAGCGCGTTCGGCTGTCATCAAATCTTCGAGCTCGCCTCGTCGTCGCAATCCGAGTGATCGATCATTAATCACGTCTTGAATGCTGATCACCATCGCCGGATCCGTCAGACCGACGACACACCCTTCGGCACTCCATGAACCTGTCGCATGAGCTGGCGGCTTCAATCGAATAGCAAGGCGCACTCCGGCGGCCCGCCTGGTTCGCACTTGGTCGCCCCAGAGAGTCAGTTCGGGACGCAACCGCCGCTTCCCTGCTTCGAGTTCGGGGCTCGCCGCAGCAACCACAACTGCCGCGGCGCCGTATGCCGTCGTGGCAATGGCATCGAGTCGCGACCGATACCACAGGTCAACATCTGAGCCGTCGACGAGAGATTTGACGGTCTCAGTCGACGCGTCTTCCAACTCGCCGTCGGGAAACCATTCCACCCAACGAGCTTGATCGGAAGCATCGTCCGCGCCTATCGGCGTAACATTTCCGTTTCGGACTAGTCGCTTGGCGCGCGCATCGAGCGTCGCCACAAGGTCCACGTTCTGTTTCTTTTTCGGTTTAGGACTCAAGTTGTCCGCGACCTGTCAGTCGTTGCAGTCGGTGGTTCGCCGGCTTCATTCATTAAAAACAAAGGGGGCGGTCCAAAACGGCCTCGTAAAAAATCAATGAGGCCCCATACTCGACCTTTGGCCGAGAATATGAACGGCGAGTACGAGCGTTGAACGATTCCGCGCGTCAACTGAAACAGAGCAATGATGAATCGTATTGCAGCCTGATAGCGACCTGAGTGTTCTCGCACCAGCAGCAACGTGTTTCGATGCATGAGGTAGTCGGTCACCGGACTTCCCGATCTCATCGTCGGATTTTTGACCATAGCGCCGCACACAAGACCGACTTCCCATCCTGCTGCTATGGCACGCAGTCCCAGGTCAGCCTCCTCGCAGTATGCGAAGTACCGCTCATCGAATAGGCCAATCTCGCGCAGGCATTCGCGCCTCGCGATGAGCAATGTCCCGTGGGGATAATCGACCGAACGCCAGCCCGGCGGTTCGGAATTTCCTGGAATGGTCATGCCGCCGAAATACCGGTCATAAACCGGGACTTCGCCTTCGCCAACGTCCGCGCAAGCGAGGCCTGCGCGTCGTCGGCCTTCTGCTGCATCGACGAGTCGCTTCAGTGTTCCCTCGGCTGGAAGTGCATCATGAGGAGCGAGCGCGACCCAATCACCGATTCCTTCATTCATCCACTTACGAAATCCGACATTTGCACCCGGTCCGAAGCCGGTATTGGCAGCAAGCATGACAATCTCGACTTCGTGGGGCGAGCGATCAACGATC
>Ga0194043_1001257_pt1 | contig 14407 bp, 10 predicted proteins | sample JunL4415m_MetaG_FD_161274 | JGI IMG/M metagenome (GOLD analysis project Ga0194043, IMG submission 161274) | Anoxic zone freshwater microbial communities from boreal shield lake in IISD Experimental Lakes Area, Ontario, Canada - Jun2016-L442-15m | ecosystem: Environmental > Aquatic > Freshwater >...
ATTTGTACACCTGAGGCAGCAATTCCCGGGAAAGCCTTGGCAGTCTGGTAGCCCCCAAGTGTCCGACTATCGATTCCTGCGTAGAGCGCGGCGCTTCCCTCAACGAAAGCTGAAAGTTGGCGACGTTGATCGGTGTTTTGAGGGGGCTGGGTTCAGCGCCAAGTTACGACAACAAGCGGGCAAAATCATCGGTGACCGAGAACTCTCGCACTTCCAACTTGACGCTTCAATCGCAGTCCTCAACGCCGTCCAGAACACCGACCGGGACCATGGCGTCGTCGTCGGCGCAGGTACCGGAAGTGGCAAGACTTTGTCCTTCTACCTCCCAGCGCTTTCAGTGCTAGCCGCAGAGGAGGCACCCCGCGCCAACGTCGTGGCAATTTACCCCCGCAATGAACTCCTAAAGGACCAACTCGCATCAGCCTTAGCCGAAACAAGAAGTCTGCGGGCACGCGGAGGACGCCAATTGACCGTAGCCGCTTACTTTGGCCCCACACCCTTCGACTCTGGTTCAACCCCCCAGCGTCGCGACGGGTGGCGGGCGCTCGGTTCTGGTTTTGTCTGCCCCTTCCTCCGCTGCCCTGGGGCGGACACGACCCAATCATGTGACGGTGATTTGGTCTGGACACCGCAACGGAACAGCAACCCGGTCGAATGGGGTGTGTTGAAGTGTCAGAGGTGCAGTGGAACCGTCAGTTCGAGTGAGTTGCGACTCACTCGACGAGCAATTCAGGCCAATCCACCCGACATCCTCTTCACGACTACGGAGATGCTCAATCTTTCACTCAGCGACGGGTGGAACCGTCACGTTTTCGGCGTCGGTCCGAATGCAGTTCGCAAACCTGCGCTAGTCCTCCTCGACGAAATCCATACATACAGTGGCACATCAGGGGCGCAGGCCGCCTATCTACTCAGACGTTGGCGCAAACTGCTGGCATCCAAAGTCGCCTGGGTCGGATTGAGCGCGACGCTCGCTAACGCCACAGACTTCTTCTCCAGCCTGTGCGGGGTGCCGCCTGAATCAGTTGATGACATCAGGCCAGATGAGAAAGATTTGAAGGAGGCAGGGGCGGAGTATCAACTACTCCTAAGAGGCGATCCTGCTTCACAATCGGCGCTTCTTTCAACATCGATCCAGAGCCTGATGTTGCTACGAAGAGTGCTGGACGAGAACGATCAGGAGATGGCTGGAGTTCATGGGACTCGTGTCTTCGCATTCTTGGAGAATCTTGATCTGGTGAACCGTCTATACCGTCAATTGCTTGACGCGGAAGGCCGTGACCCCTTCGGTCGGCCCTCCCCCTCCAAGGCGACACTTGCGGTCCTGAGATCAACCCATGAGACCCGCCGCGGTTTTTCCGTACCAGATCTGAGTGTCTGGGAGGCCGACGGGCAGTGCTGGTGGATGCCCGAGGCACTCGGTTTTGAATCGCGTTCCCTCACCGTCTCTCGAACGAGTTCTCAGGACTCTGGTGTCTCCGCTCGGTCAGACATCGTGATTGCCTCGTCTTCGCTGGAGGTTGGCTACGACGACCCTCGCGTAGGTGCGGTACTGCAGCACAAGGCCCCAAGAGATGTCGCGCAATTCATCCAGCGACGGGGACGCGCGGGACGGCAACAACAGCAGCGGCCCTGGACCGTGGTTGTGCTGTCCGACTACGGGCGTGATCGACAGGCGTTTCAAGGCTACGAGGCCCTATTTGATCCGGTAGTGCCCGCAAAGTCACTGCCCTTGGGAAACCAAGCGGTCCGGAAGATGCAAGCCGCCATGTGCCTTCTCGATTGGGTTGCTCTTCGAAACCAGGCAGACCAGGGGCAGAAGTGGGCGGTGCGTCGAGCATTGTCGGGACCCGGCAAATTCGGGTCGCCCGCCCAACGCGATGAATGCCTCCGACTCCTAGAGGAGGTCTTGGACGGCGGGCCTGCGAAAGGGGATCTCCTAAAGTTCGTGCAGGCGAGTTTAGGTCTGGATTCAGACGAGTTGACTGCTATTTGTTGGGAAAGCCCGCGATCGCTGCTCATGGACGTGATTCCCACTCTTTGCAGGCGTATAGCGAGTGATTGGGCGACAGTTCAAGGTGGAATTCTTACCCCTCAAACCGACGTTGTTGCTAGGCAACCTCTGCCGGAGTTTATTCCTGCGACGCTATTCAGTGACCTCGAACTTCCAGAGGTTGAAATAAGGCCGCCCACCGACTATGACCCGGCGGCCGAGACATCTGTGGCAATTGCAATGGGACTCACCGAACTCGCACCCGGAAAGGTCACACTTCGTTGGGCCGTTGACAAGGTGCGCGGTCTATGGATCGAACCACCTGCCGGGCAGACCCTCGCCCTTGAGAGTGGCCTAGCCCAACAATTTCAAGTATTCGAAGGCGCGGAGGTGAAAGGTTGCCCGATCCCCATAGTTCGACCGTTGGAGATGGCGCCCACGGTGCCCCCAGCCAACGTCAAGCCTACTTCCAACGGTCGACTTCAATGGGAGTTGCTTTTCCACGAAGATGGTGGGACCGACCTGCCTCGACCACGAGGAGGCGCCCTCAGCGAGGTGATCAAGAAGTTAAGCGTCCACCTCTCAACTGATCGTGGGCCCCTCACCGTTTACCGATATGCACAGGGTGCAGAGTGCGAGTTGGTTACTACGGCCGGACGCGAAGGGAGGAGTTTTGGATTCTCCTTTAGGGGTGAACCAGCAGCAGTCGGCTTCCGCCTTGAAGTTGACGCCATGGTCGCGCTTGTCGAGGTGCCATCCACTATTGCATCGCTTCAACTGGAATCGGATCCAGATCGGTTACGTCAACTTCGGTCGGACCTCTTTCTCCACCTTTGCCGCGAAGCCTTTAACGCCTGTTCCTTGAGCCGTTTCGTTGGACTTTGGGTGGCTGAAGTAGCACTTTCTGCAATCACTCTCGATGCCTGCGAGGGGAATTTACCCCCCGAGATCAATGGGCAGGAGGCTAACCAGTGGTTGCGTCGTGTGGAAGATGTAGTGGACGGAGTCCTAGCGATTGCTGAGACAGAAGACCTGGATGAGATTCCACTGCGGCGCTCCGTGCTCGAGGCGTTTGCAAACGAGACCATATGTTCAGCAATTAGGACCTGCATGAGTGTCCTCATGGGCGCGCCCGATGAATCCTGGTTACCTTGGCTTCGCCGTCGACTACTCTTCACTATCGCTTCAGCATGGCAAGAGGCTGCTCAACTAGCGTGCCCAGACTTCAACGCGGAGTCCGACCTCATGGTCGACATCGTCGACGATGGGAAGTCCGCCAAACTACTCTTCTCAGACCCAACAGGCGGTGGCGGCAATCTGGTGGAGACTCTCGCGCGCGTCATCGCCGACGATCCGCGGCGGTTCGATCAACTGATTCTCGCAACACTCGCACCGAGTTCTTCTGAGGTCGTCGATCTAGCCCTCCGTCGCACAGTCTCCCTTCTGGAAGTGGACACCGAGATAGGGCATGCTGCAGGAAGATTCCGGGGAGGGAGTTTGGATCGCCTAGAAGATTGGCAGCACTTACTCCGCGCACTAGATGAGCGAGGCGTGACGACGAATCACTCCACAATTGCTGCTCTAGGAACCCGCATCTTCCGTTCCGGATCATCACCGCTAAGCGATGAACTTCTCGCCGATCTCCTTAAACAGTGGGAGACGCTCGAGGTCGAGATCGGCTTCGCCGTCAGTCCTCGAACCCTGTCGGTGATCCTGGCCAGGCAAGAATCTACTGCCGACCGCATTGGCTCGATCAGCGGAGGAGATCTGGCTACTGGAAGCCAGATGCTGCAATCAGTCCTCAATAGTTTGCTGTGGCCAAGCGCCAGTGCAAGTCGCCAATTCGCTCAGCAGATCAGTAATCGCTTCGTAAACGACCCTGCACCGACGGAACGTACGCTTCTTAGACAACTGCTCCCCCCCGCCGACGAACTTGTCGACGTAGACATCCCCGGATGGCGAACTTTGTTGGCCGATGCTCTGTCGCACTGGGGAACGGCGCGGCTAACAAGTTCTACTAACCAGGAAAGGTTGGCGTCGGCTCTCAGAGACCTAGCAGTCGAGCCAATAGAACTCTCTTGGCTGCTGGTCTACCCATCCGTTGACGATGCAGTGCGGGAGGGCGGGCAATACAGCCTTCGCATCGTTCTACAGGAGGCCCCGCAGTGAGCGGCACCCGAGTCATTCACAGAACCGCGGCCGCGCCGAACCGATCGATTGCTGGGTGCCTCGAGACCATGCTTGTGGCTGAACTTATCGATCCCGGAACGAGACTCTTAGTCGTTTCTCCTTGGATGTCGGATTTCCCGGCGCTGGACAATCGAGTTAACCAGTGGAGCGCTATCGAACCGGCTTGGGCTGCGTCGCTCGTTCCCTTCTCCCGGGTGCTGCGGGTCCTAGCGTCTCGAGGGGTCGGCATACGCATTGGTTGCGGCCCGGGGAGTCGCGAATCAGATTTCCTTTCCCGACTACATCGTGGAGTGATAGCGGACGGCACACAGGCCCAGTTCGAAGTCTTCCGATTGCCACACGAGCACCGACTCTTCAGCCATGAGAAGGCTCTGGTTGGAGATACGTGGGCGATGTACGGATCCATGAACTTCACCTACTCAGGTGTACAGTTGAACGGTGAGTTGATCACGGTGACTGTGGAGCCTCGAACAGTATCCGCAATCGCTACCGAAATACTTGGAAGCTTCGCATGACTGAGAGGGCCCACCCGTCTGTCGGCTGGGACCATTTAATAGAAGCGTTCTACAGTCCTCCAAACACCCTCAGTTTTGACCTGGTCCGCACTACTTTTGCCACATTGATTGAGGGTTCACGCCACACCTACGTGGCTGAAAATGGCTCCGCGCACGTCCTTCCGGCAAGCATCGGTGCGAGAAACCTGTGCTTTGTATGCGTTGCTGACAGTAATGATCTGTCAGCGTGCTTGAGTGTCGTTAGCGCGTATGTTGGGTCGTGGGTTGAAATCGAGATCTCAACTTTCCGTGGCGCGCACGAAGATGAAATCGACCATAAGGCTTTCGCGTTTGTGGCGCCTTCAGGCGGACTGCTTCGCCTCACCATCGCGGACAGTGCTGAGGCAAGACGCGCGGTGGCCACAGGTCTACGCCGGTTCGTTAAGGACTCAGCGGAGAAACCCCGGCGACGGTCTCCTATTCCCCGACCTCTGGGGCGGCGAATAGGAGACTTCTGGGATTCCTGTGCCGCAGGTTCCGAGGTTCAGGCCTTTGCAGTCCTCGACTCACTCTTGACGGATCACCGATTGTCACGGGCCAACGCACTGTTCCTCCGACTACAGTTCCTAGCGAACTTCGGACGTTGGACCGAACTCGAGGAATTGGCTGAGCTGCCAGACCTTCTTCGTCTGCAACGTCCGGCCATGGCGTCAGATGCGCTAGCCAACCTTGCGATGCGCGGCCTCAACACCTCCGGTTCCGGTTCGGCCCCTGATTCTGTGCTTGCGCGCTTCGGCGCTCTTGTTCCGTCAACGGCTTTGATCCGTTCTCCTGCTGGCGCTTGCTACTACGCCCTTTGGGCACGCGGTGCGGGGGATCCGACTTGGCTCATAATTCGGCGCTTGAGCGATGCGGGGTGGCTTGACGCTGCAGTTACCGAGGGAAAGGCATCGTTCCTGGCCTCTAGGGATGCCGACGACGCTGAGGGGTCGAATGAAGTTGACGAGGTCGTACAAGTTCAAAGAGCTGTAGATGAGGGGCGCTTTGACTCCGCTATTGCGCATATGCGCACGATGCAACCTACGGTCGCGGCTATTCCTCTCCTCGCACGACTAGTTGTTGCGACGCTGTCCCCGGAGGCAATCGAAGCCCTGCGGATATGGAAGGAAATCCTCGGCCAAGAGGCCACCGACAGCGCTCTAATGTCAAGCAGTTCCTCGGAGTTGACTTCGACGGCAGAGGTACTCGACTTCCAGGAGGCCTTTGACCTATGGCCGATGGAGGCCTCGCCCCAGGCAAGGACAGGCCTGTTGGACCGCATGCGCGACACGGGAGTCGCCTTCCTCATGCGACCTGGCCTTCTGCAAAATTTCCGAGGCGCAGTGCGTACTGCTGCCACCGACGTGCGATACGGCTCTGAGCTCCTGCTGGACCTGCTGCTCGACTTGGAGCGGGATTTGTCGCTGGCGCAGGGCACGCCCTCAGGACTTCAGGACCTTCGCATCGACATAGCCGAGTTTTGGTCGATGTTAGACAGTTCCGCCGATAGAGGTCGACTCACACGGGTTGTGTGCCTCTTAGAGCGACTTCTTGAATGTGGCGTGAATGTTGCACAGTACGACGAAATTGTTGAGTACCTAAGGGCGGGATGGCCACCGTTCTTGACGGATGCAGATCTTCCAGTGGGGCTTGAGGCGATCGAACTCCTGGCCGCTACGCGGCCCGACGATTCCTCCGCGCTGGATGCTTTTGCAATCCCAATCTTGTCCAGAATCGGAGCCCACAATGCGGGCAGACTTGGATGGGCCTTAGTTGAGGCGGCCCGCGCCATCGCCGTGGAGTTCGGCCTACCGATCAACATTGCAACCGAAGACGCTCCGTCCCCTGCCAAGGTAGGACTGGTTCCACCACCCAAAATGTACATCGCGCTCTACTCCCTCATGGAACCCGCTTCGAAAAGGGCAATACGAATTATCGAGAATCTCTATCCTCAAGCAAAGGTGGAGGCACTAGCCGACAAGGTCGGAAGCCCCTCCTTGGCCCACGCTGGCAGGTACGCCGATGTGCTTGTGGTTGCCGATCGGGCGGCGACGCATTCGGCTACCCAAACTTTGTTGGCGGCCCGCGGTCAAGGGGTAGTCGATTACGCTCGAGGAAAGGGGACGTCTTCCCTTCTGGACGCGGTCGAGCGCGGGGTTGAACGCCTGACATTGGCCAACGTCGACGACTAGCGTCGCCAACTAAACACGCCCGTCTAGGCAACGATGGCACTCCCAACACCCCATAAAAGTTGCCCAAGCCTAAATCAGTGCTCTTTGCGACGCGACCGACCTCGACCCACCTTGTTCTCGCGCAACGTTCTAAGAAGGTGGTTAGTCAGCAAACGCACATCATTTGGCGTGTTCTGCAACCCGTTCCACCGCCTACCTTCTCCGTCGCCGAAATCCCACGATCCAGTCGTCCAAGCCACGTGTGGAGCGAGTATCTCGAGTTGCCCTTCAAGATCGATACCTCCAAGTTCAGAGGCAGAAGTGCCTTCCGTCAAGGAATCCATCACGTAACCCAATGACTGAATCCCGACTCCATGAGTCAAGCGAGACTTTCGGGGAGGCAGTACCCACGCCTCGGGGAAGACCTTGGCCACCACCGTCCAGTAACTCTTCAAGTGAAGAAGCATTTCCTCCTCGTCGCCATCACCCGAAGCGGGGTCTCGGTACTGGTAGACGGCCCCTTCGTAGAGGCTGTTCTCGACCATCTTGAGAACGCTGTTGTCCTTGATGTAGCCGTTAGGTTCAGTCGGCGTTGCAATCAGCCCGCGGAATGGACTGTCCAGATCTGTATTGAGCCTGCTGAGGAGGTAGGCCGGCAACTTGCGTTTTGCGTAACGGATCGGAAGTTCGCCCGAAGTCTCGGGAAGAAGTTCATGAATGAGGCCCTTGGGCAGGGGTTTGGTGTTGTTCACAAGAATGAATTGCGTACGCTGCTCCCCTTCGTCCGCAGCGATGAAGCCCACAACCGCTACAAGGAAATTTTCAACCCTGGCGTCTCGGATTGCGGCACTGCGTTGTTGCCCGTCGACCAGCCACGCAGGCTTGTCAGCTTCATCCCACTCAGGGTCGACTGGGATCTCGAGTACCCCGACTTCTGCACCCTCAATGAGCGAACCTTTGCGCTCCGCTCGAAACGTGACACTCGAGTCAAATGCGACGACAAGTGCATTTGGAAGTAGGGCACCGGGAGACTCAAGGTACCTGCGGATAGCACGAATATGCGTCTGAACTTCTGGCCTCTGATAGCCCACCAACTCGCGGTCATCATCTCGGTGAATTCGCGAAACCGCAGTGAACTCGTGGAGGCGCTGCCCATCGACCGCAAACAACAGGATCTCGTGGTCTCCCTGCCTGGCGCGAATGGCAGGAACCCGTAACTTAGCCTTTCTTGGCACGAGAACTCCTTTTCTGTGGTGACAACGACAACTGGCGCACCCGTTGTTCGAAGACGTAGATGTTGTGAAAGCCCCGTCGCTTGTTGCGCTCAGTTCCTCGGAAGATCGCGACGTCAATACCGCACGCAGAGCACAGCGAGCACCCGCAAAACTTCCACGGACGAGCAGACAAAGTTCGTTCGTAGTCAGCTAAATACGATCGACGGGGCTTGACGATTCCCTCATACTCCTCGAGCAGACCGAGAACCATACGCAACTTAGTCTTGCCCCGGTCGTACGCTCTGAGGCCCTCCATACAGGCGCGTTCCAGAGTGTTCGCATCTCGCGAAGAGACCGCCCCGCTGAGAATGAGTCGCTTGAGCGCAGCGTTCCCATCCACCTGGGGTACGCGAATTGCAACGTACGCGTCGTCAAGGGTGTGGTAGTTACGCCGGTCGTCCATGAATGCCTGACGGAACGGCGAAGTCGAATCAAATGACCTGACTCCCAAGCGCGAGAACTCCTCCATCGATTCAACCCGAGTGATGCCGAGCAAATGTAGGTGAACCGACGGATCGCGGACTTCATCAATCGCTCTCAACGAACTAAGAATGTCCTTCGTGCGAAGCGGCACCATGCCACCAATGGCGATGTGCCGATACCCCATCGCTTGCAGTCGCTCAACACTTTCGGAGTAACTCGCAGGACTCCATCCCTGAGCCGCGCCATACGGGATAACTGGAGAGTTCCTCGCGCGCGCCTCCATCAGAAAGTCCTCGGCATATCTCAACGAAATCTCTCGCCGAGTCTTCCAGTCCTGCGGGGTATCCGCGTCGGAAACGTTGGAGTCAAAGGCGAGGACCACGTGGTCAACGCTGACCCCAGCGTCAAAACTGCAATCCTCGTAGAAGTCCAAAACCTCTCCTACGGTGTACGGAGGCAATTCCTCATTGACGTAGTTGAAAGCGCCGCAGTCCCCCAAGGAATCCACGCCGTCCGGGAGGCGAAAGAAACGGTTCACTCCGAGGCGATGGAGTCGCTCGCGTTGCGCAGTTGTGTACTTGCCAGACCCCGACACCGATCCATCAACGATCGCCTTGCTCACCAGAATTCCGTCATACGGAGCAGGCTTCACCACCTCGTGCGCATACAGGTCATCCCTCTGGCGCACACGGTGAACCGCATATTCATCATTGATGAAGTCATAGGTAGGACTGACCATGTCTTGGCTGTCCGGGAAGTAGAACTTCACGCCCCACGACCTCGTTTTGATACATAACTGCGGATCAAATAGTTCGACAGAGTGCTGATGTGACGGGGGGTGTTCTGAAGCTCATTCCATGGTAGGCCGAGTTCGTCCCATGTTCCGGAGGTCCAATGGCACATCGGCGCTACAACCGCGAGTTCCTTTCTCGTTGCGTCGTAAGCCTTTGGATCCGACGGGTCAATGTTGACCATGACTCGATCCATGAGTCGGCTCATCGAACGGATGCCGACGCCGTGCATAAGTCGAGACTTCGTGCTCGGAATTCCCCAGGCTTCAGGGAATGTGTCTCGAACTGCCGTCCAATAGAGAATTAGAAGGGATCGAATACCCTCAGTGTCAGTCGTATTCGAAGCAAGGTTGCGATACGGGAAGAGCGCACCCGACGGAGACTCAACTGACTCTTCCAACGCCTTAATCAAACTCGTATCGGTGACAACGGTGACACGCCTCTTCTCACTCTCGGTCGACGCGCGCTTAATCAAGCCATTGAAAGGCGACTCCGGATCCTGATTCAGCATGTCCACAAGTGCGGACGGCAACTTGCGGGCTGACAACTTGGGAGAGGGAGCCGATGAAACTTCCGGAAGCAGTTCATTTACGAGACCGCTGGGCAATGGTTGGACTGTGTTTACACGAAGGAACTGATCACGTTGCATTTGAAGACCTTCGGCAACGAAACCTGAGACCGGAATCGGAAAGTTTCGATTCCTCGTCCGCGCCAAGGCCAGACTGCGTTGTTGACCATCGACGATCCAAGCTGGCCGCGCTTCCGAATCACTTTGGGGCAAGGGAATCTCGAGCGTTCCGGCGGTGGCAAACCCGTCATTAGTGCCCGGCCCCCGACTCGACTTGAAGCGGACTTCCGGTGACAAGGCCAGGATCAATCCATTCGGGAAAAGAACGTCACCCGAATCTAGGTAGTCCTGGATCTGCTGAACATGGTTGCGCTTTTCGGGGCGCTGATAGCCGATCAACTTGCCAAAGTCGTCTCGACCGATTCTCGCAATATCAGCAACCAGTTCGATCTCTGAAGCTGCGAGTGTGAACAAATACAGCGGCGCAGTCGGATCTTGCACGATGCGCAAGCATCGACGCTCGATGAATCGCTCTGTCATCACAGAGCCTCCAGTCGGTAAAGGGAGGTAAACCTCTTCTGCTCACATGCGAAGCCGGCATCCCTCAAGGCGCGAAGTGCCTTGGTGCAACTCAGAGACGGCTCGTGGCGAAGTAATTTCGCAATGAACCGACGCACCTGAACGTCTGTCTGTGGTTGGCGATTGATGGGCGGAACGGGCTCAGCTCCCAGCACCCATTCATTCCACTCTCGAAAACGCCGCCCTGACGTAACAGACGCAAGATCGCCCATGAGGAGCCACCGATGCGCGATACGTGTGTTGAGACTAACCAAGCTCCCGCCAAAGTGATTGCGCAATGTGCCTTCGGCCGGAACGCGAGACACCCCCGGGATATCTCTCGCACCTCCAACAAGCAAGACATCCTGAGGCCCACGACTGTTGCCAAGTGCGACGAGATCATCGTGTACTGCTTGGGCGTAACTTGCAGACAAAACCAAGAGCACCTTGGAAGACTCAATGTCTCGTAGTCCCGGCCGACCCCCCAGTTCGTTTATCGATTGCCACCACCGGGCCATCCCCAGGGAGTCACTTGCGACCGAATCCGGTTGCCTGGTCATAAAGGTCGCCGAGTAGGCAGGTGCTACGTCATCCCACGATCGCAAACCCAGTCCTGCCGAGGCGACTAGGGTCTCGACCCGTCGCGTGAGAGACAGTGCGGCCTTCTCCAGCTGCAGAGCCTGCATCCACATCTCACCTTGGTACAACTCCCGCAACGGCACTGTCGGGGAGGTCCTATCGATGCGGCGCAACCACTTCTTAGTTCGGATCGTGTCACCGCCCGCAGGTAGATTGCGCAGCTGGACTTCGTTGCTCACTTGCAGTGACTTCCGGTCAGTGCAAGTGACCACGACTGTCAGTTTCTCGGCCATGACCCCCTCCTTACTGACAGAAAACTACGTGGGTATGACAGACACTCTTTTGTGTAGTTTCAGGGTACACTTCCAACAATCGCTTTGGGAGGTGAGATGAACAAACCTGCTGTTGTACTTCTAAGCGGAGGACTGGACTCGAGCACGGTCCTCGCAATCGCCAGCAGCCAAGGGTTCATGCCGCATGCCCTCAGTTTCCGATATGGACAGCGTCACGCCGTCGAACTCGAGGCTGCGCGTAAGGTCGCTGCTTCTCAAGGCGTCCGCAATCATGTCGTCGTTGACATCGACCTTCGTGTCTTCGGGGGATCGGCGCTGACAGCAGATCTCGATGTTCCCAAGCATGATTCGGTCGAAGAACTCACCGATCAGATCCCAATTACTTACGTACCTGCTCGCAACACGATCTTCCTCTCCTTCGCACTCGCTTACGCGGAGACGTTGGGGGCTGTGGATATCTTCATCGGAGTTAACGCTTTGGACTACTCGGGCTACCCGGACTGCAGGCCGGAGTACATCGCCGCGTTTCAGGCCATGGCCAACCTGGCAACGGTGGCTGGGGTCAATGGAGCGAATGTCACTATCCACACCCCCCTCATTTCGCTCACGAAAGCACAGACCATCTCCGAGGGGATGGTTCTTGGCGTCGATTACGGCTTAACTTCCTCTTGCTACGACCCCAACGAGGATGGGACCGCTTGTGGCCACTGCGACTCGTGCCTTCTTAGGAGGCGCGGCTTCGAAGAGGCCGGCCTCTGTGACCCAGTCCCATACTCACCAAACGATCAATAAGGGAGCCAACCAATGAACCTCACTAACCGAAACTGGCGATTGGCTGCTTGGCTCACCGCCTACATCGCATCCATCATTCTCGCGAACTGGATGGTAGAGAAGTTTGGTCTGGTGAGCATCGGTTTGGGATTACTGGTTCCGGCGGGAACCTTCGCCGCCGGCGCAGCCCTGGTGCTACGCGATGCCGTTCAGATTTACGGCACACGTTGGTGGGTTCTTGGCGCCATTTTCGTGGGAGCTGCGATCTCATTCTTCATGGCTTCACCAGCAATTGCAGTCGCTTCGGCGCTAGCGTTCTTGGTGAGTGAAATGGTCGACTGGGCAGTCTTCACGCCGTTGCGCCCACGTAACCTTGCCTTAGCTGTAGTCGTCGCATCCGTCGTTGCGGCACCAGTTGACACGGTGCTGTTCCTCGTGATTTCAGGCCTCGGTTTGTCTTGGCAAGCAGTTGTGGGTCAGGTTCTCGTGAAGACGTTCATGGCTCTCATCGCGGCCTTCATCATCACCCTTCGCCGCAAGCGGTTCGAGCGCGCACAGGCAGAGGTCCGGGAATTGGCGGATCACGGGTAGTTACTGCCGAGTCGGGCTCAACCGGGGACTGAGGCTTCGCGGACCGACCTAAGTGGTGCGCCCGACTCCTGCGGGGAATCTCCTAGAAAACCCAATCCAGCAATTCGAGCAAGTAATCCGGGGTCTCATCAACCCTCGCCCAACGCCCCTTGAGTTCCGGCAACTGGCCAGCGAGGAGGAGTCGGAGCGAGTTATGCAGACCGAAGACGCTTTGGGTCACAAGAGGTAGGTCGCGATGAGCTGCCTTTCCACGATGCACAGCGTTGCTTCGGACGGCATACCAACCTGCCCACGCCTTAGCTTCCTTAGCGGAAATCTTGTCGAGTGTTTTACTTCCATACACCTCAACGGGCGCAATTCCACACTGCTTGACAGCGGCCATCCCCTCCGAAGATGCGCCAAGGGCGGTCAACTGTGAATTGATCGAATTCCCTTGGCTGACTTCCGGAGAGGACTTCCTTCGAGGGTCATCTGGAATGCCATATGTCAGCGTGAGGTAGCGCTCGAGAATGCCACACAAGGACAGGAGGAGGCCCTGCATTGGCAAGAACGCACGCCAGAATTCAGGCGAATCCGAGTCCGGGCTACCACCCGAATGGAGTGCGAGTATCTGTTCTCGAATAACTGGCAGGGCCACAGCAAACAAAGGGTCGTCCGCAAGCCCCCAAGCTGAACCTTCGAATGCCAGGCCCGCGTGAGACTTGCCCGGCGACTTCATCAGATGCGTAAGCACCTGAATTGGACCGTCATCAGTTTCAACCGTCACCGGCTCCGGACGCGTGTATAAGTCCTTAGTTGGCTCAAAGCGCGCTACCACTTTGAGGAATTCGTCTCTTCCAGTTGCGTTGGGAAACAGGACAACGCCCTCAACATGCGCTCCATAAGGCACCTTTCGAATACCTGGAAGCCCATCCCTGACAAGCAACTCATAGCCGTGCAATTCGGCTTCCACAGTTGACTCAACCAAGGCTTCAACTTGTCGATACGCCAGTTGTCCCGGCTTCAATGTCCCGTACACGAAAAACGGAAGTTCCTCAGTCACGTGTCGGCCCCGGGAGCGTACCGCTTGTCCTACGAGACCCGTCAGCATCGAATCGCTGACTGAACGCCGTCACCGCAATTTCAACTTCACTTCGTAGTGTTTCTAGCCTGCTCAACTGACTAAGCAGACTGGAGCCCTCGAGGACGTTAATCACAAGAGCGGCATTCAGTGGGCTTCGATCCAGCACGGTGTCGACAACGGATAGGTCGGGCCTCTTCTGGTCTAGTTCCAATCGCGGTTTATCCCAACCTTCACCCACGACTTCGGCGAATGATTCGCGCACGGCGGGATCACCGACCGCATGAACGCCCGCCAGAAGAAGCCCATCGGCCAGTATCCGATCCGGGCCCGAAGGAATCCACACGATGGGTTGACGGCTTCCGATCTCATCTCCACCCGGCCAAGGAGTCAAGATCCATGCGGCACGATTACCCTCACTGAGGCTCAACACATGCTGAGGCGTTATCCCCCAGCCCCAAGTGTGAGATTGGCCCACGACTATAAATCCCGTTGTTGTGGCCACGACGGCCTCCCCTCTTTCGTCAATCCAAGCATCTTCCGTCGAACTCCCCGACACATCGCCACAACAACTACTCGAAATCGAGTGCGACCTCATCGCCAGTCACGTTC